>ENA-ORXT01004786-ORXT01004786.1-marine-metagenome-genome-assembly--contig:-NODE-4786-length-13728-cov-13.148780_pt1 | contig 13728 bp, 8 predicted proteins | sample MGYA00237868_ERZ511482 | MGnify/ENA metagenome assembly ERZ511482 | reverse complement strand
GGTGGATTGATGTACAGCATGTTATGGACAATGAAAAATTATAGTTTTGAGGACTATGCTGATTACTGGTTGCCTAATCAAGAATTTCAAGCACAAAATTATTTTCTTTCTTGGGGAACAAACCCTAATTTGATTGTCAATGAAAATCTAAACGGATTTAACCACAATCGTTTCTTTGGTAATATCAAAGCTAATTATCAATTAAATGACAATCTTTCTGCTTTCGTAAGAGTTGGTGGGGATAGTTTTGAAGACAGAAGGCGGTCTAGAAGAGCGCCAGGGCAACCTGCTTTCCGAAATGGTATGTATAGAGAACAAGACGTTCGGCTACGAGAATTTAATGTTGATGGTCTATTGTCTTATAATAAAGATATAAGTGAAACCATTAATTTCACCGCCAATGTAGGAGCGAGTTCATTTAGACAACAAATCTCTAATAAGATTGCTCAAACTAATAATCTAGCTATTCCGGGTGTATTCAGTTTAGGAAATGCTGCTGATTCACCATTATTGGTACAAAATGATACAGAAAGAAAATTACATAGTGTATATGCAACGGCAGAGGTTAGTTTTGATGATAAATTTTTTATAGATGTGTCTGGTCGTAATGACTGGTCTTCTACCCTACCTAGAGACAATCAAAGTTTCTTTTATCCAGCAGTCGGATTTAGTGCAGTTATCTCCAAAATGGTTGATTTACCAATAGCTATTTCTTATTTGAAACTTAGAGGTAGTTACGCTCAAACAGGTAATAGTACTGACCCAGGCATTATTAATAATAACTTTAATCTTGGGGTACTTCCGGGTTCTGTAACTAATCCAAGTGCCATTACGGACCCAAATATTCAGAGTGAAAATACGGCAGCTCTTGAAATTGGAATGGATTTAAGATTATTTAAAAATAGAGTGAAATTAGACGTTGATTTATATGACTATAAAACTACGAACCAAATTTTACAAGCACCTATTAGTGCAGCATCAGGAACTGCGGTCAGAATCTTTAATGCAGGTGAAATCAATAGTAAAGGAGCAGAAGTATTATTAACTTTAAGACCATTTCAATCTTCTAGCACGTTGGACTGGACTTCTTCTTTCAACTTTGCGACTAGTCGCTCGGAAGTCGTGGAATTAGCAGATGGGATTGAGACTTTAGTAATTGCGCAAGGACCAAGAGGTGGAACAATTGAGGCTCGTCCAGGCGGAAGAATGGGTGATATTTACGGTAGAGGTTTTGAAAGAGACCCAAGTGGTAACATTATTTACGATAATATCGGTGGATTCATGCGACCAAGATTGGGTAATGAAATTAAAAATTTGGGTAACTATAACCCAGATTGGAGTTTAGGATTTAATAATAGATTTACTTACAAAAACTTTAGCTTGAATATATTCTTAGACTATCGTTCTGGCGGGGATTTCTATACGATTACTGGTTCTCAATTATACAGATCAGGAACAGTTACGGAATCTTTAGAGAATAGAGAAAGTGACTTTGTACCAGAAGGTGTGGTTCAAGCTGCTGATGGAAGTTTTTCTCCTAATACCCAATCTACTACTGGTTATGACTGGTATCGTGCTTATTTTGATAGAAACAATATTGAGGCGAATACTTACGATGCGACTTTCTTGAAATTAAGAGAAATTTCTTTGGGTATTGACTTAAAACCCTATTTAAATACTGACAATGTTCAATCCCTTAAATTATCTGTATTTGGTAGAAATTTAGCGACTTGGACTAAGACGGATTTTGTTAGACACTTCGACCCAGAAGTGTTGAGTTTCACAGGTAGTTCTTATGTACCAGGTTTTGAAATTGGTCAATTACCAGGAGCAGCAACATTTGGGTTCAATTTAGGAGTCACGTTCTAAAGCAACACAACTCTCTGAGTTGTGCAAAACACCCACTCTAGCAATTTAAAAGTCTATAAAAATAATAAATAAAATGAAAAATTTTAAATTATATATAACCTTCGTAGTCGTACTCCTGATGGGTGCTTGTACCGACGATTTCGAGGAAATCAACATTGACCCCAATAGCCCTTCTGAGGCAACTTCGGGTAACTTATTGCCTAGTATTATTTTTGGCCCCGCCAATCCGCACTTGAATGTGCAATTGAACTTGACCAATCAAATCATGCAATACAAGGTCTATCGAAATGAAAACAGACTAGATGCCTACGATTTTGCAGCAGGTTCTGGAGAATTTAGCACTTTCTGGACAGCAACTTATAAAGCAATCAATGATAATAATTTATCCATTGCTTATGCAGAGACTAACGGCTTGGATGCTTATATAGGCGCAGGAAAAATTCTAAATGCTTTTTATTTTGCCTCTCTAACTGAGATGTGGATAGACGTTCCTTTTTCAGAAGCAGCACGTGGCTTGGATAATGTACAGCCTGCCTATGATAAGCAGGAAGTAATTTACCCAGAAGTACTAGAATTATTAGAGGAGGCCAACCAAATCTTAGCCAATGACACACAAGGTTTTGTTTTAGGCGGAGATGTATTATACGGTGGAAATGTAATGATGTGGAGAAAAATGGCAAACTCTTTACGATTACGTTATTTATTAAGACTGTCAAAGCAAGGTTCTGTTAATGCTGCCAGTCAAATAAGTGCTATGGTTGGAGATCCAACGACTTTTCCTATCATCGAAAATAATAGCGAAGCTGCTATCTACGATTTTAGTGGTGTAGCACCAAATACTTCTGATTTCTCCTTATTGACAGCATTAGGCGGATTAAGTCCATCCGTAAGATTTGTGAATGTACTAGATGGTGTTGACCCAAATGATGATGCAGATGATGACCCAAGACTGGCATTTTTTGCAGATAAACCAATTGACCCAAGTGTAGCAGATGGTCCTTACGTGGGTGTTCTGAGTGGCACAACTAGAGAGGTCGCACAAGGTACAGGTGGTAATGCAGAATTATTTGCCTCTCAGTTTACGCTAAGATTTCAAGATGATAAAGGATTATTGGATTGGGTCATTATTAGTTACCCAGAAGTTCAATTCATTTTAGCAGAAGCTACCCTAAATGGATGGATTTCAGAAACACCTGCTCAAGAATACTATGAAAAAGGTATTGCAGGCAATCTAGATTATTGGGGTATTTCCATGCCAGAAGGCTTTTTGTCAAGAGGAGATGTGGAGTGGGATGGTTCTTTAGAGCGATTAATGGAGCAAAAATGGATTGCCATGTTTATGAATAATACTTTAGAAATGTGGGGGAATCATAAGAGAACGGGACTTCCTAACTTAGTACCAGGTCCATTTGCTACTACAGTGACTAGCGGTCTAGTGCCGACTAGAGTATTCTATCCTAGTTTAGAACAATCGGTCAATTCATCAAATTACCAAGCCGCATCTTCTAGCATTGGCGGAGATAATATTCTAGCCAAGCATTGGTATCAGTAATCTGTAAAACAACTCTCTGAGTTGTGAAATCGCAAAGAAAGACCAAGAAGTAACACAACTCTCTGAGTTGTGAAATATAATTAGTTTTTTCATACGTTACACATAAGCTAAATACAGTAAGCTAAAAGGAACTTTCTAAATCAAAATTTAGAAAGTTTCCTTTTTGTTTTTAAAAGAAAAGAGACTTATAAAATGAGAAAGCCACTAGTCATGATTCCAGGCACGCTCTGCGATGCCCACCTCTTCTTGAATCAAATGACGGGTTTAAAAGAGTTGGCTATTTGCAGCGTTGCGAATCACAGCAGTTCGGACAATTTAGCAGAGGTAGCAGCTAATATTTTAAAGGATATTCAAGGTGATTTTGCGGTATTAGGTCTTTCCTACGGTGGTATCATTGCTTTTGAAATGTGGCGACAAGCGCCCGAAAGGATAAATAGACTCATTTTACTAAACACCAATCACAAAGAACCGTCTGCAACGACTCGCGCTAATCAACAACGCTTTGTAGGCATGTCAGAACTAGGCGAATTTAGAGAAATCACCACCGATTTTTTAAAAGATGTCCTATTACACCCTGAACATGCCAAACAACCAAAAATGAGAGATGCCGTACTAAAAATGGCATTAAATACAGGAAAGAAAGCTTTTGTCAAACAAATAAAAGCACAATTATATAGACCAGATAGTACGAAAGATTTACCGAATATTAAATGTCCAACCTTAGTAATGACAGGTAGGCAAGATACGGTCTGTACACCAGCAATACATGAGGAAATAGCCGCTTTAATACCTAATAGTCGCTTAGAAATTATTGAACATTGTGGTCACTTAAGTACAATGGAACAACCAGATGTCGTAAATCGAATCATCAAAGAATGGTGGCGTGACACAACTCTCTGAGTTGTGCCACAGCAACACAGCTCTCTGAGTTGCGAAATACTAACTAAAAACCACAACTCAGAGAGTTGTGTTACATTATGCGCAAAAACAAACTGAAAGAAATATTAGCTCAAGGTGGGACTGTCACTACAGGTTGGTTACACATCCCAAACACTTGGTCTGCCGAATTGATGGCAAATGCTGGATGGGATGCCGTGACTGTTGATATGCAGCATGGTTTGCATAATATGGAAACAGCCATGCAAATGATGCAAGCTATTTCCACCACAGCTACTGTTCCTTTGGCTAGATGTAATTGGAATGAACCAGGTCCTATCATGCGTTTATTGGATAGCGGTGCTTATGGCATTATCTGTCCAATGATAAATACACAAGCCGAATGTGAAAAATTTGTAGGTGCCTGCTTATACCCACCAATGGGTTACAGAAGTTTTGGCCCAACAAGACAAAGAATATATGCAGGTTTAGACTATGGCAGTCATGCCAATGAGGAAACCTTAATACTCGCAATGATAGAAACCAAAGAGGCCGTTGAAAACATAGATGCAATATGCTCCGTCAAAGGATTAGATGGCATTTTTGTAGGTTCTGGCGATTTAAAATTATCCTTAACGGGTAAGGCAGGTCACGGTACAACCTCTACCCTATTTGATGAAGCAATTGACAAAATCTTAGCAAGCTGTCAAAAGAATCAGGTCATTCCAGGTATATGGTGTCCATCGGTAGAAATGGCCAAAATCCAACAAGCAAAAGGCTATCGTTTTATTGCCTTAAAATCAGATAGCATGATGTTAAATGAGTACGCCAAGAAATTAGCAGGAGAATTAATAAAAGAAGTCAGAAGTCAAACCGAAAAGTAGAATTTCCTGTCAGAAACGCACTGGTAACGCAACTCTTCGAGTTGCGCCATGAATACCACTTGTGCAACTCGGAGAGTTGCATTACCAGTGCGTATTGAACGGATACCAACAATCAAACCATCTAACCATCAAACAATTCTGCTACACTAAAGACTTCTGACAATGAAATGTTCTGACGTCTGACAGCTCAAATAAAATACATGATTTTTCAAGAAACACAGATATATAAAATTGACGGAGAAAAGCAGGAATTACCGGGGTTTGATGAAAAATACATCAACATCGTAGATTACATCCTGAAAATAACGGAAGAGATTTGGGAGAAAAGAGCAATCTGGGTTATCTACGATACCTATTACGAAGAGATTCCTTTGCATATAGGTGCTCGCACAATTTATGGGGTAGCTCCCGTTGTCAACGGAACTATCAATACCTTGCATGCTTTTCCTGACCGAAAAATGGGTGGAGAGGCAGTTATTTGGTCGAAAATTGACGACAACCACTTTTACTCTTCCCATCGAATCGGGTCAACGGCTACTAATACAGGAGCAACGGAATATGGTCCAGCAACTGGTAAAAAGGTATTTTTTAGAACCATTGCAGATTGTTTAGTTACTGAAAATAAAATAATTGAAGAATGGTTGGTTAGAGATAATCTTTATTTGGTTCAGCAATTAGGTTTCGACCCAATTGAAATGGCAAAAAAAGACCAACGATATGCAGAAATTAATATTCCAGCATATAATAAAAATATAACTAAAAACAGTATTCATAAAAATGGAGTGCCTTATGATTTGTCTAAACCATCTGATTTAATTCTTTCCTTATTTAATGAGGTTTGGACTAATCAAAACTTTGAGGTTTTAGACCAATATTATCATCGCCTAGCCAATGTTCATGTAATTTGTGATAATGACCTAATTGGCCCTCAGAGAATTAGTAATTATTTAAAAGAGTTGTTTGCCTCTTTTCCTGATGCCACGGTACAAATTGAAAGAGTTAGCACGAATCAATTAGAAGAGGGCGTTGAAGTAGCCGCTCGGTGGAGAATTATGGGAACTCATTCAGGAGACGGATTTTTTAGCCCTGCTAGTAACCAAGTATTAAGTATTCCTGGTATCAGTCATTACATTATCAAAGATGGAAAAATTGCTGAGGAGTGGATGGTTTTTGATGGGTTTGATGCGCTTTGTCAAATTTATAAAGACGAGCAATCAAATCCAGCAGCAAGTTTGAATGGTGTCGCCAATAGCGATATGCACAACAAACAATTCATTCATTCTTTTATGAAAGAAATGGACGGGGCAATATCTTCCAAAAAAGCGACAAAGCAAGTTTTACAAAAATACCTTTCCAAAAATGTTCGCTTAGAAATCACCAAACCCTTTGAAGGAGAGATGAAAGGGATAAAAAGCTATTCCGAAGATTTTTGGTTGCCTTTATTGGAATCTTTTCCTGATATAGAAAACCAACCTTATATCCTTATCGGAGGAAAATATGAAGGTCGAGATTATGTAAGCGCAACAGGTAATTTAATTGGTACTTTCAAAAAGGATTGGTTAGGTATACCTGCTACGAATCAACCAACTTGGCTAAGATATTCCACTACTTATTTAATCCAAAAAGGAAAAATTGCCAAAATTTGGTATTTCTTTGATATGATTGATGTCATGCGTCAAGCAGGATTTAATTTTATTCCCAACAAAGGCATTGATTGGATACCACCTGCGCCCATGACAGGAGACGGTATTGTCACCTATCAAACGGATAAAGCGGAAGGCCAAAAGAGTATAGATTTAACCAATGCGATGCTAGATGGATTAGGAGAATATGATGGAAAAACTTTGGAGTCTATGGCTCAAGAGCGTTTCTGGGATGAAAAGGATATGATGTGGTACGGACCATCTGGTATCGGTACAACTAGAGGTTTAAAAGGCTTTCAGGATAATCATCAAATTCCATTTTTAGTAGGTTTCCCGGATAGAGGCATTACCCCTAAAAAAGGAAAGGAATACTTTGCACAAATCGGCGATGGTAACTATTCCTGTGATTTTGGTTTCCCTGCTATGTATGGCACGCATAATGGTGACGGTTGGTTAGGTTTAAAAGCTACTGGCAAAAAAATCACCTTACGAGTGGTAGATTACTGGCGCAGAGAAGGCGATAAATTAAAAGAAAACTGGGTTTTCATAGATATTGTGGATGTAATGGAACAGTTAGGTGTAGATGTTTTTGATTTATTAAAAAAGAAAATAGATGGTTAAATTGTTTGATGGTTTGATTGTTATAGAATAGCAATAAATCCGTTCAATATATACTGGTAACGCAACTCTCCGAGTTGCGCCATGAATACCACTTGCACAACTCGGAGAGTTACGTTATCAGCAATCAAACATTCAAACAACCAATGTTTCAAGTCTCCTGAACTGCATTGAGTAGGTATAAAATAGATAGTTAAATTGCAAGATTGTAACTTATTATAGGACAACAATATAACAATCCAGCAATAAAACAATATAACAATGACAACAAATTTAAAAGATAGATTAATCAGATATAAAGACCTAATCCCATGTAAAGCGGCTTTTATAGATGCTAAAACACCAGGAAGTCACAAAAAAGATAATTATAGCATCATTGGCGGCGGCGTATCCGAAAGCAAACACCAAAAAGTCAATTTATCAGAAAAACATGGTTTTTGTATTGGTGCAGCAGGACAGCCACCTAGGATAAAAAATTCGCCACATTCCCATTTTACCGCAGAAGTATTTATGGTGTATAGCAGCGCATGGCGTTTCTATTGGAATAATGACGAACAATCAGCCACCATTTTAAATCCAGGAGATATTATTTCCCTACCTACTAATATGTTTCGAGGTTTTGAAAATGTGGGAGATGAATATGGGATGATATTCTCCATTTTAGGACATGATGATGCAGGCGGTGGCGTAGTTTGGGCACCAAGAGTGATAGAAGAGGCAAAAGGACATGGATTAGTACTTTTAGAAAATGGAAAATTAGTAGATACCACCATTGGAGAAACCATTCCAACAGGCATGAAACCGATGCCTAAACTAACGGAAAAAGAACTACAATCCTTTGACCAATATACGCCCGAACAAATGAGTGCGCATGTGGGAAGAGTTGGCAAATATAAACCATCTCCTTTCAAAGGATTCCCTAATAAAACGCCCAATTTATTAACTTGGTTTGATATTCTTGGTCCACAAGATAGTGAAGGACACAATTTCCAAGTCAAACCAGGAGACCCCAATGGCGACCAATTTAATGTCTATGGCATCCAAGCTGAACCAAAGGGCAAAACAGGAAAATATAGCAGAGAAGAAGTAGAAGTATTAGAAATCCATCGAGGAAAATTCCAAGTAACTTGTATCCATAATGGAGAACGATTAACAGCTACTTTAAATAGTGGCGATATGTTTACGTTTCCAAAGGGTTCAGTCAGAAGTATTACAGCTAAAGATTATGGCTTTGCTTATTTAATTGTAGGAGATGATTATCCTGCTACACCTACTCTACTGTAACACAACTCTCTGAGTTGTGCAAAAAATATAGCAATACGATTAGTACCTCGATAAAAAGATGTCAATAACAACTAAAAATATAAGTTCTCCGAGCAAGGCTTTAAATCTAGTCAAGCTAATTAGTTTACTGGTATTAGCCTTGTTTTTTAGTTGTCAAACAGCAACAAAAGATATTGATAATTTAAATTCAGTTCAAGCAGACTCCCCGCTTTCCATAGCAGGTCTTCAGCAAAGAACTTTTCAATCTAACTTATCTTTTGAAAAAGAATTAGTCGGTACAGACCAATACAAAGCAGACCTCTGGTCTTATGATTCAGATAGTTTAAAAATTTATACCTTAATAAATACACCAACCACGACCAAGCCAACAAATGGTTTTCCCGTCCTAATTTTTGGACATGGCTTTCATCCAGAACCTAAAAAATATGGTGTTAGTACCCAAACAGGAAAGGATTGGCGGCCAGGTGATTATTATCGAGGAGTTCCAGAGGCTTATGCAGAAAAAGGATACGTAGCTATCACACCAGATTATCGAGGGCATAATATTTCGGACGGTTTTGAATACACCAAAACCAGTTATTTAGCGAGTACCTATTATGCGATTGATGTCTTACATTTAATTGCCGCCTTATCTGATTTAAAAGATATAGATTTAGAGAAAGTCTATTATTTAGGGCACTCGATGGGTGGCGATGTCGGTTTAAAAATGCTACTAGCTACAAACAAAATAAAAGCGGCTAGTTTATGGGCGCCTGTTTCAGCAACTACGTGGGAACAAGCCTTATACTACGGTAAGTATTACGATGAAAATGGAGATAAAACGGATAGTGAAAAAATGACGGAATATATGTCCAAAATGGATGGGGTCATTCAAAACCTAGATTTTCCTTTTGATATTGATAAAGGAGATGCCATTCATTATATCCAAGATTTAAAAACACCAGTAATTATCCATCATTCTAGAGGAGAAAGTTCTGTACCTTATAGTTGGTCAGAAAGTTTAGCCGCAAAGTTATTTAAACATGGAAAACCCTTTGGATTTTATGCTTATGAAAGCGAGAATCACTTATTTAAGAGAGAAAATAGAATCAAAGCAGTAGAAAGAGACATCGCTTTTTTTGATAAAAATTAATTTTCAAAAAATAAATTAAAATCATGGCAATTCATTACATAAAAAAAGGAATCACTGAGGCGGACGCAACTGCCAATCAGAAAAAAACTAGACAAATTGTAGAAGGTATTTTAGAAGATGTGGCAACTAGAAGAGATGCCGCCATCCGAGAATTATCGCAAAAATTTGACAAGTGGAATCCTGAATCTTTCCGCTTATCCGACGAAAAAATTCAAGAAATCATCGCAACTGTACCAAAGAAGACCCAAGAAGACATCAAATGGGCACAAGCACAAGTAAGACGATTCGCTCAAATCCAAAAATCTTCTTTAAGTGATGTGGAGATAGAAACCATCCCAGGGGTAATTTTGGGGCATAAAAATATTCCAGTAAATAGTGCAGGTTGTTATGTGCCTGGTGGTCGTTATCCGATGGTTGCCTCTGCACACATGAGTGTTTTGACCGCAAAGGTAGCAGGGGTCAAAAAAGTAATTGCTTGTACCCCTCCCGACCCTAAAACAGGGCTACCACCAGCAGAAACGGTTACCGCTATGCACTTTGGAGGAGCCGATGAAATTTATATTTTAGGCGGTACACAGGCAATGGCAGCAATGGCCTATGGTTGTGTAGGCATGCCAGAAGTAGATATGATAGTTGGTCCAGGGAATCAATACGTTGCCGAGGCAAAACGACAATTATTCGGTAAAGTAGGCATTGATTTATTAGCAGGGCCAACCGAGGTTTTAGTAATCGCAGATGACACGATGGATGTAGAGATGGCAGTCACCGATTTATTAGGACAAGCAGAACATGGTCCCAATTCTCCAGCGGTTTTATTGACCAATAATAAGGAATTAGCAATGGGTGTCGAGGCAGAGGTAAAAAGACAATTAGCAACTTTATCAACCGCAGATATGGCGGGCGTAGCTTGGCGAGATTATGGAGAAGTTATCCTATGTGATACTTATGAAGAAATGTTGGAAGTAGCGGACGACATTGCCAGCGAACATGTTCAAATTAATACCAGTAACCCAGATTATTTTGCAGATAATATGACCAATTATGGCGCATTATTTATCGGCAATCGAACGAATGTAGCTTATGGCGATAAAGCAATTGGTACCAACCATACCTTACCTACTAAAAAAGCAGGCCGATATACAGGTGGACTTTGGGTAGGTAAATTTATCAAAACTTGTAGTTACCAAAAAGTAATAACGGATGAGGCTAGTGCATTAGTTGGAGAATATTGTTCTCGATTATGTGAAATAGAAGGTTTCATGGCACATAAAGCACAGGCTGATTTACGAGTAAAGCGATATGGTAAAGTAACACAACTCTCCGAGTTGTGATTTAGAGCATAATAAAGTAACACAACTCTCCGAGTTGTGATTTAGCGTATAATCCAACAGAATCCCAAAATTGAGTTATACCATATAGCACAACTCAGAGAGTTGTGTTACATCAGACAAACTATGAAAGAAATTGGTATTCTAAATTGGTCAATCATCTTCAGCTACCTAGCGGCAAATCTTTTACTAGGCTTTGTCTTATCCAAAAAAGTAGCGACGGCAGAAGATTTTTATATAGGTAGAAAAACGACCCCTTGGTGGGCAATTGGTATTTCCGTACTTGCTACTTATGTAAGTGCTATGACCTTTTTGGGTGCGCCTGCTTGGTCTTATAAAGAAGGGTTATCTGTTATTGCTATTCACCTCAATTATCCTTTGGTTATTATTTTGGTGATGTCCTTATTCCTCCCCTTTTTCATGCAGAGTGGGGTCGTTTCCATTTATGAATACCAAGAAAAACGCTTTGGCAAAGCCTCTAGAACAGTCATTGCCCTAGTGTTTATCATGACTCAATTATTATCCTCCGCAGCTGTGTTATATGGGTCGGCATTGGTGACCAGCTATATTACGGGTGTTGGCGTGGTGGAGAGTATTTTGATTGTTACGATTATCACCTTAATCTATACCTCTCTTGGTGGTATGACAGCAGTAATTTGGACGGATGTTTTGCAATCCTTTATTTTCATCGGAGGAGGGATTATTGTTTTGGTGATGTTGCTTTCGCAACTATCAGAACCATTGACAGATACGATTGCTAGTTTAAGAACAAAAGACAAAATCAATCCATTGGTCTGGGATATGGATTTTTCCAAAACCACCTCCGTTTGGGCAGGAATCATTGCCATGACTATTTTTCACGTAACGGTTTATGGCGCAAACCAGATGATGATGCAACGAACATTAGGTGCTAAAAATATGGGAGATGCAAAAAAATCCCTAGCTCTAATGGGTTTTGCTGCTTTCTTTATTTATTTCATGTTCATCTTTATAGGCGTATTGTTTTATCAATATTATGACGGCAGACAATTCGATAATGACAATACTATTATGTTAGAATTTGCCGAAAAGGAAGGGTTTCCTGGCTTTATTGGTATTATCGCTGCTGCTGTTTTAGCGGCAAGTATGTCTAGTTTGTCTTCCGCTTTAAATTCATTTGCGACTATTTCAACTGAAGGATTTTATCAAAAATATTTTAAACCCAATGAAACACCAGCCCACTATTTAAAAGTAGCTAGATTATCCACTATTTTTTGGGCAGCTATGATAATTATGCCAGCCATTGCTTTTTCTACCACTTCTGGGTCTATCTTGGAATTGTTATCCAAGGTTGGGTCGTATTTTGTAGGTGCAAAACTAAGCATGTACGGACTTGGATTTTATTCAAAACATACCACTCAAAAAGGATTATTAATTGGAGTAGCTGCTGGTTTTATGGCATTAGCCTACGTCGCAACGCAAACAACTGTTGCATGGCCTTGGTATGCGGTCATTGGAGGTATTGTAAATATAGTGGTCTCTATTTCTGCGAGTATTATGATAGATGGTCGTCAAGCAGAATGGTCTCCTTATTCTATTCCTGGCTTACAAGCTAGATTTAAAGCAGAAGGTTTGCCCGAAAAGGAAAATGGTTGGTGGGTAGTACCCGGTAAATTGGATACGGTAAGCTATTATTTATTAGGCTTTTTTCTTTTGACCTTTTTGTTTTTATTAAGTTTTTGAAAAAATGATTTAACCAGTTGATAGCAACCGTAACACAACTCTTTGAGTTGTGCAAGCTATATATGGCACAACTCAAAGAGTTGTGTTACGGTTAGCCTGTAAGCCAATCCATTTTACAATCACAGTATGAATCGTAACACAACTCTTTGAGTTGTGCAAGCTATACATGGCACAACTCAAAGAGTTGTGTTACGGTCAGCCTGTAAGCCAATCCATTTTACAATCACAGTATGAATAATAAAAAAATAGCTTTAGTTACAGGCGGCGGCGGTGGCATCGGTTCAGAACTTTGCCGACATCTCGCAGCCGCAGGTTATCAAGTGCTTGTTAACTATAATACAAACAAACAAAAAGCAGAAGCAACTTTAAACAGTCTAGCAAATGTTGGACATCATATTTTTCAAGCTTCTATCACCGATAGTCAACAGCTATCGGAGATGGCTGCTTTTGTGCAAAAAAGATACGGCCGCCTAGATGTGTTGGTCAACAATTCAGGGGTCACTAAACGGGTGCCTCACGACGATTTAGATAGTTTGGAAGACGAATGGATAGATAAAATTATGCAGGTCAACTTTAGAGGAGCATTTGCGAGTATTCGAGCATTAAAACCCCTGCTTTTAAAGGGAGACAACTCCATTATTATCAATATTTCCTCCATTGCAGCTCGAACGGGAGTAGGTAGTAATGTAGCTTATTGTGCCTCCAAAGCAGCGATGGATTCTATGACTCGCTCCTTGGGTCGAGCTTTAGCACCTGACATTCGAGTAGTTTCCTTATCTCCTGGTTGGGTGATGGGAGAATATGCCAAAAACTTTCCAGC
>ENA-ORXT01004785-ORXT01004785.1-marine-metagenome-genome-assembly--contig:-NODE-4785-length-13735-cov-4.521087_pt1 | contig 13735 bp, 11 predicted proteins | sample MGYA00237868_ERZ511482 | MGnify/ENA metagenome assembly ERZ511482 | reverse complement strand
CCACACCTATCAAGCGGATGGAGCTGACCCCCGACCCGTTATTCGTAGTCGACGTGATCCAAAGCGCGAATACCGTTCGCTTTAGCTTCGGTTCTTGTCGCGAGGGCAGCTGATCAGGGGCGTTCTGTGAAGCATGCTCGGCTTGCGCTCGCCGCTCTAGATGGCATGGTAGCTCATGAGCGTGAAGGAGAGAGCTATCAAGGCGATTGAAAGCCTGCCTGCAGAGGCTGACCTGACGGATGTACTCCGCGAGGTCGCCTTCCTCACAGGTGTGGAAGACGCCCGCGTGGAGATCGCCCGAGGTGAAGCCTTGGACTCGACCCAGGCGAAAGCCAAGTTGCGGGAATGGATTTCCGAGTAGTCCTCTCGCCGACGTCGATTCGCGATCTGGGCGACTCCGTTCGTTTCATCGCCCGCCATGACAGGGACGCGGCTCTCCATATCGGTGACTCACTCATCGACACTGCCGAATGGGCCTCTCACAGGGAATGAAGATACTTAGAAAACTTCCTCACTTTGGTGCGGTGTGCGCTGGAGCTTGCAGCCTTTTGGGTCACGCCGTTGGGAGTGGTGTCCTTACTTATGCTCCCTTCATCCTGCTCATACCATATTTTGGGTTTCTATTGATCACCGCCTTGGTGGCCTCCCCAAAAACATAAATGTCAAGATACCAGCCAGCTCCCTGAGCCTCGATCGCGCATTGCGCACGCTTCTTCATAGAGGGACGCGCTGCCAACTCATAACGCCTACAGGGACCGTCCTCGTCCAGGCTCCACACCTCTCCTCAGTTGCTCACGGCGTCGTGAGTGGCGGCTACCAATCAGGCGAGGATCTCGCGCACGACATGCCCGTGCACGTCGGTGAGTCGGAAGGGTCGACCTTGATAGGTGTAGGTGAGCCGCTCGTGGTCGATTCCCAGCAAGTGTAGGATCGTGGCCTGCAGATCATGCACGTGCACCGGGTTCTCGACGATGTGGTAGCCGAGATCATCGGTGGCTCCGTGGACGACACCCGGCTTGATGCCGCCTCCGGCCATCCACATGCTGTAGGCGTGCGGATGGTGGTCGCGGCCGAGGCTCCGTCCAAGCACGGTGCTCGACTCGACCATCGGGGTGCGACCGAATTCGCCGCCCCAGATGACCAGGGTATCATCGAGGAGTCCTCGCTGCTTGAGATCCATGACGAGCGCCGCGCTGGCCTGGTCGGTCTGGCCGCACTGCTTGCGCAGTCCGCCCTCGACGTTGCTGTGGTGATCCCATCCGGCGTGGTACAGCTGCACGAAGCGGCTGCCGCGTTCGAGCAGACGACGGGCGAGGAGACAGTTGTTGGCGTAGCTTTTCGCGCCGTTGCCGGGTTCGGCGCCGTAGCTCTCAAGGGTCTCTTTCGACTCCCCAGAGAAGTCCATGAGCTCGGGCGCCCGCGACTGCATCCGATAGGCCATCTCGTAGGCGGAAATCCGCGTGGCGATCTCGGGATCCTGATAAACCCGCTGGCTGCCTTCGTTGAGGTTGCGGATCAGGTCGATTGACTCCCGCTGAGCGCGCTCGTCGTAGCCTTTTGGATTGGAGACGTGGAGAATGGGGTCGCCCTGACTACGAAACGGTACGCCCTGATGGGAGGAGGGAAGAAATCCGCTGCTCCACATGGCCGCGCCGCCAGAGAGGTTACCACCTGACTTGAGCACCACGAAGCCGGGAAGGTCGTCCGCCTCGGAACCGATCCCGTAACTGAGCCAGGAGCCCATGCTTGGGCGGCCGGGGATCGGATGGCCGGTGTTGAGAAACAGCTGGGCGGGCGAGTGGTTGAACTGCTCGGTATGGACCGACCGGATCAGCGCGACTTCGTCGATGATCTTGGCGAAGTGGGGCAGGATCGAGGCGACCTCCGTGCCGCTCTGACCGTGTTTTTGGAAAGGGAAACGAGGAGCCAGTACTCCGGCGTCGGGCTGGATGAAGGCGAGCTTGGCGTCCTTCGTGACCGACTCGGGGAGCGGTTGGCCGTCGAGCTTGGTGAGTTCGGGCTTGGGGTCGAACAGGTCGAGATGACTCGGGGCACCGGCCTGGAACAGGTAGATGACCCGCTTCGCTTTCGGAGCATGATGGAAGCCGAGCGCAGAAGAGGCGTCGCTCCGCGAGGTTCCGAGTGCGCCGCCCATCAGCGAGCCCAGCGCAATCTTGCCGATGCCGAGTCCGCATTCCGAGAAAAACTGCCGCCGTGTCCGGTCACGAAGGGCTTCGAGAGCGTGGAGATGATTCATGGGCGAGTGATGGTTTCGTCGAGGTTCAAGAGGACGCGGCAGGTCATGGCGAGGGCGGCCTCTTCGTTGCTGCCCTCGCGACCAAGAATCGTGTGGGCATCGAGTTCCCCGCCGCTGAGGCGAGCGAGCTGGGCGTCGTAGTAAGTGCTAAGATCCTCGAACTCGGCTGTGTGCGGAGGCCGAGTCAGGCAATGGCGGAAGGCGAGACGGATCCGAGCCTCGAGGTTCGCCTCCCCACGCACGCGGTCGGCAAGGCCTCGCGACAGCTCGAGGAACATCTCGTCATTGAGCAGGGTCAGGGACTGGAGCGGCGTATTGCTCCGCCCACGGCGCGGCAGGCAGCTTTCACCGGTCGGTCCGTCGAACACGGCGTAGGCGGCAAAGGGGGCCGTTCTCTTGGAGAAGGTGTAGAGCGAGCGACGGTAGCGGTCAGTGCCTTTGGAGACGGTCCACTTCGGGGCGCCGTAGGCGATCTGCATGACACTCTGCGGTTGCGGAGGGTACACGCTTGGTCCGCCGATCTTCTCCGCGAGCAGGCCGCTGGCGGCGAGGGCGATGTCTCGAACGATCTCCGCCTCGACTCGGAAGCGCGAGCCCCGTCCGAGGAACCGGTTTTCCGGGTCACGGAGCAGGTCGGCTTCGGAGGCCTGGGAGGATTGCCGGTAAGTCGCCGAAGTGACGATGAGGCGGTGGAGTTTTTTCATCGACCATCCTTGCTCGACGAATTCGACCGCAAGCCAATCGAGCAGGTCAGGGTGAGTGGGCAGCGCGGACTGCGTGCCGAAGTCGGCCGAGGTGCTGACGATGCCCCGGCCGAACAGCGCCTGCCAGGCACGGTTGACGGTGACCCGTCCTGCGAGTGGATTCTTTTCGCTCACGAGCCATCGAGCCAAGGCAAGGCGGTCGGCGGGTTGATCGGCGTCGAGCCCCTGGAAGATGGCGGGGACGGCGGGTTCAACGACCTCCCTCGCGGAGCCGTACTCTCCGCGGTGGTGGAGTCGTGTCTCCCGTTGGTGGTGGTCCGGTCTTTCGCGAAACACGAGAGTCGCCTCGGGTTTGGGAGCCTTTCCCAGCAGGGCAAGGAGCGGCTTTCGAGCTTCTGCGGTGGAGGGAGACGAGAGCAGGAACGACCGACGGACCGTGATTCGGTCTGGTGGCGAGAGGTCCTTCCATGGCTTCAGCAATGCGCGCTCCACCTGGGTCCCGTCCACAAACACAGATTCATCCCATGCCTTCGCAGAGCCGTTCGACGCAGAGATCCGGAAATGCCCAAGGGCGGCGGAGAAGTGTCGCTCGAACAGCAAAGTCATGGAGACCCGAGAACCACCTGCCAGCGGCTCGGCGAGGTTCAAGACCAGGTGATGCGGGCGATCAACTCGATCGGCGACCTGCCATCCGCTCGAGCCGACGCCGTCGAAGACGTGCTCGGGTTTGGTCTTGCCGCTTCCATGACTGAAGGAGGCGCTGATGATCTCGACCTCGTTCCCAGCCTTGGCCAGATCGACTTCACTAAGGAAGAAGTTCCCTTTGCGACCCTCGTAGGCGACGATCCCCGCGCCGCCATCGGGCAGTCGGGGATCGGGAATGGCTTCGATCCGCAGCGAGCGGGTCGCTTCACCTTTGGGCAGGGTCATTTCCAGATCGTAGAGGTCCCGCTTGGTGAAATCGCCCGAGGCAAAGATCGCGCCGTCTCCCTCGAGGGTGAGCAGTGGCAGGTTCGATTGGAGGACGTCAGGCTCGAGGGTGGTCCACTTGACCGCTTTGGGAGCCCTTGCCTTCCGCCAGGCGGCGAAGTCCTGTGCGAAGTCTCCCGTGTAGTTTTCGACCAGCTTGGCCTCCAGTTGGAGAACGTCCCGCCGGTGATCGGTCTCCCGCTTCTGGAAATCGCGATCGCGGATCTCGTGCTGTGGCTCATCCGCGTTGTTGAGCAGAGCGAACAGTCCAAAATAGTCGTGGTGGGTGATCGGGTCGTATTTGTGGGTGTGGCATTGCGCGCAGCCGGTGGTCAGTCCCATCCATGCGGTGCCGGTGGTGGCGACCCGATCGACGACGGCATGGAATCGGTACTCGAGCGGGTCGATGCCGCCTTCCTCGTTGAGCATCGTGTTGCGGTGGAAGCCCGTCGCAATGAGCTGCTCGGGCGTGGGGGCGGGGAGCATGTCGCCGGCCAGTTGCTCGATGCTGAACTGATCGAAGGGCAGGTCTTCGTTCAGGGCGTGGATCACCCAGTCGCGGTAGGGCCAGATCGAGCGGGGTCGGTCTTTTTCGTATCCGTTCGTGTCGGCGTAGCGGGCGAGGTCGAGCCAGGGTCGGGCCCAGCGTTCGCCGTAGCGGGGCGAAGTGAGGAGGGCATCGACGTATTGATCATAGGCGTCAGGGCGTTTGTCCTCGACGAAGGCATCGGTCTCCTCCGGAGTTGGCGGAATTCCGGTGAGATCAAGGGCGACTCGGCGCGCGAGCGTGTAGCGGTCGGCCTCTTCGGCAGGCGTCATGTCTTGTTCTTCCAGTCTGGCGAGGACAAACGAGTCGATCGGGTTGCTCACCCAGGATTCGTTTTTCACCGAAGGCAACTGCGGGCGGACGGGAGGCGTGAAGGCCCAGTGGGGTTCGTACTTTGCGCCGCTTTCAATCCACAGGCGGAGGGTCTCCTTCTCTTCGTCGCCCAGCGTGCGGTTCGACTTCCTCGGCGGCATGGGGTCGTCCGGATCATTGATCCGAGCCCAGAGTTCGCTGGCATCCAAGTCGCCGGGCACGATGGCGGCGTAGCCTCCCAAGTCCGCTCGCGAGCCTTCCTCGACGTCGAGTCTGAGATCAGCCTCACGGGCCGCCTCGTCGGGTCCGTGACATTCGAAGCAGTTGGTCGCGATGATCTTGCGGACGTCGAGCGAGTAGCGGACCTCGCGCTCGGCATGAGCCGACACGCCCGCCAGAAAGAGGAGCGCAGTGGATAGGCGGAAGGTGGTCACGGACATCGATGCAGTGAGTACGCTGCTGGTGGAGGCTTTTATGCAGCACTTGTGATCTTTTCCCGCTTGGGCACTCTTGCCTGATGAAGCGTCGACCGTTCCTCGCCACCCTCGCCGGCTCAGTTTTCGCTGAGCCGGCCTTCTCCACCGAGCCTGCGAAATATCGTGCGGCGGTGATCGGTGACAGCGCGAGAGGAGGCTTTGGCCATGCCATCGACCGGGTCTTCGATCAACTGGCAGGCGTCGAGGTTGTGGCGGTCGCGGATCCAGAGGAGAAAGGGCGCAAACAGGTTCTGGATCGCCACCCGGATGCCATGGGCTATGACAACTACCGCGAGATGCTGGCGGTCGAAAAGCCGAGCCTCGTCGCCGTCTGTCCGCGCTGGACGGATCAGCATCACGCGATGACGCTCGCGGCGCTGCAGGCGGGAGCGCACGTCTTCCTGGAAAAACCCATCACGGGCACGCTCGCTGAGGCGGATGAACTCCTTGCCGAAGCCGATAGGCGAGGTCTGAAAATCGCCGTCGCCCACCAGATGGTCTTTGATCCTAACGTCCAGAGACTGGCCGAGGTGCTCAAGGACGAGTCACTGGTGGGACCGCTCGAGGAACTCCGGCTCTACGGAAAGATGGATCACCGCGTGGGCGGAGAGGATCTCATCGTCCTGGGAACCCATCTCTTTGACATGACCCTGTGGCTTGCCGAAACACGCGCAGTCTCCTGCGTGGCAACCGTACTCGAGAAGGGGAGGCCTTTCGAACAGGAAGATGTCCGGCGTTCTTTCAAGGAGGACATTGGTCCCATCGTAGGGACGCATATTGAGGCGCGGTTCGAACTCGCCAGCGGAGTTCCTCTCGTTTTCAAGAGTGCAGCCGCGTTTCGTGATCAGAGCGAGGGGTGGGGGATCGAGTGGATCGGGGCCAGAGGCAAGGTGCGCATTTATCTCAATCATCCGACTCGGATCGTGGTCGATGGAAAGCCATGGCCTCCTGAGCCGGGAGCGTATCCGAAGTACGCGAAGGGCGAGGCTCTGACCCTGTTCAATCGTCTCGAGGCTGAAGACTGGCTTCGCGCCATCGAAGAAGATCGCCAACCGCTCTGCTCGGGACGTCGCGCGATGCAGAGTCTTGAAATGATCCACGCGGTCTTCGCGTCGGGCCGAACTCGCGGAAAGGTCGCGCTCCCCCTCAAAAACCGAAACCATCCGCTGGGATAGTCCAGGGCGCGGGTCGGTTTGCCCTTCCATGGCGTGGTGGGTGTGCGCCTGAGACCGAATTTCCATCGACAAGCGGTGCCTTCGTAGTCCGTACTCTCACCAGCATGAAGCATCTCCGACTCTCACTCCTCTCAGGATTTCTTCTCCTGCTCCCCGCCTTGGCTGGGGCACAGTCTCCCAGTTTCTCCACAGAGGTCGAGGCTCTCCTCGCCACCGACTTGGAAGGTGCTGGTAACGTCGAGGCCCAGCAGGCCTGGAAAGTGATCGTGCACGAAGCAGAAGCGGAAGACCTGATGACCTTGCTGGGAGCAATCGATTCGAGAAGACCTCTGGCCTCCAACTGGATCAGGAGTGCCGTCGAGACGATCGCCTCGCGTCAGGAAACCCTCCCCGTGGAGGATTTGAAATCGTTCGTACTCTCCTTGGATGGCGACCCCAAAGCTCGTGACCTCGGTTTCCAACTGCTTCGGCGGGGCGACGCCGCGACCGCCGAGAAATTGATACCGGATTTCCTTCAGGACAATTCGCTGCCGCTACGCCGACTCTCCGTGGCTGAACGAATCGAGACCGCGCAGGCGCTTGTCGAAGCCGAACCAGAGGCGGCGAAGGAAGTCTATCGAGAGGCTCTCGAAGGAGCTCGGGACGTCGATCAGATCCAGACGGTGACCAAGGCACTGCGTGATCTTGGTGAGACGGTCGATCTGCCTAAGCAGATGGGTTTCCTCACCCACTGGCAGGTCATCGGCCCCTTCGACAACACGGACCGCGAGGGGCAGGCCCGGGTTTTCGGACCCGAGAAGAGTCTTGATCCGGCCAAGACGCACCAGGGCAAGTTCGGTGAGGTGAAATGGCAGCCGCTGACAACCGCCGACGAATTTGGCATGCTCGACTTCAACAAGCCCTATGGGCTCCTCAAAGAGAGCGTCGCTTACGCAATGACCGAGTACGAGGCACCCGAAGAGCGGGACGCCGAGATCCGGATCGGCTGCAAGAACGCCTGGAAAGTCTGGCTCAACGGTGAGCTGCTGTTCGAGCGCGACGAATATCATCGTGGGATCCGGATTGATCAGTACTCGATGCCCTGTCGACTCAAAAAGGGCAAAAATCAGATCCTCGTGAAGTGCTGTCAGAACGAGCAGACGGAGACCTGGACGGTCGATTGGAAATTTCAGCTCCGAGTCTGCGACAGCAACGGCACCGCTCTGCTCGCAACCAACCGCCCGCCAACCCCGACTCCCGAACCCGGTGCCGATGAGGGTCGCCGTCGTCGCTAGTTCCCTTTGTCCACCGCCCTCTCCATCGCCATATGAAGCTATTGTTCTCTATCCTGTTTTCCGCTTTTTTCGGCACGGTGGCCTGGGCCGACTGGCACACCTTCCGGGGTCCCGACGCCACGGGGCAGAATGCCGATGCGCGGTCCTTCTCGGTTGCGGAGGATTCCATCGTCTGGGCAGCCGATCTCCCCGGTGAAGGCGTTGGCTCGCCGGTCATCGTCGGGGACCGGCTCTACGTCAGCGCCAGCAGCGGCCCGCATCAGGATCAGCTGCATGTCCTCTGCTTCTCCGTGGCAGACGGTTCCTTGCTTTGGGAGCGGCAGTTCTGGGCCACCGGGAGGGTCATGCACCACAAGAAGACGGCCGTGGCAGCGCCGAGTCTCGTAACCGACGGCGCTCGGATCTTCGCCCATTTCTCTTCCAACGATCTCCTCTGTCTTGACCTCGAAGGGAACCTCGAGTGGCTCCGCGGGCTCACTCTCGACTATCCCAACGCGAGCAACAGTCTCGGGCTGGCCTCTTCTCCGGCCATGGCTGGAGACGTACTGATCGTGCAGGTCGAGAACGACAGTCAGTCCTTTGCGGCAGGGATCGACTCCAAGACGGGAATCAACCTCTGGAAGGTCGATCGCACCAAGAAAGCGAACTGGAGCAGCCCGGTGATCTACGCGGGGACAGATGGAAAACCGATCGTTGTTCTTCAGGGCAGTGCTGGCCTGGACGCCGTCGATCCGCGCACGGGCGACCCGGTCTGGTCGTTCGAGAACGGAGCGTCCACCAGCACCAGCACGGCGGTTGGCAGCGACGGCAGGCTCTACGTGCCTTCGAATGGACTCACGGTCCTCCAGCCGGGCGAGGCCTCCGTGCCGGCGACGGTGTGGTTGTCCGATCAACTCAGCCCCGGCACAAGCAGTCCGGTGGTTCGCGGGGGCCTTGTCTACGTCGTCACTCGCTCGAGCATTCTCACCTCCGCCAGCACGGAAGACGGTGAGCGTCTCTGGCGGCTTCGCCTGCAGGGCCCGATTTCCTCGTCGCCGGTGATTGCCGGTCGGAATCTCTACGTGGTCAGCGAGAACGGTCTTCTACAGCAGGTCGATCTGGATGCCCCCGAGGGTGAAGTCGTGGGCACTCTTGATCTGGCGGAGACGATTCTGGCCACGCCGGCGCTGTCCCACGGCTCGATCTTTCTCAGGAGCGACCACAAGCTCTGGCGAATCGGCAAGCCCTGACCCTGGGTTCGGCACGAACCGATCAAATGATGCCTCAAGTTCTTTCCAAGTCGCAAATCAAGGATCAACTCGCCCATTTTCCCGGATGGGGCCACGACGCCAATGCTCTGAACCGCTCGTTCGAGTTCGACGAGTACCGCGAGGGCCTCGAGTTTCTCAACAAGGTCGCCGAGCTGGCGGAGAAGGTGAATCATCATCCGGACATGACTCTGGGATGGTGCCGAGTCGAAGTGCGCATCACCACGCACAGCCATGGCGGCGTCACCGAGCTAGATTTCGAGCTGGCGCGAGGGATCGACCAGGTCGCGGACTAGGGTGGGCGAATTTGCCTGGGTAGCCGCGCTCGTGAGAGCGTGGAAGCGTTGGCTGGGGCTACCCTTCACCTTCTCACGAAGGCGGCTACAGCCGACACTTCCCAAGCGTCGGGGTTAGGCGGAAATTCTGACGATTGAGCCACGCGTCCTGAGTCTCGACTCTGGCCTTTTCCCTACTCGCACCCTAAGTCGCCTGGTGGCGCGGGCGGACCATCAGGTCATTGATCTCGACGTTCTCCGGAGCCCCGAGCTGGTGTACGATCAGGTCCGCGATTTCTTCGGGTTTGAGCATTGGGTAGTCCACGGCGTCTGCTGGCGTCTTGCCAGCGGCTCCGAAATATCCATCGACCAGCGGGGTGTCCACAAAGCCCGGGCTGATGCAGCTCACGCGTGTCGCGTTGCCAGCCTGGCGAAGTTCGTTGCGCAGGGCATCGGAGAGTGCTCGGACGGCAAACTTCGTTGCGGAGTAAAAACCGCCGACGGGCGGCACCCGATGCCCTGACATGCTGCAGACATTGACGATGTGTCCGCCGCCTTCCGGGAAGCAGGGCAAGACGGCTCGATTCACCAGGCACAGTCCGAGCACGTTGACGTTGATCATCTCCTGCCAGTCATGGAAGTCGCCTGTGCTCACGGGAGAAATACGCGCGATGCCGGCCGAATTCACCACAAGATCGAGGTGGCCGAAGTGATTTTGCACCTCGGTCACAGCGGCCTCCACGGAGCATTCATCGGAGACGTCGGCAGGAACGACGAGGGCCTGATTCATGGAGGAAGCGATCGCTTCAAGGGCTTCCGTTCGTCTTGCCAACAGCGCGACGCGAACGCCAGCCTTTCCCAAAGCAAGCGCGGTGGCTGCGCCGATCCCACTGGAGGCGCCCGTCACCAGAGCTGTCTTTCCCTGGAGAGACTTCATCGTTTCTTCGGTGACGGATTTCGCGGGGACATCATCCACAGTGCGGCGGCGGGGCGGATCCGGCAACCCAAAGACCCGTGGACTCATCGCCATGCCACGGGGCCGGATTCTTGCGAATTCGGTCACCCGTGGCAACAGGTGGAGATGCGCTTTCTAGTTCTCGTCCTTCTGCTGGCCGCGTCGGTGCGTGCGGAGGAGCCGAAGCAGGAGAATCCGTTGCGGGTCGAACTGGTCTCCTCCGTGACCGAATTTGTGCCGGGAGAGCCTTTTCAGGTCGCGCTGCATCTGCGCCACAAAGAAAACCACCACAGTTACTGGAAAGCACCCGGCATCGTCGGTATTCCGACCAGCGTGACTTGGGAATTGCCCGATGGTTTTACGATGGGGCCACTTCGCTGGCCGGTGCCGGAGCGGGTCGATATGGCGGGACACAATGCACACGGATATCGTGATGACGTGCTTCTCGTCGCGACGCTGACCTCACCTCCGGAATACGCCAAGGCCAAGCTGACCATCAAGGGGCGGGCGAGTTGGATGTGCTGCTTCAAGACCTGTCACCCGGGCTCGAAAGATCTGACTCTGTCCATCAGGCGCGGAGACAAAACGGTCGCTGCTGCCGAGGAAACCACTTTGATGTTCGAGGAGGCCGCAGCGCTGCTGGCACGCCCGACTGAGGGTTGGAGCGTCTCGGCACGATCGAAGGGCGATGACTTCGTGCTCGAACTGTCGCCTTCCAAGAATGGCCGAGCCTTGCCTGAGGAACTGTATTTCTTCTGCGAGCAAAACCTCGTTGATTCCGATCAACCGCAGGCCTTGCACCCGAGGCAGGGGAAACTGCTCCTCCGGCTTCGCCGTGCCGAGTTTGGCCCGAAGGAGGCCGCTCGGATCAGCGGCCTTCTCTTCCGTCCCGACGGTTGGGGGAGCCACGAAGGAAAGGTCGGCTGCTATCTGCCGATCGACGTTCCCCTTGAGAGATCCTTGAAGTAGATCTGCTGGCACGTCGAGCGTTCTCGAGAAGGCGCGCCGCAGTTTGAAGCGCACAAAAAAAGGCGTCCGGTTGCCCGGACGCCTCTCGCAGTTGGCCGGGAAGAAAAAGCCTAGGCCCCGGCACCGGCGGTCTCGCGGACCGGGCCGACTTCGACCAGCGACTTCATCGGACCCCAGCCGTCGCGGGGCTCGCGCCAGGCGAGTTCGTTGACCGAGGGGTCGTTGGTGATGCGGCCGCTCTCGTCGAGCTCGAGTTTTTTCTGCACGCGGGCGGCGAGGTTGCCGAGCTGGATGTTCGCGGTCATTGGTCCGGCGTAGCCGAAGTTCGACTGGCTGAACTCACGGGGCTTCTCGCCTCGGCAGGCCATGAGGAACTCGTCGACGTGACCGGGCGAGCGCTCGAGGATCTTCTCCGGCTTGCCGAGCTCTTCGGCGCGGCTTTGCGGAATCAGGTAGGGGCTGTTCCAGTAGTCGCCTTCGACGATCATCTTGCCTTCGCTGCCGATGACGAGGTTGCCGGTCTTGGGGAGTTGGCGCCCATCGACCGCGAGTTCCTCGGGAAGGTCCGGCATCAACGGGTTGCCGTCCTTGTCCTTGCCTTCGTACCAGTAGGTCGCAAACGCCGGTTGGTCGCCCTTGGCGCGGTAGGTGGCCTTGAACTTCATGCCCGACTGGAACTGATCGCCGGGGGCGTCGGTCTGGAACAGCGGCTCGGCCGTTTCGGCGTAGCCGGGATCCATGATCGAGTAGATGCCGTCGGTGGTGTGGCAGGCCATGTCGCCGAGGGCTCCGGAACCGAAATCAACGACGCCACGCCAGTTGAAGGGAACGTAGGGTCCGCGACTGCCCTTGCGATCCACTTCGCCGCCCCCTTCCGGGCCGACGTAGGGTCGCATGGGGGCGGCGCCGATCCAGCTTTCCCAGTCGAGCCAATCGGGGATCGGGTCGGATCCCTCAGGGCGCTTCCCGCCTTGCGGCCAGACCGGACGGTTGGTCCAGGTGTGGAACTCCTGCACGGTGCCAATTTGGCCTCCCTTGATGCGCTCGTAGGCGACCCGCCAGCCTTCGCCGCCGTGTCCCTGGTTGCCCATCTGAGTGACGACGCCGTCTGCCTTGTGGTAGGCGTCGGTGAGCAGCTGGGCTTCGCGGACCGACCAGGTGAGGGGCTTTTCGGTGTAGCAGTGGATGCCCATCGAGATGGCGGTCATCGAGGGAGCAAAGTGGTTGTGGTCGGGGGTGGAAACGTAGACCAGATCGAGTTCTTCGCCGTGCTTGGAGAAGACTTCACGCCAGTCGGTGTAGCCTTTGGCCTCGCCCCAGCCCTCCTTCTCGAGGACGTTGCTCCAGGACCTGCGGTCGACGTCGGCAAAGGCGATCGCCTGCACGCCGCGCTTGTGGCTGTCGCCGCAGTGACTCTGGGCCCTGCCGCCAACGGCAATGAAGCCTGCTTGGAGCTTGCTGTTCAGATTCTGTCCGCGGACGATTCCGGGGAAGCCAAGGGTGGAGGCGGCTCCGAGAGCGCCTGTCTTGAGGAAGTTCCGGCGCGAGGCCGACTTGGAATGAGATCGCATGGGACAACGATCCGAGTTCCAGCCAAAATTGTCCAGCACACATTCGGAAAAGCGAACGCGCCGTTCGGTTGACCCCCTCGGAAGCGCGGCGTATCCAGTCACATGATCGCCGTGCTCTCTCCTGCCAAGACGTTGGACTACGACCCTCAGACACGGACCTCGAAGTGTTCGGAGCCGGAGTTTCTGAGCGACTCTTCCGAACTGATCGCAGATCTCCGCAAGCTGAGCCCGACCGATCTCACCAAGCTGATGGGGATTTCCGAGAAGCTTGCCGAGCTGAACCACGAGCGTTATCAAAGCTGGGAGCTCCCCTTTACCGAGAGCAACGCCAAGCAGGCGCTTCTCGCCTTCAAGGGCGACGTCTACACCGGGTTCGACCTCGACGGATTCGGTGCCGCCGATTTCACCTTTGCTCAGAAGCATCTGCGGATTCTTTCCGGTCTCTACGGCGTGCTCCGTCCGCTTGACCTCATGCAGCCTTATCGGCTGGAGATGGGGACCAAGTTCGCCAATGCACGAGGCAAGGACCTCTATGCGTTCTGGAAGGAGAAGGTGACCGAGTCGCTCCGCAGGGATCTTGCCGAGACGAAGTCGTCCTGTCTCGTGAACCTCGCCTCCGTCGAGTATTTCTCCGCCGTCCATGGCGGCGGGCTCGGCGTGCCCGTGGTCACGCCGGTCTTTCGCGACGAGAAGAATGGCAGCTACAAGATCATCAGCTTCTACGCCAAGAAGGCGCGGGGCATGATGGCCGACTACATGATCAAGTCGAAGGCCAGGAAGCCGGCCGATCTGCAGGGCTTCACCGCTGCTGGATACCGCTTCGACAAGGCCTCGTCGAGCGACAGCGAGATCGTCTTTCTCCGCGAGGAAAAAGCGGCCAAGGCGGTCGCCTAGAGCCAATGGCGCCTTGAAGGTGGAACTCGACGTCCCCGGCGAGTTGCGGGCGAAGCCGGCGAAGCCCGCCCCTCGTCCTCTGGCAACGCCAGCGCGCCGGGACGTCACGC
>ENA-ORXT01004783-ORXT01004783.1-marine-metagenome-genome-assembly--contig:-NODE-4783-length-13746-cov-3.414661_pt1 | contig 13746 bp, 10 predicted proteins | sample MGYA00237868_ERZ511482 | MGnify/ENA metagenome assembly ERZ511482 | reverse complement strand
CCATTTCGTCATGTAGTTTTCGTCAATTTTTGCAGTTCTAACTCTTTGATCTATTGAAATGGAACCATAATTGATATAGCCATCTTCAGGGTTTCTTTCTGCAGCTCCTTTACCTTTTTGGTTTAAACCACTGTTTCCTATTAGTAAGAATTGAGACAAATATGGACCAACGTCATCTCCTCGTGTTATCCCTCTGAAAGCTATTCCAGGATGAGGACATTGTCTACCGCATCGTCTGGCGGACTGTTTATTATTCAATTTTAAAACGTCATTAGAAAACCATTTAAGAGACTTTAATTTTTCTGTGAACTCTAAAAAGATTTCGACATCAGGTTTTTTTGCAAATAATTTATCTAATTCTGGCTTATTTGATACACCATTCTTTGGGATTTTATCGCAGAAATTTTCCAAATATTGTTTTTCAATTACACCAGAACTTAAGGCATTTAATGGTACATCCCTTGTCAATGCTTGAATGTAAACCTCAGCCATTTCTGCGGTCAACTCTTCACTACCTAAACGAGGAGCGGCTGGCATTGTAACAGCTTGCGCATCGGGCCCTTCTAATTCATATGCTAAACCAGCACTTTGACTTTCCCAAGCTCTTATACCAACTTTTGCGTCTACAGCTTTTTTAGACTTCCATGAATTTGGATCTTTACAATTATAAACATTGCCAGTAATAACTTCAGGGCCAATTGGAGTATCTCTGAAATCTCTAGGATTTCCACTATCTATTGCTCTGATAAAATATTGAAAGTGTATAGGATCGTTTAATAATCCCGTTTGATAATTATGAGGCATTCCTTTGGTAAAGCTCATCAGATAAGATGGCTTACCTTCCAGTGTTGGAACCGGTAAGGGACTTGATTTGCTATGATCTTCTATATGGCATTTAGTGATTTCAGAATTTTCATGATGTCTAAATTTCTGCTCATCCCCATTACTGTAATGCTTAGGATGAGGACGATCATGTGCCATTTGATTCGCTGCTTGTCGTTTATTCCAAGCTTCTGTTCTTCTGTTGTTATTCATGTGAAGATTGTTTTTTATTGGTATTTATTAGTTAGTGTATAAAACTTGCAAAAGGTTACCCTCATTCTAAGTAATTTTTTATCGAAGTAATGATTGTGTTTATCGAAATATTAAATTTAGCTGAACGAAAGTATCCAAATGACAATTAGCATATTGTCAACTCATTTAGAAACTAAAAACCCAATTGATCATGAATGCACATGAAATAGACTATCAAATATTTGGAGAAGAACTACAATTCGTAGAAATAGAATTGGATCCTCAAGAATCAGTTGTTGCTGAACCTGGCAGCTTTATGATGATGGATGAAGACATCGAAATGAATACGATATTTGGTGATGGTACAAATCAGGAACAAGGCATGTTTGGCAAATTATTAGGCGCCGGCAAAAGAGTCCTTACTGGAGAAAAATTATTTATGACAGCTTTTACCCATTCTGGAGTAGGAAAGGCTAAGGTATCTTTCGCGTCACCATTTCCAGGTAAAATTATTCCAATTGACCTGAGTGAAATGGGACAAAAAATAATTTGTCAAAAAGATTCTTTCTTATGTGCAGCGAAAGGTGCAAGTGTCGGAATTGAATTTTCTAAAAAATTAGGTCGTGGATTTTTTGGAGGAGAAGGATTCATCATGCAAAAAATAATAGGTGATGGATTAGCTTTTTTACATGCGGGTGGTTATATTGTTAGAAGGGAATTACAAGTTGGAGAACATCTTAGAGTGGACACTGGTTGCTTAGTAGGCTTTACAAGCCAAGTTGATTACGATATTCAATTTGTAAAAGGAATAAAAAATGCAGTCTTCGGAGGAGAAGGATTATTCTTTGCCAGTCTAATCGGACCTGGGTCAGTTTGGATTCAGTCACTTCCAATTAGTCGATTGTCTGATCGAATATTGTCACATTCAAAAGGCTACTTTGGGAAGGGTGGTGGAGAAGGTAGTATTTTAGGAGGTATCGGTGATTTGCTTGATGGAGATGGATTTTTATAACCGCGCACACCCTTAATTGATAACTTAGTTGTTGATTTTATCCATAACGCGAATAGTCTAATAAAAAATACGATTATATTCATCAAAAAAAATAGAAGGCTATCTATTGCGATTGACGGCTATGAATCAAATGTTTTGAAAAAAAACATTTGGTAATTATAAAAATGACTTGAAGTCAAGGTAACAAAAGGTGTAGTGCATATTCTCTATGTTGCTTCGAAGACCTACAGCGGAAAGCGGCGAGAGCTTCACTAAAACATAAAAGCCAAGCCATGTTAATTTTGTGGCTGTGGGCGCCTGCATTAAGCGTGAGTATTAAAATTAACTTGATTTTTTCTTTCTTTCCAGCCAGAGGCCGACAGGTTTAACAATAAAAAAGAGAAAATAGATTCGCATCACATTAGGAGATTTCCCTATTTCAATTGGAATAGAATTAAGATTTAAAAAGAAAATAATTTTCTTATAATTTAAGTATTACTCTTTTTCCTACTTTTGTATTTATTCGTTTTCTTTTTCGCAAAGGAAGGTCGGTCCTTACTGAATTTCTTCTTTTTATCAGAGCCTTCACTTTTGCCTTTATATTGTTTTTTCTTATCTGAGTTCTCTTCTCTTTCACGTCTGTCTTTACCAGATCGCTTTCCTCTGTATCGACCACCATTTCCGCCTCGATTACGATCTCTTCCTCTTCCTCCTGACCCTCTACCACTTCCACCTGATCCTCCTCCTCTTCCACTAGATTCTGAAAGTCCATCATTCAAGTCCCTAGACGTTAGTAAATCAGTTTGATTTAAATGTAGAGTTAAGAGTTTAGTGATCAATTGTTCCTTTGATATATTGTCAAATTCAGCAATTACCTGATCGATAATTTCTTGTGAGATTTTTCCTCTTGGAGATTGTTCTTTGACATCGATGACCCATTGTTCAACAGTTTGACTGATGATGTGATCCGAAGTCGGCACCATCACTCGATCAAACTTTATCTTTAAGTCTCGTTCAAGCCTTTTAATGCGGCCACCTTCTCTTCCATTAATAAAGGCAATAGAAATACCTTCCTTTCCAGCACGTGCTGTCCGCCCACTTCTATGTGTATAATAGGAGACATCATCAGGAAGGGTATAGTGAAAGACATGTGTTAAGTCATTCACATCAATACCTCTCGCAGCTACATCCGTCGCGATTAATAATTGAATTTGCTCCTTTTTAAACTTCTTCATGACACGGTCTCTTTGGCTCTGGCCAAGATCTCCATGTATCGCATCCGCCTTATATCCAGCCTTCATTAGATTCTCAGCTAAGTTTTGAGTATCCATTCTAGTTCTACAGAACACCACACTTTTCATCTTTGGGGTCATATCAATGAAGCGCATCAATGCCTCAGCTTTATCATTCGCTCTGACCAGTACAAATTGATGAGATATATTAGCGTTTACTTTTTCTTCACTATTGATCCTCACTTCTAAAGGATCGTCCATATAATTGTTGACAATCTTCTTTATTTCCCTTGGCATGGTTGCTGAGAATAACCATGTCTTTTTTTCATCAGGAGTATATGCCAAAATTTCGTCAAGCTCATCTTTAAATCCCATGTTCAACATCTCATCAGCTTCATCTAATACAAGGAACTTGATCTGCTGAAGATTGATTGCTTTTCGCTTTATCAAGTCTATGAGTCTACCTGGTGTTGCGATTATAATATGCTGTGGCTTTTTTAATGCTCTAAGTTGTTTCGTTATAGGCTCTCCACCATAGACAGGAAGTACATTCAATTTGAACATATACTTGCTAAAAGTAGTCAGCTGCTCTGCGATTTGTTTCCCTAGCTCTCTTGTAGGTGAAAGGACAAGAGCTTGAGTCGCCTTATTGTCTGGATCAATATGCTCTAATAACGGAAGGCCAAAAGCAGCAGTTTTTCCTGTCCCAGTCTGCGCTAAACCAATAAAATCTCGATCACCTACCAATAGTTTTGGTATCGACTTATCCTGTATTTCCGTTGGTTTTTCAAACCCTAATTCCTGTAGAACTTTCAATACCTCGTCTGAAAGGCCTAGATTACTAAATGTGGTCAAATGAATTGTTTAGAAATGAGCTACAAATGTAGGCTTTTTTCTTCTCTAGCTGCTAAATACATAGATTATGACGATTTCCTCTGTTCTATGGCTAAATGGAGGCATAATAACATCAAAATCTGCGTGTAATCATATTGCACAAAAAGTGATGTCAGCGGTATCAATTATCGGTTGCCCCGTGATTTATCTCGGGGTAAAAAGAGAGCTATTAATGCGAATTTGGCGTGATTTTTTTTGAAAAATCTTGCAAAATTCATTCAAATATGTCAAGTTTGGTTTGGTTGATAATAAATTTATTTCCAGTAAGTGCAATTTGTTATATACACATCAAAATCTCAACACCATATCATATCTCCAATTATCACTAAATTGCAAAAGCAATTAATCAAATTAAAACAATTTCCTATGCCTAGTAATTTTTGGATGTTTTTTATCACAGCTTTAATACCTCTCATAGTTGGATTTATCTGGTACAATCCCAAAGTGATGGGGAGCTCTTGGATGAAGGTAAATGGATTTAAAGAGGCAGATCTTGAAGGAGGTAATATGTTTATTATTCTCGGCCTGTCTTATCTTTTTGGAGTCTTTATTTCATTTGGGCTTAGTGGAATAGTAGTTCATCAGCCAAGTGTCTTTCAAGTGATGATGCCTGATGTCATGGAAGCAGGAAACGCAGCACAACAACAGTTTAATGATTTCATGGGGACTTATGGCGATCGATTTAGAGATTGGAAACATGGTGCGATTCATGGCATTCTTTTTTGTGTCTTATTGGTACTTCCCTTGATAGCAATCAACGCATTATTTGAAAGACGAGGATGGAAATATATTATGATTCACTTTGGATATTGGTTGATTTCAATGACATTGATCGGTGCAGTATTATGTCAGACATTGGTTTATTCTTGATAAAATAAAACGTATTTCACTTTATGAAGGACACCTTTCAGCTTGCTAAGAGAATGCGCTGTTACTGCTTTTCTTTTTTAATGGGACTCTTTTATTTTCAATTGATTTAGAGCCTATTGATATACAAGAAGACCTGAATGTGTCATGTACGAGTCCTTGTAATCGCTTCCTTATTAATTATGAAGCATTTAACTTAACCGTAGATACAATAGATGCTTTCAATGGCGATACTCTCGATTATATATTCATGATTATGCGAGATGCCGAATGTAATCTTGTAGGAATAAACCTTGAGCAATTTAAACCCGGAAATAATAGTTTTGGATTTGCATCTTCAATTGGAGAAAATTTCCTTGAGCCAACCAAACTTCCATTGACAGCATATTTTGTTGATATCGAAAGTATTCAAGACTTGCCTGACATAAGTGAGCTTGACCAGCTTAATCCATTTTTATCAGTAGAAATTTTAGATACTGGGACTTTTAATGGAAAAGAATTGCCTCTAGTTTTTCCTAAACCTATCTGTTATCCTTCGAGTGCAGATCTCTTTATATATGGTGAAGAAAATATCAATGAACATGGTGTTGATTTGATACAGACAGATGATGGGGGTTTCATACTTGTTGGCTTTACTGATGATACAGATACACAAATGGGTGAGCTTTTAGGTATTAATAATGATCTTGTCATTAAGCGAATTGATGCTGATAAAAATGAATTGTGGACTAGCCAGTATGGAGGAGAAGATCAAGAAGGCTGGCAGACTGAGTTGGATGTATTTGGCGATATCGATATTTTACGAGATGTGGATGGTTCATATATAATCTCTACGACCACAGCTTCTCCAAAGGACAGGATACGACTACAGAATCTTCAAATCGCCTGAAGCCTTGGATCTTTAAAATTAATGATGCTGGAGATATGATATGGGAGACGCTGATTCAAGGTGACGGCTCATCAGTATTTCACGACATGGTGCAACACCCTTCGGGAGGAAGTTTGATTTCTTTTAGTTCTGGGAGTTCTTCATATACCATTTTAGAAGATTCTATTCATTCAGTAGCTTCCTATGGACAAATAGATATCGGTATCTCTTATATTAATATAAATGGTGTGATCCAGTGGGTGCATACAGTTGGTGATTCATTTAGCAATACACAGTCAGCTTTAGACATTACTCAGGATACTTCAATCATTGTTTTATATAGCTCTGAATCTGAAGACGGTATTCATTCTGCCCGTTTAGATGTGGATGGAAATGTTAACTGGGATCAATCATTTGGCCGTGACCAAACAGACGGTGCGACAGAGTTAGTTGTCTTAGATGATGGAACTTACTTGGGGGCTACATACACCTTCGGGGACTTCAGTCCCGATCTAAAATTATTCAAATTTGACGATGCTGGAATCATATGGGAAAAGCAGTATTCTACACCCTTTATAGATTATGTTTTCAATATATTCCCTTATGAAAATGGCGAGATTTTTATGGTTGGCGAATCATCATCAGCTATCTCATTGATGCAAATTGACGATCAAGGAAATCTTCTTTTTAAAGAACGGATAATCCAAGGTATTGATAGAGACTTTGGTCGCATTGTAAAAATTGAAGACGGATTTGCTGTACTTGGTACGATCGTAAATGATGTTGTCTTTGATGAAACTGGAGTTGGATTTGGTCATGAAGAATTCTTTCTAACTTTCTTAGATAACAATTTTGAGAACAACGAATCAGAAGTACAAGTCTTGAGTGGCTCGATTAAGACTATAGATGGAATCGACATTTCCAGCGTGGAAGTTAGATTGTCCAGTGGCGAATTGATGACGACTGATTCGACAGGAGCTTTTCGATTTGAGCAGATTTTGGATTTTACCAATTTAACCTTAAACTTTTCAAAGGACGATGATCGTTTACAAGACGGATTATCCTCAGTAGACTTAGTACAGATTTTAAATCATATCATTGGAATATTGCCATTTGACAATCAGCTCCAAATCGCCGCTGCAGATTTGAATAATGATGGTAACGTATCAAGTGCAGATCTAATCATCTTACGAAATGCCATTCTTGGATTTATTACAGAACTTCCGAACGGAACACCTCTATGGCGATTTTCTGAAAATCACATTCCATACTCGGCTATCCCTAATGCACCATTTAACATCATTGCAAATAAAGTAGGAGATGCAAATGGAGATACTATAAAATAAGATCTTTGCTCATATTGAGGATGACACTAGAGTATCCCATCAACCACGATATTTGACCATTAGTTTTAGGTTTTTCTTTTTTGCTTTCTGGAAATACCATAATTGCATTATCAGAGCCTGCATAGATCATAATTAAGGAAAGCTGTTCGCAAAGTTCGATTATGTTCATACAAACATCAGTGAGGAAAGGATTTCCATATTTAATTTCAATATCACAATAATGCCCATTCGCTAGATAAGCTGGTTGCCAAGTAGCCCAAGGTGAATTGGCTTCACTTATATTAGGAAAATTTAGCTCTAGCTGTTCTATGATTGATTTAATGCTATACGAGGGCTTTTGATTTGTAATGCCATCATAAAGTTCAATTTGTTGATTTATAATCTTGAAAATGTCATTCTTTTCAGTAGGCAAGGTAATATTTGCCGGATCAAATACTATAATACTCTGACTCATGACTATCGTTTAAACATTAATTTGTCATTCAAACAATAGGTTAACATTTAGTGTATATTTATTCGATATATATTATTAATAAGTGAATTAAATCAATGAATTTTGACGAGATAACAAAGCTTATACATGACAGAAGATCTATCTTCCCTAAAGTATTTACTGGCGAGCGAATTGCTGATGAACTGATACTTCAGATTTTGGACAATGCTAACCAAGCACCTTCGCATAAGCACACAGAGCCTTGGAGATTTCACATTATTACAAATGAGAAGAAAAATCAGTTAGGAAAATTTTTTCAGAAGATTTACCAAGAAAATGTAACAGGTGAAAACTTTAAGCAACGTAAGCATGATAAGTTTATCATGAAGACTGAATTAAGCAGTCATATCTTAGCCATCTGTATGCAAAGAGATCCTAATGAATCCATTCCTGAATGGGAAGAAATCGCTGCTGTCGCCTGTGCTGTTCAAAATATTTACTTGTCAGTTACGGCCGCTGGACTAGGAGGGTATTGGAGTTCGCCAAAGTTAATGATTGATCATATAAGTGATTTTATCAACTTAGAAGATGATGAAAAATGTCTGGGATTCTTTTATTTAGGTGTGCCTAAAGAAGGTTTGAAATTAGATGTCACAAAGGAATCACTTAAGGGAAAAGTGAAATGGTATAGCTAACACTATAAATATGTTTTAGGTGTAGCCTTAAAGTTTTGTGTAAATACATCTTCTGATCAAGTGAATAAATCTTCATCTGGTAATTTCAGATTGAGTTTTAATACTCTTGTTTTATTTTTTGAGCGCAAGAAATATTTAGAGTTTTTTAGTAATGTGAGCGACGGCTATTTATATAGTTATTCCAAATGTAAAATAAAATCGTCTACCATCTGACGGAATAATTCCTGGACCGGGATATCCAGTTGCTCTTCTTGTAAAATAACTATGATTTAATATATTATTGATTCCAGTTTCAATACTATATCTTTTATTAGACCATTTGGAAGATAGATCAAATACCTGATAGGCAGGTATTTCACCTATTATCCCTGCTCTACTATCTCCCTCAAGTGCTGCTTCAGAATTTTGTACATCTGTAAATTGTTCTGATAGATAAGTAAATTGTCCATTTACAAATATATTCTTATATCCAATGTTTAAGCCTGTTTTTATATTAAATAAGGGAACAAACTCAACTCTTTTTCCAATGACATTGGTTTCTTCTGAGTCTGTATATTTAGAATATGTATAGGCTGTATTAATAAACCAGTTTAATTTTAATTGCTCTTTATCTTTTAACAATATTTGTTTTAAATTAAAATCAATTAACGATTCCAGACCTATAATACGCGCATCTCCTACATTTTTCCTTTTTCTATTTGCTCTGTTATCTAATATAATTCCTATTCGATCTTGATAGGAAAGTAAGTAAGAACTGAAATCAAACGATACATCCTTATTCATTCTACCTCTTAATCCAATATCTGAACTAAAGCCTTTTTCATCACGAATATTAGGATCCACGATAAATGTAGGACTGTTTACTCTTATATCACTAAATGTAACCGAACGATAATTTTGTGAAAAATTGCTATAAAGCTCAAGATTTTTAGATGGTTTGTAACTTAATCCAATTCCTAGTAAAGCAAAATTTCTTTTTAAAAGTCTATCGTCATTTAATTGTTCATTTTGAATAGCATTTCCTGCGTTATCAAAATTGACTTGATTATATACACCTTTGCTTTCAGTTTTAATAAATTCATACCTAATACCAGGTGTCAGTTTGATTTTATTGGAAATAGGAATAATATGCTCACTGAAAACGGCGATATTTTGATTTGGGAATTTGAAGTCAGACTGATTAGCATAGTTAGTAAACTGATCGGTATAAATTGTAAAGTCTGCGTCCGCACTTCTAGATCCAGGGCCTTGCAAAGACAAGTTATTTGCTTTGTAGAATTTTACACCAAAATTATAAATAATACTTCTTTCACGAATTTTATATTGACTTAAAAATTTAGCCTCCAGCCCCCAATTATTAAATTTACCTTTAATAATATCGCGTGGTAAAATATATTCACCTTCAGTGTTTTGTTCATCTAGAGCAGTGATAGGATTTTCATTTAATTTTATAGGATTTCCTCTATAGCCGACAGCATTTCTTTCTGCATCTAATCCGAATAATTGCAAACTTAATTTACTCTGTTCTGTGAATGAATGTAATAGCTTTACATTAAACAGCATCCAATCAACATTAAACCAATTTCTATTGCGATTGCTTGACTGTGGATTTAATTCAAATGTAGACTCTGTTAATCCGCCAGGTTGTTTTGCTAAATAATTAAAATAACTAAATTCTGTTTTAATACTAGTCTTTGTTGTTGGGATATAATTTATAGATGCAAATGCATTGTGCGAATTGTAGTTGGAATTCTCACGATAACCATCACCTCTTTTATAATGATAGAATGTGTAATAAGATATATTTTTTACTTTTCCGATTATCGAATTAAAACTACTAAAAAAATGATATGATCCGTATGTCTGTCTCGAGTTTATCTCAATAGGCTTTGTAACATATTTATGCTGCTTCGTTTTAAAATTAATTAGACCACCAAATTGTGTTCCATACTGTAAAGATGCCGCACCTCTAATCACTTGAATTTCTTCAAGAGCTTCAGAAGGTGGGGTATAGTAACTTTCGGGATAGCCTAATACATCTGCACTAATGTCATAGCCATTTTGACGTGTATTAAAGTTTGATGTTCGATTAGGATCTAAACCTCTTCCTCCTATAGCTAATTGAAGTCCTCCTTCATTACCTTCATATATATTGAGTCCAGCTATTTGAGCATAAATCTGACGACTATTATTACTTGCTAAATTACCTTGTATTAAGTCTAATAATATGACCTCAGTTTTTTTGCCTGAATAAATTGATGTTTCTTCGACATCCCTTAATTTTCTCAAAGCAAATAACTCTTTTCGCCGAGCTTGAATGATAACTTCTGACAAATTATCTTGAAGTGGCTCTAAGTAAAAGTTTAAATTTGTGTCAGCAGAAATATTTAAACTCTCCGTTTTTGTATTATTTGAAAAAGAATATATAACGACGCTATAGCTTCCAATTGGAATATTTTCGAAAAAATACAGTCCATTATCGTTTGAATAGACAAGTTTATTCAATTCAGGAAGGTAAACTTCTGCATTTGAAACTAGAGTACTATCTTCTAAAGTAAATATCTGCCCTGATATTGAATATTGACTTTTCACACAAGTAATAAAGCCGATTAGCTGAAAGAATATGACTAAGCTTAGGTACCTATTCATCGAGTGGCAATATCCATGTTTTATGTTTCAAATTTACATTTAAACTCATTAAATCTGTTTCAGGATTTATAAATTCAGTACTTCCCCTTCCATTTAAGGAAACATAGCTTTCTACAAAAACTTGGATGTTTTCATGACCCTGACTTGTAAAATGATTCCCTAAGTATTGACCATATTCTAAAATGAAATCAGCCTGTGTTGACATTTGCTTTTCTTGGAAGGAGGATAAGAAATCTCGATTATCAACATAGAACCGTTTACCAGTTTTCGAATCAACAATTTTAAATTGAGCGTAGCCAGTTTTTTCCATGAGCATGACTCTCCATGAGAAACGGTATCCTTGTTCTGTCCAATAAAGATTTCCCGGATAACTTAAATGCCTAAATGGAAATATAATTTGAAATAGCATAAATAGACAAATTATTCCAACTGTGATTTTCTCAATGACAGGCTTACTAAATTTAAATGTTCGTTGATTATCAAATAGTGAAACCTTAGTCCCAATGAAAACTGAAATATATTTTAATATTTTTTTGTGAATAGTGGCATCAAAGAAAATAAGAGTCGCCATGATCATAATATATGGAAACATACCAATATCAAATAGGACTCTGGTCAGAACGTGAAATATAACCACAAGTATAAAAGCATAAGGTCTCGTACGTTTGTAGATCAAGAAAAATACAATCGTTAAATCATAAATAGCTCCAGACCAACTGAATAGATAATGGACCCATTCATAATGCATGTAGTCCCCTAGAATAGGCACAGAGAATTTTGAAGGTAACCAGATTTTTAATGGTAGTGCTTCTAATAACCAATCTTTATTTAGCTTGGCAAGTCCTGCATAGAAATAGACTATAAATAGTAAAAACTTAATACTATCACCTGTCCATCTTGGTATGTACTGAAATGATAAAGATGGATTTCTTTTAGCATCTAAAGAAAAGTATGCATTGGCGGGTAAAAAGATTAATAAAAAACTTAAGACAGATACAAAATAATAGTGATTCAAATATGTCGTTTTATCCATCAGTTCGATATAGGTAAACAGCACAAAAAATAATGTCATCGATATTCTGTACATATATCCTAGCGAAATAAAAACACAACAAATCGCTACTGCAATAAAAAGAAGATATGTATATGTTCCCGGTACTTTTATAAAATCAAAACCATAATACTTGAAATGAAAAATAGGATTGATATACAATTTTTCAATCCATCCATGATACCAAAATCGAATGGTACTAATCAACATTAATATTCCAAATAAAATACGAAAGGCTGCCAATGGGGCAGCCTCTGTATTAGATTTATAATATTTTATTAACGAGTTTTTCATCAATCACCATCAGCATCTACAAAATCTACTTTTATATTTAATGCTTGTAGCATATCTACTTTTAATAACACAACTGCCTTTTGCAACTCGTCATATGTCTGTAACATTTTAATATTGTCTGTCTCTACTTGATCCTGAAAATTATCCGATAATCTTTCTCCAAGTAATTTAGCTTCATCTAATTGCTTGTTCATTAACGTGATGAGGGCAGTTCCATCTTTTTCAGCGTTGACAGCATCTAAATATGTTCCTAAATGAGTATCACTAATTGTTCCATTAGTTAATTCACCATTTAGAAAGTTTTTAAAGTGACCAAGGCCAGCTAAGAAAAGCTGCTTTGAATATATTTTTGAGAAAGGAGCTTCTACTGCATCACTAATTGGTGTCCCAGAAAATACTCCAGCCGGAATGCCAATTTTTCCAGCTCTCAAAAATTTCTCATAATAAAATAGTGCATCGTTGACTAATTTATCAACCGAACCAGTTGCTGATGAAGCATCATTTCTAATAAATTCATCACGATAACTTGATTTCCAATCTGATAATACATCTGAACTAAGCATAAGTAGCCTTTCTGTTAAGGTAGAGATGTAATCGGTATATTTTGTATTAACAAGCTTGTTCTGCATAAGCTCCTCACCAGTAAATGCAAACAATAAATAATCTAATGCTGGAAAACCCTGAACAACAAAATTAGAAGGGAGTCCTAAGTTGTAGCTATCACGATTTAGAGTTTCGTTAATTTTGTCTACATCTGTTGGAAATATATTTGTGAAGTTTCTCAAACCAATTGTTTCGGCCATACCAATGTCGAACATTGAGACTGATTGCCATGATGAATAAGCATCTAGCCATGATTCACGAAGATTTTCTAGTGAGGCCATAGATGGATCATTGGTTAAATCAGTAGCTCTGTCATTCAAAACAGTCAATGATTTTACATAGCGTTCAAAAGAAGGAATAATGATATCATCAGCCCAACTTTCCAATAAAGCCTTTCTGTCGAAGGGTGTATTCTCAAACGATGGCATTTCTTCACAGCAATCAGGTTCTTCAGTATCAGTACATGAATACGGAATCAATAAGCATAAAATGCAAACCGACAACGTAGATAATGAATACTTAAATCCTGAAAACATATTAATTTTTTTAAGACCCTGCTTGCGCAACTGTGAAATCAAACTTTGCAGCAATAGATTCTGAAATCGTATCTAAGGCATCTGGTGATACATCCCAGAATCCATTACCTTCCGTAAGAGTAGAGATGAATTCATCTACTTCATTTTTGCTGAAGTATGTATTATTAGTATCAGGATTTCGTGTAAACCTTAGGCTGTAAACAAATCCAAACCCTTCAGACAAATCATGAAATGCTCCACCATAAGCTGCCTCATTTCCATCAGAAGGTAAAG
>ENA-ORXT01004782-ORXT01004782.1-marine-metagenome-genome-assembly--contig:-NODE-4782-length-13748-cov-9.597542_pt1 | contig 13748 bp, 11 predicted proteins | sample MGYA00237868_ERZ511482 | MGnify/ENA metagenome assembly ERZ511482 | reverse complement strand
AAAGCCTTTTTCAGCCTTGTGAGACGACTAAAATCAACTACTCAAATACCTTTTGCAAGAGGTCTATTGTAATCGAGCGGCTTGCGGAGCCGGAAGTAGTCCGGGTCGAGGATGAGCACCTACCGGTCCAGCACAGATTCGTTGGCGCGCTTCTCAGTGATGCTGACAAGGGACTTCGCGGTGTGTCTTCTTCCGTCACCCGAACACGCGCTGGAAGAATCCGCGCGGCTTGGCGGGCTCGGGCGCCGATGCCGGTGCCGGCAGCAACGCGGTCAGCTGGTCAACCTGCCGGCGCCATGCGGCATCCCGCCGTTCAGCGCTCTCGGCCGCCTCGCGTTGCACCTCCAGCAGATCCCGATCCTTGCGCTTGATCGCCTCGCGCTGCTCGTCAACCAGCTGGCGCAACCATGCCACCTCGGCCTCGATGTGCACTGTGTGATCGACCGTTGCCGCCGGCGATGACCGGCCAATTGCCCCGCCATTGACCGGCGATCTCTGACTGGTAGCCGCCCCGTCATCGCCGGCGATGACGCCCGGCGATGACCGGTCATTTACCCCGCCACTGGCCGGCAATTCACCGGTCTGCAGGAAGTGATCGATGTGCGCACCATTGATGTCCGGGAACACGCGAACCAGCTCCGCCGGATCGATCCCGTCAGGACTGTCCGAGAGCGTCCCGTCGCCGATTCGGTTGGCGATCGTCCCTCGGCTCACACCGGCGAGCTTGGCGGCTTTCGTCTGGCTCAGATGGCGCATCGGTTACCCCGTCAACGTTGTCGGTTGGTGCCGGCAATGTAGACCACGATGACCGGCCCTGCCACCCGACAACGACCGGTCGCGAGCGAGCGCCGTTGCCGCTGACGGGGTGCGATGGCCGGTCAAAGAAGGTGCCAATGACTGGCGTTGACAGGGCGCTATCCCCGCCGTTGACGCACGCCTCTTTCCGAGACGCGTTCGTTCTGGCGCCGGCTGTTCGGCTGAACAGCGAACACAGCGACCGACGTGGCTGCGGACAAGTGGCGTTATGTCGCCTGACAAAAAGCCGACGGAGCGCCTGACAATGGCAAGAAGCATCAATGCCGCAGCCGTCAGGATCGTGTTGAGCACCGCTGGCGGCGCCGGTGCCATGTTCGTCGGACATGGTGTGGCCACCCTCTCCGCCGGCTTCGTGCCAGGGTGCTGCGGCGCAACGACCCACGTGGTCTCGCGGTTGTTCGGCCTCCCGCTTCGCTGGCCTACTCGTTACCGCTTTCACAAGTGGTGGTCTGACCTTGGTGACAGGCGGCGACCTTCTCGAACCGGCGCTCGCTTCTGTCCAGTTCCTCTCGTTCGCGCTCGTAGCCTGCCCGGTGCTTCCGATTGCTCGTCGGGCCACCTGCAAGAGTCGAGATGCGCAAGCCGTGTCATGCATCTCCCACCCGCCCGTCATTCCTCCACCAACCGCCCCTCGCTCAACCGCAGCACCCGCTCCATCCGTCCCGCCAGCCGCGTGTCGTGGGTCACCAGCACGAAGCTGGTGCCCGACTCCCCGTTCAGCTCCAGCATCAGCTCGTACACCCGGTCGGCGGTCGCCTCGTCCAGGTTCCCGGTCGGCTCGTCGGCCAGCACCACGGCCGGATCGTTGACCAGCGCCCGGGCGATCGCCGCGCGCTGGCGCTCGCCACCGGACAGTTCGCCGGGCTTGTGGCGCAGCCGCGAACCGAGCCCGACCCGCTCCAGCAGCGCCTGCGCCTTCTCGCGCGCGGCGCGTGGCTTGGTGCCGCCGATCATCAGCGGCATCGCCACGTTCTCGGTGGCGCTGAACTCGGGCAGCAGGTGGTGGAACTGGTACACGAACCCCAGCGCGCGGTTGCGCAGCCGGCCCCGGGCCGCCTGGCTCAGCGTGGACAACGATTCGCCGGCCAGCGATACCGAGCCGGTGGTGGGCGTGTCCAAACCGCCCAGCAGGTGCAGCAGGGTGCTCTTGCCGCTGCCGGACGCCCCGATGATGGCCACCCGCTCACCGGCCGCCACCGACAGCTCCAGTCCCGACAGCACGTCCACCGACAGGTCGCCCTGGGTGTAGCGGCGACCCAGACCGGTCGCCACCAGGACGGGGGCGTGCCGCCCGGGAGCGCCTGCCGGTACCGCCTCCGTCACGGTGGCGTCCCGCCCGGCGACACCGGTGGTGGCACGTCCCGACGTCACCGACTCGCGCGTATCCATGAAATCGCTCACTCGTAGGCCAGGGCAGCAGCGGGATCGGTGCGCGAGGCGCGCCAGGCCGGGTACAGGGTCGCCAGGATCGACAGCCCGAACGACATCAGGCCGACCTTGACCACGTCCGGCAACCGCAGGTCGGACGGCATCTCGTCGATGTAGTAGACCTCGGGGTTGAGCACCGGGCCGGTGAAGCGTTCGATGAACGGCACCACCACGTCGATGTTGGACGCCAGCGAGATGCCGCCGATCAGCCCGAGCACCGTGCCCAGCACCCCGATCAGGGTGCCCTGCACGATGAAGATCTGCAGCACGCTGGCAGGCGATGCGCCCTGGGTGCGCAGGATGGCGATGTCGGCCTGCTTGTCCTGCACCAGCATGACCAGCGTGGAGACGATGTTGAACGCCGCCACCGCCACGATCATCGACAGGATGATGAACATCATCGTCTTCTCCATCTTGACCGCCAGGAAGTAGTTGGCGTTCTGCTGGGTCCAGTCGCTGACGAAGTAGTCGAAGCCGATCGCCTCGCGCACCTCGCGGGCGATCAGCGGCGCACGGGCGGTGTCGGCCAACTTCAGGCGCACGCCGCTGAACGTGTCCGCCTCCAGCCGGAACAGCTTGCCGGCATCGCTGGAATGCATGACCGCCAGGTTCCTGTCGAACTGGTACATGCCGAAGCGGAACACGCCGGTGACCGTGAAACGCTTGATGCGCGGCACGAACCCGACCGGGGTGACGCTGGCCTCGGGCGTGATGACCATGACCCGGTCGCCGGGGATCGCACCGAGAAACGAGGCCAGGTCCGCGCCCAGCAGCAGGCCGAACTCGCCCGGTGCGAGCGCCTGCTGCAGGGTGGCGTCCTCCAGCAGGCTGTCGGCAAGCTCCGACACGTTCGGCTCCTCGTCGGGCAGGATGCCGCGCACCAGGGACCCGGTGGAGCGCCCGGCGTGCACCAGCATGACCTGCCCCTCCACGTAGGGCGCGGCCCCCAGCACCTCGGGGTTGGCGGCGGCGGTATCGGCCAGCGTCTCCCAGTCGGACAGCGCCTCGTCCAGCCCGATGATGGTGGCGTGCGAGGAGGCGCCGACGATGCGCTCGCGCATCTCCTGCTCGAAGCCGTTCATCACCGAGGTGACGGTGATCAGGGCAGTCACGCCCAGCGCGATCCCCAGGATCGAGATCAGCGAGATGAAGGAGATGAAGTGGTTGCGCCGCTTCGCGCGGGTGTAGCGCAAGCCGACGAACAGCTCGTAGGGCTGGAACATGCGCCTGATCGGGGAAGGGCCGGTCGTCCGGAGGGAAGACCCGCGGTGCGGAAAGGGCGTCGAGCGGTGCGTGACGGGAAACGGTGGTACGACCCCCCGCTCGCGCGGATCGTGCCATCGATGGTCGTCGGGATGGTCGCCGGCCAAGCCAACGGAACGGCCACCGGAACGCTCACCGGGCACGGATCGTTCAAGCCGTACATCCTGTCACGCGCGCAGCCCCCGTTGGGAAATGTGGGAAACTTGGCGGCTTGATCCAGGAGCTCCCCGACCCGCCGATGCCGACCCCCGCCCTCCGCCTGTTGCCCGACACGGCGGCAGACGCCACGCGCTGGGGCCGACTGTACGGCGCCAGCGACGCGCTCGCCGTGGTCGAGCACGCCCGCTCGTCACGCCACCCGGTTGTGTTCATCGCCGCCAACACTGCCGAGCTACGCCAGTACGAGAGCGAGTTCCGCTTCTTCGCGGGCGACAGCCTGCCGATCGATGTGCTGCCGGACTGGGAGACGCTGACCTACGATCGCGTATCCCCTCACCAGGACATCGTCTCCGAACGGCTGCGCGCGCTGCACCGGCTGGGCGGCATGCGCCACGGTCTGCTGCTGGTCAGCGCGCCGGTGCTGATCCAGCGTCTGGCGCCGAAGTCCTTCCTGGCGCAGCACAGCCTGGTGATCTCGGTCGGCGAGCATCACCCGATCGACGAGTTCAAGGTGCGGCTGGTGGAGGCGGGCTACCGCCACGTCGCCCAGGTCGAAGAGCACGGCGAATTCGCCATGCGCGGTGCCATCCTGGACCTGTTCCCGATGTCCAGCGGCACGCCCTACCGGATCGAGTTCTTCGACGACGAGATCGAGACGATCCGCACCTTCGACCCGGACACCCAGCGCGGCATCGCGAAGAGCGACCGGCTGGAGCTGTTGCCGGCGCACGAGTTCCCGCTGAACGAGGCGGGCATCGGCACGTTCCGCCGGAACTACCGCACCACCTTCGACGCCGCCTCGCGCAACGCGCCGCTGTACCGCGAGGTCAGCGAGGGCCGGGCCCCGGCCGGCATCGAGTACTACCTGCCGCTGTTCTTCGACGAGACCGCCTCGCTGTTCGACTACCTGCCGGCCGACGCGGTGTTCGTGCAGGCCGACGGTGCCGGGCGGGCCATGCACCGCTTCCTCGAACAGACCGCCGAACGCTTCGAGCAACGCGCCCACGACGTGGAACGCCCGATCCTGACGCCCGAGGCGCTGTTCGAGGACCCGGACGCGGTGCTGGCGCGACTGGACGAACGCCACGTCATCCGCTTGCAGCGCTACGAGATCGAGTCGCCCGACGCCCGGGGTGCGAACAAGGCTCTCAACTTCGACACCGTCGCCCCGGGCCTGTACCCGGTCGAACCACGCGGGGACGCCCCGATCGGTGCGCTGACCCGCTTCCTGGACGGCTTCGCCGGACGTGCGCTGCTGATCGCCGAGTCCGCCGGACGCCGCGAGGCGCTGCTCGACCAGCTGGTCGGCAACCGGGTCGCCGCCGAGACGGTCGACAGCTGGCAGGCGTTCCTGGACAGCGACCGCACGCTGTGCCTGACCGCCGCCCCGCTGGACCGCGGGCTGCACCTGCCCGGTGCCCGGCTCGTCGCGATCACCGAGGCGCAGCTGGGCGGCGGGCGCGTCAAGGGCCGCGTGCGCCGTCGCGCCACGCGCGACTCGGACGCGATCATCGCCAACTTGACCGACCTGCAGCCCGGTGCGCCGGTGGTGCACATCGATCACGGCGTCGGGCGCTACCAGGGCCTGTCGCGGCTGGACATCGGCACCGGTGACAACGAGTACCTGACGCTGCTGTACGCGGGCGACGACAAGCTGTACGTGCCGGTCAGCTCCCTGCACCTGATCAGCCGCTACTCCGGGGCCAACGAGGACACCGCCCCGCTGCACCGGCTGGGCAGCGAGACCTGGCAGAAGGCGCGCAGGAAGGCGGCCCAGAAGGCCTACGACGTCGCCACCGAGCTGCTGGAGGTGCATGCTCGGCGCGCGGCGCGCACCGGTTTCTCGTTCGATGCCGACACGGATCACTACGAGACGTTCAGCGCCGCCTTCCCGTTCGAGGAGACCCCCGACCAGCAGTCCGCCATCGATGCGGTGGTGGCGGACCTGAAGTCCGAGCGACCGATGGACCGCGTGGTGTGCGGCGATGTCGGCTTCGGCAAGACCGAGGTGGCGATGCGCGCCGCCTTCGTGGCGGTGGATGCGGGCAAGCAGGCGGTGGTGCTGGTGCCCACCACCCTGCTCGCCCGCCAGCACTACCAGAACTTCCTGGACCGGTTCAGCGACTGGCCGGTGCAGATCGAATCCCTGTCGCGCTTCGACAACGCCAAGGACCAGAAGGCGATCCTTGCAAAGCTCGCCACCGGCGGCATCGACATCATCATCGGCACCCACCGGCTGCTGTCGCGCGAGGTGGAGTACAGCAACCTGGGTCTTGTGATCATCGACGAGGAGCACCGCTTCGGGGTGCGCCACAAGGAGCACATGAAGGCGCTGCGCGCCGAGGTCGACATCCTCACCCTGACCGCCACGCCGATCCCGCGCACGCTGAACATGGGTCTGGCCGGCATGCGCGACCTGTCGATCATCGCCACCGCACCCCAGCACCGCCACGCGATCAAGACCTTCGTGGGCGAGTGGGACCCAGCGCAGATCCGCGAGGCCTGCGAACGCGAGCTGGCCCGCGGCGGGCAGGTGTACTTCCTGCACAACGAGGTCAAGAGCATCGAGCGTATCGCCAACGAGCTGCGCGACATCGTGCCGGCGGCCGACATCCGCGTCGCGCACGGGCAGATGCGCGAGAACGAGCTGGAGCAGACCATGGTCGACTTCGCCCGCCAGCGGTTCAACATCCTGGTGGCCACCACCATCATCGAGTCGGGGATCGACATCCCCACCGCCAACACCATCCTGATCAACCGCGCCGACAAGCTGGGCCTGGCCCAGCTGCACCAGCTCCGGGGCCGGGTCGGACGCTCCCACCACCGCGCCTACGCCTACCTGCTGACGCCGGGCCAGGACGCGATCACCCCGGATGCGAAGAAGCGGCTCGAGGCGATCGAGTCGCTGGAAGACCTGGGGGTCGGCTTCACGCTGGCCACCCACGACCTGGAGATCCGCGGTGCGGGCGAGCTGCTCGGTGAAGGGCAGTCCGGGCAGATCCAGGAGATCGGCTTCACGCTGTATTCCGAGCTGCTGGCACGCGCGGTCAAGGCGTTGAAGAACGGCGAGATCCCGGACGTGAACAAGCCGCTGGCGCAGGCCACCGAGGTGGCGCTGGGCGCGCCGGCGCTGTTGCCCGGCGACTACGTGCCGGACGTGCACCAGCGCCTGATCCTCTACAAGAGAATCGCCGGTGCCGACTCGGACGAGGCGCTCAAGGAACTCAAGGTCGAGCTGATCGACCGGTTCGGCCTGCTGCCCGAGCCCGCCGAGAACCTGTTCGAGGTGACGCGGGTGCGCCAGCGCGCCGAGGCGCTCGGCATCAGGAAGCTGGAGATGCACGCCGGTGGCGGGCGCATCCGCTTCAGCGACAAGCCGGACATCGATCCGGGGGCGCTGATCATGCGGGTGCAGACCCAGCCCAAGACCTACCGCTTCGACGGTGGCGAGGTGCTTCGCATCACCCGCGAGTTCGAGGAACCGGCGGCGATGCACGGTTTCCTGGACGAGCTGCTGAGCGGGCTGGCGCCATCCGGTACCGAGAGCGCGCGGGCTTGAACGGGCCGCACGCAACCGTGTCCGCGCCTGTGCCCGTGCCGTGCTCGTGCCGTGCCCGGACCCGGGTCCGGCACCCTGCCTCCGGTATCCTGCCGTGCCCGGCCACGCGAACCCGCGTACCGTGACCTTCGCCGAGTCCCGCCGCATGCGACCGCTCCTCCGGATCGACCCGCCGATCGCCCTTCGCGCCGTCGCCGCCGCCATCCGGCCCGCGCACCGGATGGCGGCCGCGCTGCTGATCGCGCTGATCGCGCTCGCCCCGCCGCTGCAGGCCCAGGGCGCGCGCGAGTACGTGGTCGAGCTGGTGCTGTTCGAACATCTGGGTGCGCAGGCACCGGGCCGTGGCAGCCTGTGGGCGCCCGCACCGCGGGCGGCGCTGACGCTGGGCACCGAACGGGCGAAGGCTGCCGGCTTCGAACCGCTCGACGCCTCCCGCCAGCTGGATGCGGACGTGCAGGCGATGAACGCCAGCGGACGCTACCGCGTGCTGGAGCACCTGCTGTGGCTCCAGCCTGGGCTGGCCGAGGGCGAGACCGTCAGCGTCGCCGTCCAGATCGGCGCACCGGTGCGGCTGTACATCGCCGACGGGGCGCCGGACGCGGCCACCGGCGCGTTCCTGCCCGCCGCGCTGGCACCCCGCCCGGACCGCCCGCGCGAGATCACCACCGCGACCCTGTCCGGAACGCTGGAGGTGCGACTAGGACGGTTCCTGCACCTGCACTCGCGCCTGGTCTACACCGATTCGGACACCGGGCGCAGCTACCGGCTGGACGAGAGCCGCAAGATGCGTCGCAACGAACTGCACTACCTCGACAACCCGCGCTTCGGCATCCTGACCCGCATCCGGCGCGCCGAGGACGTGCTGCCCGGTGCGGACGTGGTGGTGGACGGGCCGGGCGCGCAGCCGGCCGAGCAGGACGTCGCGCCCGGCGGCACCGACGGCTGAGCCGGTTCGCGCCGACATCACGCCGACACCGCCGGCACCGTTCGTGAACCGGATCGCCGGCAGGGGTACGGCGCGGTTCAGGCGGGATTCAGTCCGGCCGATCGATACTGCGGGTGTACGGCACGCGTACCGTCCCACCGAGGAAGTCACCCCATGCACCGCATCCGCCACCGTGCAGGACACGGATCTCGCCGTCGAACGGGCCGGGTCGTCCGTCTGCTCGCGCTCGCCCTGCTCGGCAGCATCGTGTCCGGGATCGCCGGCGCCGATACCCGCCAGCACCGTGACGACCGCTACCTGGCCGAGGGGCGGGTGATCGACGTGCGTCCGGTCTACGCCGAGGTGGCGATCCGCGAACCGGTGCGCCATTGCCGCGGGTTCGAGCATTCACATCCGTACCGGGATCAGCGCCCGCAGCGCCTCCACCGCCACGAGCGGCCATTCGGACGCGAGCACGAACGGCGTGTCGAGCGAACCGGTTCCCGCGGTGCCATCGTCGGCGGCGTCATCGGCGGCACCGTCGGCAACCGCATCGCGCGGCACCGCAGCCGGGACGCACGCGTGGTCTCGACCGTGGCCGGCGCCATCATCGGCTCCACGATCGGTCACGGCGTGGCTCGAACGTACACGCGCCACGACCGTCACGAGCGCCCGTACCGCCGTCCGCACCACCGTCCGGTGGAACGGTGCCGCGAAAGCGTCACCACCCGCTACGAGACCCGCCTGCAATACTACGACGTGACCTACGTGTTCCGGGGCCGCACCTTCCACGCCAAGCGTCAACGCGATCCGGGCGCCCGGATCGAGATCGACGTGTCGCGGCGCCCGTCCGACCGCTGACGGCCTGCCACGTACCGATGCCCGCCGTACCGATGCCCGCCGCGCCGCACCCGCCTTGCAGCGCACGCCCGTTCCGGGCGTTGCTGCTGGTGCTCGTCCTGTCGGGCGCGGCGGCGCTGCCGGTACCGGCCGAGGCCGCCACTCGCGAGCAGGCGATCGAGCAGGCGTTGCGGGCCGACGGCAACCGCGGGCGGGTGCTCGAGGTCCGGCGCACCACCACCGGTGACGGTCGCGCGGTGTTCCTGATCAAGACCATCACCGACGGACGGGTGCGGGTGCACCGCATCGCGGCCGACGGATGAGAGCGCTGGTGGTCGAGGACGAACCCGTGCTGCGCGGCCAGGTAGTCGATGCCCTGCGCGAAGAGGGCTTCGCGATCGACCAGACCGGGGAGGGGCACGAAGGTCTGCATTTCGCGGTGGAGATGCCGATCGACATCGCCGTGATCGACATCGGGCTGCCGGGTCTGGACGGCCTGGAGCTGGTGCGCCGCGCCCGCGATGCCGGCATCACCGTGCCGATGCTGCTGCTGACCGCGCGTGACCGCTGGCAGGACAAGGTCGAGGGGCTGGAGGCCGGCGCGGACGACTACCTCGCCAAGCCGTTCCACCTGCAGGAGCTGGTGGCGAGGGTGCGCGCCCTGCTGCGCCGCTCCGGCGGGTTCGCAGCCTCCACCCTGCGCTTCGGGCGGCTGCGCATCGACACGCGGGCGCAGCAGGTCCTGCTCGATGGCGACGCGGTGTCGCTGACCGCGTACGAGTACCGGGTGATCGCCTACCTCGCCCTGCACGCCGGCGAGACGATCAGCAAGGCCGCGCTGCTCGATCACCTGTACGACGAGAGCGAGCTGCGCGACCCGAACGTGCTCGAGGTGTTCATCGGGCGGTTGCGCAGCAAGCTCGACCCGCAGCGCACGCTGAACCCGATCGAGACGCTGCGCGGTCAGGGCTATCGCCTGGCGCTGGAGCGCACCGACGACCGACCGTCGTCGTCGCCCGCAAGCGGCTGACGCGCCATCGCGCCGCTGATCAGGAACTCGCTCGCCCGCCGGCTGATCCTGGGCACCACGGTGGTGCTGAGCGCGTTCGTGCTGCTGACCGGCCTGGCGGTCAGCTGGTCGGTGCACCAGCGTGCCGAAGCCGCGACCCTGGAACGGTTGCAAGGGTTGGTGTACGGCATCCTGGGAGCGACGGACGTCACCGCCGACGGCGCCTTGAGCGTTCGCCGCGGCGCCCTGCCCGATCGTCGTCTGCTGTCGCCTGCCACCGGGCTGTACGCCCGCATCGTCGGCAACACCCGCACCATCCTGTGGCAATCCGCGGACGGCGGCATCGTGCTGCCGGATACGCACTACGACCCGATCGGCGAATGGCGCTTCGAGCAGCACGTGCTGTCCGACGGTCGCTCGGCGCGCAGCCTGCAACTGCAGAGCGTGTGGGAGCTGGACGATGGACAGGAACTGCCGTTCGTGGTGCACGTGGTCGATGCCTTCGATGCCGCGGAAGATCCGCTGTCACGCTTCGACCGCAGCCTGTGGGCCGCGCTGTCGGGCGCCGCCGTGCTGTTGCTGATCGTGCAGTGGAGCGTGCTGCGCGCAGCGCTCGGCCCGCTGCGCCGACTCGGCCGGGACATCGACGCGATGACGCGTGGCGAGCGGGACGCGCTGGACGAGCGCCTGCCGGACGAGCTGCGTCCACTGGCGACCAGCGTGAACGCGTTGCGCGCACGCGAACGACGGCGCCACGTGCGCACTCGGCAGCTGCTGGACGATCTGGCCCACAACCTGAAGACCCCGCTGTCGGTACTGTCGAACCTGGGCACCGATACGGTGACCGAGCAGAGCGTGCGCATGCAGGCCGCCATCGATCGCTACCTGCAACGCGCCGCCGCCGGATCCAGTCACGCCGACGGTCCGGCGCTGACACTGGCGCCGATCGTCGACCGGGTCGCCGACTCGATGCGCAGGCTCTACCCCGAGCGCGATGTGGAGATCCGCCATCGGATACCCGATACCTTGCGGCTGCGCGCACCGGAGGCCGACGTGTACGAGGTGATCGGGAACCTGCTGGACAATGCCTGCAAGCACGGTGCGAGCGTGATCGGTGTGCGCTACGACACCGTCACCCGGACCCTGATCGTGGAGGACGACGGCCCCGGGTTCGGCACGGGCGATCCGGAGCGTTGGCTGACGCGCGGCATGCGCGCCGACCGCTCGGTGCCCGGCAAGGGGCTAGGCCTGGCGGCGGTCGCCGAACTGGTCGATGCCTGGGGCGGTGCGGTGAGGCTGGACAACCGGGAACCGCACGGTGCGATCTGCCGGTTGACGCTCGGGCAGGCGGTCGTCGAAGCCGCGGCCGCACCCGTTCGGGCCACCCCGCGCCGAGGTGGCTGAGCGCGGTCACCGGCGGATCGGGGCCGTTCGTACCGCGCATGCGCGGTGTGGCCGGAACGGGGTATCCCGACCCGAACGGTCCTTGCGAACCGGGTGTACAACGCTCGCCGACCCACCGTCCTCATCCGCCCCCGACCCCTTCGAACGCCGCTCTTGAAGACACTCCTCGCCGCCGCCATCGCCGTCATCCTGTGCACCGCCTGCAGCAGCTCCGACGATGACGGGCCCGCCCCGTCCGCCCCCCCCGGCGGTGGCTCCCTGTCCGACACCGGACAACCACCGAGCACGGGCCAGCCACCCGTGACGGGACAGCCCGGCACCGGTGCCACCTTCGCGCTCGACGAGGTGCCCAACGACACGGCCTCGATTTCGATCAATGCCGGCTCGACGACGGGACGATGCTCGATGGCAAGCCGGTGGTGACGTTCGAGTCCACGTCCGCCTCGCGCGGTAGCGCGCAGCGGTGCACTCGCGCCTGGACGGGCCTCGACCTGAGCTCCCCTGCCGGTGGGCTGGAAATCGATGGCAGCACCCTCTGGTTCCAGCTCGAATCCTTCGATGACCAGGACAGTCGCGTGGTGGATCTGACGCGCTTCGTCGAAACGGACGGCGACGGCAACGCGGTGCGCACGATCGACGGCGCACGCATGGACCTCGACCGATCGACCCGCGGTGGAAAGCCATCGTCGGGCCGCGCAGGCCATCGACCGGGGCGTGTTCGTCGAGCAGATCGCACCACTGCACATCGAGACCCGCAAGGGCTCGGTGACGGTCGACACCGACGAGCACGTGCGCCGCGATGCCACGCCGGAATCGATGGCGTCCCTGCGACCCGCCTTCGCCAAGGACGGCTCGGTGACCGCCGGAAACTCGTCGGGCATCAACGATGGCGCCGCCGCCCTGATGCTGATGACCGAACGGGGGCCGGCAGGCAGCGGTGCCACGCCGCTGGCCGAGATCACCGGCTACGCGCATGCGGGGTGGAACCGCGCGAGATGGGGCTCGGCCCGGTGCCTGCGGTGCGCACGCTCGAAAGGCGCACCGGCATCGTCACCGCGGACATCGATCTGACCGAATCCAACGAAGCCTTCGCCGCCCAGGCCTGCGCGGTGTCGCGGCAACTCGATCTGGATCCGGCGCGGGTCAATCCGAACGGCGGTGCAGTGGCACTCGGTCATCCGGTCGGTGCCACCGGCGCGATCCTGACCGTGAAGCTGGTATACGAGCTTGCCCGGCGCGATCGCGAGCTGGGCCTGGTCACGATGTGCATCGGCGGCGGTCAGGGCATCGCGCATCGGCAGCGGTGGCGAGCCTCTGGGCGCCGAGCTGATCACCGGACCGCAGATTCGCCTGAAGATGTCTGCCGATCGGCTGGAACTCCACGTTCCGGGTCGTCTCGTGAAACTCGCTGGAGCTCGATGACCTGCCCTATCAGCAGAACGCCCGGAACCCGGTGATCGCGAGCCTGCTGGCCCGACTGGCCATCCCCGGCGAGATTCCCTGGCTCGAGACCTGGCGCTCGAACTTCACGGGCCGCCGTGGCGAGGGTGTGCCGTTGGTGCTCGAACGCGGAACGGCCATCGCCCTGCGGCCCCCGAGTATCACCTGGACGGCACATCGCAGCTTCGATTGCCCCTGTTCGGCCGGCCCGAGAACAGTACGCCGAATGCGTGATCCTCCGATCCACCCGGATCCGACGTGACAAGGGCCGTCTTCGCTCGGAAGGCCGAGTCGATCCACGACGACCTGCCGAAGCAGCGATACCGCTTCCCGCGCACCTACCTTCGTCAGGTGGAAGGGAGCCTGGGCGATCGGATCGTCTGCTACCGGCCACGGCGAGGCGGTGCGCTACCGTGCCGGCATCCCGTGGCGCGATCTGCCCGAGCGCTTCGGGCACTTCCGCTCGGTTCATCTTCGCGCAGCTCGAGCAGTACCGGGCGATCGACACGCGCCACGACAAGACGGCGGCGATCTTTCTCGGCGCCATTCACCTCGCCGCGACGACCGACTGACTCGCTTGATCAACTACACGCCCCGGGCACGCGAACCGATCGGTTCAAAGGGTACGGATATCCTGTAGAGTTTATTCGTACGTCAAATAAACAGCGTAGGAAGTCCCTTCCGACCGCGTACCGTGCATGAGGAAATTGCGTGAAGATTCAACCATCAGCCACGACGCTCAAGCCGCGACTGCCGGATCCAGCATCAGCCGATTCGAACGTTGGCAGCCGGCCTTCCGCGGAGTCTTCCTTCCAGCAGCAGCCTCCTGCCGGTGGTGGGCTCCTCCAGCAGGACATGTCACAGTTGAACGGCCGCAGGCAGGCCGCCTCCGCATTCACCCCCCT
>ENA-ORXT01004781-ORXT01004781.1-marine-metagenome-genome-assembly--contig:-NODE-4781-length-13752-cov-5.771115_pt1 | contig 13752 bp, 7 predicted proteins | sample MGYA00237868_ERZ511482 | MGnify/ENA metagenome assembly ERZ511482 | reverse complement strand
CCGCGACGAACAACGTCTTTGTATTTCCCGGTCAAATGTGTTTGTCCGTTACCTAGCAACGGCAGCAAAGCCATCGCAGTTGCACCAGCGCGAGCTTCTGTAAGGTTTCCGGGATCAGGACTACTTCGATCGCCCTTACCGATTCTGTGATCAAAGTTCCAACCGCCGTCTGGTAATTGGTGATCGACAATCCATTTAAGTGCTAACGCAACGGCCTCCTCAGACGCACTACTTCCTCCGTACTCTCGTAGCAAACGCTCCTTTGATTCAGAAGTACGGCTTTGGACTTCGTTAACCGCTCCAACTTCGAAGCTCTCGGTGAACGACGCCGAAGCGTCAAAGATTTCAGAGGTCAGATCAACCTCATTAAAGTTCTCGATTGGAACTTCGACGTCGACTTCTGGAGCCACTTCTTCGACCAACTCGACCATCTCTTCGGTGATCTCGGTCTCTAAAACGTCTTCGGAAATATCAAGATCTGCATCAAGATTCAGATCGATCGAGTCAAGACTTTCGGTGGCAACCTCGCCCGCTTCGAAACTAACGGTTTCTTCTTCTATCGAGGGCATAATTAGAAACGCCATCAACAAGATCAACACGACGTGCCCAACGAAACTGACCAACCAACTCGGCATCACATTGAACAACAGAAACCGGTTTTCGCCGGCATCATCGTCCAGCAACTCTTCGTCTACAAGCTGCTTTTGCTTTTTAGGTTTACCAACGCTCTTTTGTTTGGGGCGATTGGACTTGGTAGGTTTACCGTCGCTCATAAAAATTGACTCTGCTTAGACTGTGTAGCTTTAGAATGAGAAGTATTACGTGGGAGCAATAGATGGGAACAGAGGGGAAATGGGTTATTAGATTATACCCTGTGAAGAATTGTTGTAAAACGAACAAGGTGCTCTCGGGTTCTATTTCCAAGTAAAACCGAGGATATTAAGGGGGCAACCCGCTGACAATTTTGCTTTTCTATTGAATTGAGATGTTATATGGCCGTAGTTTGGTCACAACGCACCGGAGACGTTCTTCACGAAGTTCGCACGGCAGGAAAATCTGTGCGACTCTATACAAACGGCGTTTTTCACAGCCAATGGAATCCCACTCGACTGCTCACGAGGTCCGTGTGGGACTCGCTGATGATCAGTGCATTTTTCGTTCCGCCGCCGACGCTACGACGTGTGCTCATTTTGGGCGTGGGCGGAGGCGTGGTGATTAAGCAGTTTAATGAGCTCTTTCCGGCGGTGGAAATTGTCGGAGTTGAACTCGATCCGATGCACATAAAAATTGCAAAGAAGTGGTTCGAGATCAGCAAAGAGGATGCCACGCTGATCCAAGCCGACGCGCAGCAATGGATGTACGCCTACGACGGACCAAAGTTTGACTTGATTATCGATGATCTTTTTGGGGATAACAACGGCGAGGTCGCTCGCGCGGTCGCCGTTGACAGAGACTGGGCTGAACAACTCTGCAAACACGTCAGTGACGCGGGCATTTTAACGGTTAACTTTATTGGCAAGCCTGAATTGAGAAACAGCGCACTCTACAAAGGCAAGCAATTCAAAAACCGCTACTGCTTTACGCCACCATTTTGTGATAACGCGGTTTCCGTTTTCATCAAAAACAACACGACGATTGAGCAATGGAAGCGTCGTGTCAACGATCATCCGACGCTCAAAGCAAGCCAAAAGAAGGCGATCCTCGGCGATCCCCGCCGGGCATTTTGATTGAATGTTGCCTTCAATCGTTATCACGTTTACGAGAGATCAAAAAAACGCTAGCCGCGAAATCTCATCGCGGCCAGCATTCGAGGTGATGTAAGAAAACAAATTTTCGATCCGACCGTTACCAGATCGCGTTTTTTAAGACTCAAAATTGCTTTCAATGAAAGGTAACACACAGCCTCTCAAAGGCAGTAATTTCTGCGCACCGAAGCAGATTTTGACTTGATAAAACTTTTTTATGATTCGATCGTCCGGTTTACGAAAACTTTGATTGGTAATTTTTACCGAAACTGACCGCAGCGGCGGGGCGTCTTCGAAAAAGCAGAGCCACGAGTTGTAAACCTTACACTCAATAACACCTCAGAACGCCTCTAACCTGCCTGTCGTCGAGCCAACCAAGATCGTTTTTCACTCCTCGCGATCAGACACACGGAATTGGTAGGAAGATGGAGGTAGGAAATGAAGTTTGTTGGGAGGTTGGATCAATGCAAATAAGATGCACAGTCTCAATTTCAAAGTTAACTAACTCCGATTCATCAATCGCAGCTCAGAACCGAAAAAAATCTTCCTACCTCCATCTCCCTACCAATCCTTACCTGCAAATTCACGAAGAGCAGTCTAAAAAACTTGGGTCCAGGCTACTACGGTCACCCGAACCATGCATCTCTTAAACTCCGACTCGGCCAAACACCATTCGCCCAGCGCTCGTTTGCAGCATACTAGTGACGGTGATTTCAACTTCGCGGCCAATCGAACTTTTGCCATCTTCGACAACAATCATTGTCCCGTCATCAAGGTAACCGACGCCTTGGCTTGCAGCTTCGCCGGCCTTGACGATCCGGATAGTGATCTGTTCGCCAGGTAAGAATACAGGTTTCAGTGAATTGGCGATCTCGTTGAGATTGATCACCGGCACATTCTGAAGTTTCGCCACCTTGTTAAGGTTAAAGTCACCTGTGACGACCTTCCCCTCCAGATGGCGGGCCAACATAAGTAGCTTCATGTCGACAGGTTGACCTTGCATCTCAGGCAGTTCACGATCGTAGATCTTCAAATCGATTTCGCTATTATTTCGCATTTTGTCGAGAACGTCCAAGCCCCTGCGTCCTTTGGCGCGCCGCATCTTATCGCTGCTGTCAGCGATGGCTTGCAGTTCGGCCAGCACGAAACGCGGCATGACTAAAGCATTATCTATGACGCCCGTATCAATCACATCAGCGATCCGGCCGTCAATCACAACGCTCGTGTCCAGTACGTAAGGCTTAAGGCCTTTGACATCTTTGCTGAATTCTACATACGGAATCACAAACCGAAAATCATCTTTGGTTTGCCACAATAGGCTGACACATGAATAGCAGATCGCAGACCCTAAAAACGAAATCACAAGACTGCGAATAACGTCCGCCGTTGCTGTTCCGCCTGCTAGATCACCTCGCGCAACAACGTTAAACAGCGGCGTCAAAGCGACGTTCACGATGAAGGTCAAAAAGAAGCCAACCACCAGCCCAAAATAGAGGCTGGAAATCATGTCGATGCGTTTGTTCTTTATGAACACATCCGCCATGATCGTGATGACAGAACCGGCAACAAAAAGACCAAAGACAGTCCAGATCTTCCACTGCGAATTCGTACTGAAATCCTGCACATCCGCAGAAGAGATCAACGACGCACCTAGGCCGACCGCAACGATCAAAAAACAAGCTCGTAAAATCCAAAGCGCCATCAATAGCTCTCTTAAACAGTCGGTCGATATTGTGATATCAAATTACGGATAACTTCGTAAATAATTCACGTCGATACATTTCGCAGAGAAGAATGAACGAGGCTGGATCGGCAAGCAAAGGCAAAAGTTGAATAGACTAACGCTATCTTAGGTACGCCTTGCCGAATTGAAACCCTACTTTGATTCAGTTCGTTGCATTTGGCTGCCGGTTTTAACGATCCTATCGAATCCACCGTTCGCTCTTCAATACCCGCCCCGCTGGCTGTAAGTTCTAAGAAAAAACCAACCGTAATAAATCGACCAAAATCAAGGTTTTTCGAACATGACGTGATAGGTATCCTCGCAAAACCTGTCGGTCATCCCGGCAAGGTACTCCACCGCCATTCTTGGTACGCCAATGTCCTGAGCGCGGTTCTGATATTTGGAGGGAAACAGCTCTGGATGTTGGCAATAGTTTTCAAACATTTCTTTCAATCGCCCCTGAGCCTGCTGCCGAATCTTCACCAAATCAGGATGCCGATAGACGTTTTCATAAAGGAACGCCTCGAGCTCTGATTTTTGTTCCGCCAACTCTGAGGCATGCTCGATCAGGAACGAACTGTCCATGGCTTGGGTATAATCTTCAAACAAATTGTCTTTTAACTGGCCCGCACAGTGAGAAATTAAGGACGTCACCTGCCTCTCGACCAACCGATGCACGATGGCCTGCCGCATAAAGTCTTCATCGAGTGCGGTATAATTGTGCCGCACGAAGCGGATGCTCTCCTTGATCATCGCCAGTTCTGACATCTGCTCGATCGTCACTAAACCTAACTTCAGCGCGTCGTCGGTATCATGAGCGTCGTAAGTCGTGCTGTCCGCTGCATCGACCAACTGGACTTCCAATAGAGGTCGCTGCCCCTGAGCGTTCTTGTCGATTCGGCAAGTTTGTCCCGCAAGTACTTCGTGTGTTAGGTTAAGTCCGGGGAACTCCTGAAATCGAATTTCTAATTCGTTGGCAATCGTAAGGGCAAATTGATTGTGAGAAAAACCGCCATCATCGATAATACATTCATTGAGCGCGTCTTCTCCAGCATGGCCATAGGGCGGATGTCCGATATCATGCATGAGTGAAAGTGCTTCAATCAAATCCTCATTGAGCCCTAAGGAGCGGCCAATCGTTCGGGCGATCGTGGCAACTTCTTGCGTGTGAGTTAGCCGTGTACGGTGGTAGTCGCCCATTTCACCAGTGAACACCTGCATCTTCCCGCTCAAACGTCGATACGCAGAACTGTGCAGAATACGGTCGCGATCGCGCTGAAAAGGGCCGCGGTAGGGATGTTCGTCTTCGGCGTGACGTCGACCTTTGGACTGCGCACTGAACATTGCGAAGGGCGCCAGCAACATCTTTTCGCGCTGGTCAACCCAATTGTCATTGGCGGTCCCATTCTCATTGGAGGTCCCATTATAATTGGCGGCAGACGAACCAGAAGATTGAGATTGATCAGTGCTTGGTTTCATGGCGGCAGGCAGTGCAGTGTTTAGGCAGAGTGTTTCAATGCATTTCTAGTATCGAATGCATTTCTATTATCAACGACAACGCAAACTATCTCAATCGGACCAACGTCGACCGTCGTGGCATTGCTGATGGGTGATTTATTTATCAAGACAGCGTCTCTAATCGAAATGCAGCCCCAAGAAGATCAATTGTAATTAACCGTCGTGAGTCTTTCACTTGAATCAGCTTCAAACCCATTACCCGATTGAGCATGCAACAATCGAATCATCAAGAAACGAAACAATGGCGTCACAGGTTCTACGACATCTATATCATCGTTTAGACGAGCGTCTAGATCACTGATGGCGGAACTAATTTGACGGCTCAACTCACTGTTCTGCTCGATTACTTGCGGCGATTGCCCGACCAATCCCTCATGACCAAATAGCAGATCACCGATCGTTTTGGATGCTCCGGTGGGAGCCAAGATTAAACTTTCCCCTGGCTTAAGATTGACCGCAAACTCCAACGGCGTCACCTTCGTTTCGATCTGGCTTTCGTTGAACAAAAAAGTGCGTTGCGAGACGTCGAAACGATTCTTAGCGACGCCATGGTGAATTTCAGGCAGCATCACCAAACGCACCGACCCGTCGGTTTGGGGAAAACTGCTAAGACGGTAGACACCTTTGACCAACTGGCCAAATCCGGTCAGCCGAATGCTGTCCTTGTCAGCGATTGCCCAGCGCTTCTGCGGATAGACATCGGACGTCGTGATCTCGTACTCTTCGCCGGTATCGTTTTCGATGCGTTGGTGCGAAACCATGCGACTGGGAGACTTAAGAAGCCCGGCTTCGGCCATCTGCCGTTTGAGATCATCCAAGCCAGAAACATCCAGCTCACGGCTTTCCAATAGTTGCGGCAACACGCCCGGGATTTGTGGCGACATAATCGCATATCGCAAACCGTTTTCATCAGCAATCTTGCGGACAGGCAACGGCACCTTCATTTGGTCCAGATGGCTCCAGTACTCTTCGAACATCTCGCGCTGATCAGAATCAAGCTGTACCACCGCCAATTGAACTGCGACGGCGCCTGGGTTCATGGAACTACGTGTGATCGAAAATCCGCTGCTGCCCGTTTGTGTCGATTGATCTTTTAGCTGAGCACAACCTCCAACGACAAAAATCCCCAGCGCAGCAGTGTACGCCAATAGCGTAAACCGAACCCAAAACGGGATAGAAGGACTTTCAAGCATAGCCCTGAATACAATTTTTCACACTGTCGATCAATAGCAATCGAATCCACGAATTCCTGCGTTTCTGCGTCCACGCTTATTCGCGTTGAATATCGCTTACCAGCGTGAGGGAGGTTGTGAGGCTTCCGACTGAAATGGACGTGGCTCAGGAAAACGAGTCAGATAATTTCGGCGATCACCAAACCTAAAAACAGCACCGCCAGAAAAACGGATGCACTCATCAACATCCAAAAACGCCCCAACCACACGAGCGCTTCATTGAGATCTTCGACTCGCTTATTCTTTTCGAATTCGTCACCCCGCAGTGAGTAAAGATACAGCATTACCATCGAAGCCAGCACCGTGATGCAAAGTATTAGCGCAAGAATGGAGCGCTGGACTTGGCCTGATTCAGCTTGAGCTAATCCTTCTCCAATAAAGGAAAAGAACAACCACAGCAAACTGACCGAACCTAAAAACAACAAACCGCACAGCAATAACACCATCTGCCGAGAGGATTTTAGCGAGCGCCCCAAATCCAACATATTCGACGGCTTGCCTTTAGGCGACGGCACGTTAGCCATCATTTTGTCGAACGCTGCTTTGAATTCGGGACGCGTACCCGCCCGCGCCCAGTCGTTCATCTGCGATTGCCAGACCATGTCAGATCGCACCAAATCGCCTGCCTTAATTCGTTCGACAATTTCGGTGCGAGTTACGGGACCTTCGGGTTCGCTGTCCGTTTCACCTGAAACGGCGTAGTACCATTGGACCTGCCCTGGAGGTTGCTTTTTCGTTTTCTGAGCTTCTTCGGCCAAAAACGCCGGATCAACATCCGACTTCTGTTGCACAATTGCCGGGTCAACGGCCACCTCAGGTGCAAGTTTTAAATCGTCAACCGCTTCCGGTTCAGCAGTTTTAGCCGGTGCTACTGCCCACTCAAAGATCTCCGGAAACGCGGCCACCTTCTGCCAACTATTGCCATCGGTGGAAATCTCATGCGAGTGGTTCACTTTTGCGGCTTGCGTCATCGCCTGCAATCGACTGAGAACAAATGGGCCAAGCACGCGTCCGTGCATCCGCACATAATAAGTCTGGTCTGACATCGTTACTTTTTCTGTTTGTCAATGAGCACAAAAATTGGACGCCCTGCCTGCAGCGGCAATACTGATTCCCCTTGGTCGACAACGCCAGCCCGGTCAACGCCAACCCGGTAAACACCTACCTTGTCGAAGCTGGCCGTATCACGTCGCCCAGGAAGCACACAGTATAGCGGTTGCCCGTCCGGCACCGCCACGGTAACGTCGGCCTTCCATTGTTGGCCATTCTTGTAGATGATGCCCACGGGAACGAAATCAGCCAATTGACTCCACGTCTTCATGGACGCTATATTCTCAGCAATTGTCTTTTGAGCTTCAGAAAAGCTTCGACGAATCGTCTCAAGCATCTGCTTTGCATCGGACCGCTTATCTTGAGCGTCGTCATCCCGTACATTTCGCCACGGCAATCCCGTTACCTCAAATTTTCGCAGCAAATCGCGCTGGCGACCGGCATATGACTTCAGGTTTGGCGAAACCTCCTCAATCAAGCCGAGTATTCGGTCGACGAAATCCGCTTGCACCAATGGATCAATCGTGGGTCCGTTCATCACCGTCAAAGTTTTTGACCTCGTCAAAGCTGTCTTCAGCAACTCCAACAACGCCTGATCTATATCGCCATTGAAACCTTCAAACTGCTCAAGAATGTCCTTCGCCAGTTTGCAATGACCTGCTAAACCACCAATATCACCCTCTTGGTGCGATTGTTCGACTTGGTTCTGCCCGTACACAAAGTACGAGAACTTACGATTCTCTGGCTGGAACTCATTGGCCAAGTAGTAACGTTTATCATCGCGGTGCAGCACGTAAAGTTGAGTGTAATTCCTTTGCTTAAAGAACGCTTGAACATCTCCCAACTTACGTAGTAAATCACTGCGGTCAGAAAGCATCGAATTCAGAAATTTCTTGGTTGTTTCAAGCGACTCCGGCCAGTTGGTAAATGTCGTCAGTTCTGAAGCGGTATTCAGATCGGACTGCAGACTCTCAAGTTCTGGGCGGCCAAACTTGGAAATATCATACTTTTGAACGGTTTTCGCCAGTGGCTGCCAAAGCAGAACTCCCTCCCAATGATTGCGTTCGGCCACCGACGTTCGAAAGTCTCTTGAATTTGGATTTTCGGGATAGAGTTTCTCAAATCGAGAAAGCGCGTCACCAAGTTTCCGCAGCTTCACCGCCGGTTCTTTCAGCGTTTTCAGTGCTTCGGCAGATGCCCTCTTTTGTCGCGACCGTTGGATCACAAGGTTTGCTTCGTTGACCAAATCTTCGGTCCTCTGCTTTGTTGTTATCGCGATGCCCGCCATACCATCGGTACGCGTCGATGCTTCATTTTTAAGCGTGTCTAATTTCTCAACAATACCAGTGAGCGCCTCCGGCATCGCCGTTGAATTTTTCACCTTCGCCAACATCGCCGACAGTTCTGCTTCTAATGGTTTCGCTTCAGAAAGATAGGTTTCGCTTCGCCGGTCCTGACGTTGTTGCCGCGCGTCGTCTAATTTCTTCTTAAGATCCTTCAAACGTTCGTTATCCGCATCGGTTTTGGCGTACTGCCGGCCTCTATCTATTAAATCATCCGCTTCATCGCCTAAGTCACCCGTAAGGTCAAAGCGTCCAATGACCTCCTGGAACATCGCGATGCGCTGCCCTTCATCTTTTTCTAACGTTGCCATACGGGCATGCAGTTGAGTTATTTCGTTGTCTGATTTGGCGTACGCTGGCAGTTGGTTGTAGTATCGCTTGCCCGATTCCAACGCGCCATCGTTGACGAATTCTGATAGCGATTCGCGCGATTGCACAATCTCTCCCTGACGAGACTGAGCCAGCCCAAACCAGCCTGCCGCCAACAATACGACGACACCACAGCCCATCATCACATATTTCAAAATCCTCAACTGACGTTGCTGATCATAAAGCATTGCCTTGCGATACGCCTTGGCTTTCTCTAACAGTTCGGTGGAAGAATCGCGCTCAAAGTTGCTTACCAAGGCCGTTCGTTTATCAAGCTCTTCCATCGGAACTTTAGCATCGATGGCATGCTCAAGATTTGTGGATGCTTGAAGAAAGTTTCGATCGGCCACACGTTGCTGTTGAAGGTTTTCAAGCCATTCCAAAGGTTCTCGGGCCTTCAAAGCCAAGGGATCATTAGACTGGAGATTTGCTACCTTGTTCTGCTGAATCCATTTCTTGCGAAGTGGCAGCGCGGCTTCTTCATCCGATTCAACCAAGCACTTATTCAGTGCATCAGCAACCGTTTGCATCTCCTTCAAGTGGCCTTCCATACCAATATTACTGAGCGCATTTTTAGCATCGACCATCAGTGCTGGCGGAACTTCAACACTCCAAGGACCTCCTAGTTCAGCGGCCAGATCCCGCACCTTATTGCCATCGCCTTTCTTCTTCGCTTTCCGCAATTCATCTTTGATCTCTACCAATCGTGCATCTTGAATCGCGGTCAGATCCAATTTCCAAACATTATTCTCTGGATCTTCTTGAATCAACTTATTCAGAATCAGAATTCGAGATTGCAATGGCGCTTGAGCTAAAGCAAGTAAACGATTCTTCTTTAGCAGTGGTGCCAGTTCATCCAGCTTTTTATAAGCCTCCTCCAAACGAACGGCCGAAGGAAATTCTAAACGCGACGGCACTTCCAATTTTTTGTCGGCAAGCACCTGTACCCAATCTTTACGTTGCTTGAAGTTGAGTTCGCGCACTGAATCCAAAAGGCTCCGAGGATAGTCAGCCACTTGAACGGCTTCATCGCGGCAACCCATCTTCAATAATGACGTTACGTCAATCAGCCTCCGATTCACTTCGTCGCAAGCTTGACGATACTCGGATGCCAATTCGACAATAAATTCATCCGGAAGATTCTCACTATTAAGAATTGCCGCTTTAATTTCACGTACTAGATTTAAATACATCCAAATCTTCTCTCAATTTACACGCAGCCAAAGCTTTGTTTCCGTTGTCGCCTCTTGCTCGGCGAAAAACGACAATACCTAATTCTAATCAGTCTCTTCGTCTGTTTCTCCATGATAGGAAATTCGCATTTCCTCCGGAGACCAACGATTCTCTTGCTGACCAATATCTACAAATAACAGATATCGTTGGTCTTTATCGGTCTTTAACTCAATGGGCGCTTCTAAACGGCCCGGAATTAGGTCCGTCAGTTGCAGTGTTTCGCTGGTCTGCGTTTTAGCGACAGTGAGGAACTCCATCAATTCCTCGATCGTTGTCGCAATATCCGTATTGTCAGGATTCAGTGCTTTCAATTGCTTTTTAAGTTCGCGCGACACGATGTCGATCGGGTGGTGACTAAACTTCCAAGACCTGGCAGATAGCGTTGTCTCCGCGACGACAAAGGAAAACGATTGCCACTGATACCGCAATGGGTGTCCGAGTTCTTTTACCAGTCGCAAGTTCACCTTCACATCCAACTGCTCGAAGGTATCCCTCTGCGTCTTTGTGAACTTCTGAACCGTTTCGTGATCGAACGAAAGTGGAAACTCAATTATTAATTCACTTTCTCCAGAAGCAAGCTTCTCCTCAGCCCCACCGCCATTTTCGTCAGCCGTAGTCTCCTCATCCTTGTTGGGTGGCATCTCCCTCTGCAAACCCATCGCCACATTACGATCAAGTAAGTTCTGTCGCACCGTGTCTCCACCAATACCAAAGGAAACATCTTTGGGTTTGCGCCGACGCTCAAGGTCAAGATGCATCAGAATAAACTGAGTCGCAATGTCAAATCTCAACCGAGGTAGATCGACCGCGCTGACCGCTAATACACTTTGGTTTAGAAGGTCGATCGCATCTAAAAATACCGTCGGCGCGCCCTCATCATCTAAGTCGCATTGAAATTCAACCTCCGAACCTAGTTCGTGATCCACTAAACGCATCACACCCAATTTCCGCCCGGACGCCGCAAGACTCCATTGCATCGCGCCTTCTGCTGAGACAACCTCAATCTCGCCTTGTTCAGCCTCGAAGTTAAGCTGCAGTGAATCACTAATTGCGGCGGTATGGCGGATCAACAAGACGGGCTGAGGAAACCGGGACTTCTCAAAGTTTTGCCACTGAGGCGAAAACGAAATATCGGTTGCCGATAAACGACCTAAACTTGGAACCGGCTCGACAGGTTCTAGGTCAGCAACCGCAGGGGTCGGCGGGGTCAAAAGGGTCGGCGGAATCAAACGTTTGAAAACTCGTTCTTCGGATGGGTCCGGTTGAACGTTTGGTTCAGGCAACGGTTCCACCATCGGTTTCACTTGCCCGGGTTTCACAATATCCTCAGGCACCCTGGGCGCAAAAACCGAAAACGCGGATTCTTTTACGCCCGGAATAAATAAGACTGTAAACATCCCTGCGACAGCCAAAATCCCCAATATACCAAGCGCCGGCAGCAACCGTTTTCGTTTGGACGTAGCCTCTTCCGCCTCAATTGCTATTTGGGCAGGGAGATCGGGCGGGCGTTTGCCCTTAATACTGGGAATCTCTTTGGACCGAGACGGTTTCGGCGGTTCCACTTTCGAACCGGTCGAAGTTTCCTCTTCTTCGACAACCATCGGCCGACTCTCGTATCCAGTGATCGTTCGTCCCTGCCTCGCAAAATCGGCCAGATGACTGGACGGTGTCCCCATGGGCCGAGTCAGATCCCACACGACATTGTTCTGGCCTTGCCGTGTCAATTCGATTTCTGGCGAATCAGCCATCACACAACGAATCTGACATTGCACATTCGGAGGCAGGCGTCGGTAGAAAGATGAAAAAGTAGTCTGCCATTGTTTCTCTTTCGGCAATAGCGATAGTGCTTCGTGCAACAACGCCATCGAAGGCGTTGAAGGTTGAATGATCAAGTAAATGATTTTCCCGGTCTGACAGGTTTCGATCAACTCCCCTGCCCATCCTGCATCACCGGTGACTTTCTGCCAGTGCTTGCACGGCTTTGGCGATGAGACTCTATCCAGCAGCGGACGAGGCTGCAGCATTTCTGGATCCCCCTGCCAGTCATTGCAGAAAAATTGCTTATCGAGAAGTAACCGCGTCGGCCCACCGATAGGCTTCGACTTCGCCGGCGCAGAAACATGATGCGCTAGTTTGTTACTTCGTCCTGAATAGTCCACTCCAAAATCCGCGACGCGCGAAAGGACATGCCTTTGCTCACCACCCACTTTGACTTGCAGGAAGGAATAAACGACTGGATTCTTCGCCGCCTCAGGAGATCCGGGCGTAAACAAGTGGCGATACCCGCTTAAACTTTCCAGCATCCGCGTGAGATTGGTGGCCATCTCGGGGGTACTGGCGACCGTGCAAAAACCACTTTTGCCAATCTGCAGGCCACGCTCAGAGGATGTGAAAATCAGCTCTTCAATCAATTCCGACTCCTGCAATTAGCTTTCATCGGTAGCAGTTGGTGCGGGGCCTCGGCGCGCTACCTTCACCAGTCGCGGAGCACGGTGCGCCAAAGCCAACAGTAAAGGAACCTCGCACCAAACAGGATCAATGAAGTCCGTGCGAATTCGAAACTCACCCGATTGAGGATCTTTCACCGGAGAATCTCCCGTTGCACTGACAGGAATGAAGTAAACCAAATCAGAAATTGACTTCGAAGAAGAAACAACTTCAGGACACAATCGCACCAAGATTTCTTTCATTTGATCAGACACGAACTCGACTTTGTCCATGTCTAACAAGTTACATTTCAATTTTTCTGAATAAGCCCATGGTTGCGGCAGGTCACCAATCAACTCGGACCAAGCGTCGTACTTAGTGCAGACGACGATCAACGGCTTCTTCGATTTATCTTTAAGTCCCAGTTCGCTGTGCTTTCGAATTCGATTGACCATCTCGTTGAGCACTGACTCCTGTCGCGCGGTGACAGGGCTATCGTTGACTTGATGATCGTTACTTTTCCCTTGAAGCGCCCGTCGAAAGCGCGGGTCTTGCGTCGGGTCAAAACAGAACAGCCAAGACTGTGCGATCCCGAGATGGCGCGTCACAGGATTGGATACGGTATCGGCACCAGGCAGGAAAGATTCACCTGCGTTGTCGTATACGCAAAGCAAACGAGATAACTTACGTGTGAGCTTCGCATTGAAATGATCGTCGGATGGGCGTAAATCAAAGTAAAACGGTTTGGGATAAGTCACGGCTTGATCCGCATACTGGACGACCGAATACCAGTCACCGGTCACATCCGTTTTGGCCAACTTCACTAGACCAGATTTATCTGAAGAAAAGAACAGTTGATCTTCATAGTTATTGAGGATCTTGTTGCATTCGCCATCAGAATCTGAAACCAGCAGATTAAAAAACTTAGGCAACGTCTGTCGTATCTTCCACGCCAACGCGGCAAGGTAAAACGACTTACCGCAGGAAGGCGTGCCAGCAATGGACAGCAAAAACGATCGGAACACCAACACCGAACGAGGAATCTTCAGGTGGCAATGAGGACAGCAGAAATCCTGACAACTCAACCCTTTGACGTCGATCGCGTTGCCGTT
>ENA-ORXT01004776-ORXT01004776.1-marine-metagenome-genome-assembly--contig:-NODE-4776-length-13765-cov-11.685783_pt1 | contig 13765 bp, 3 predicted proteins | sample MGYA00237868_ERZ511482 | MGnify/ENA metagenome assembly ERZ511482 | reverse complement strand
CCACAATCCCCCATAAATAACTTTGCTGGTGTAATGTTATATCGCAAAAATGCAAGGATAGAACCAGCAGTAGAAAAAGAAATAATTGCAAATAAGTAATCTTCAATATAAAAGAACCAAGCTCCAAAAATACAAGTTACCGATAAAGTTAGACTAGCAGCCAAGCCATTTATACCGTCTATTAAATTATAAGCATTAGAAGCAAAAACGACAAAAATCAAAGTAAGACTATAGCTTGCCCATTGAGGTAAGTATCCGATCCCAAATAATCCAAATAAATTATTTAAGCTCAAACCAGAACTTATTAATAAAATACCTGCTAGAATTTGTCCTATCAATTTATAACTAGCAGAAATACCAATTAAGTCATCTTTTAATCCAACTGCAAATAAGACTATTAGTGCGCAAATTATATTTTGAAAACCACTAGTGAGCAATTGATCCCCCATAATTAAAACACTCATTAAAATACCACCTATAATAGCCACTCCTCCTAGAGAAGGAGTCTGCACTGTATGAGAACTTCTAGCATTGGGCACCTCACATAAATGCTTTACGCGTGCAATTTCAATAATACCTGGTATTAGCAACAGCGTAATAGAAAAAGCAATAAAGAAAGATATAAATGTAAACATAAGCGCTCTATTAGTTTGATTGAGATTTGGGCATAGCTTCGCTGTTAAAAAGTCGCACACTTCCTTTCAGGCAATAGCCATATTGTTTATCCTGAACCATTTCAGAATAAATCTAAATTAAGAAAAGACCCTATAATTTAAGTCGCCTATTGTATGTCGTCTACCCTTTATTTTTAGGCAAGGGATAACAACTAAGCCACTCGACAATTGAGTGTCAATTCTTTGTTATATGATAACTCATTTAAGAAATAACAGCTATATTATTTTGTCCACAGAAGGAATGTCTAACCTTTGTTTTAAGAAAAGCACTCTTCCTAGACTACTCGACAATGGAGCGTCATTTCTTTGTTATATAGATAGTTTGTTTATGAAAAGACAGCTCTATTAAATTCGCTCATAGTATATCTAATCGTTGTTTTAAAGAAAAATACAACAGCTAGACTACTCGACAATGAAGCGTCATTTCTTTGTTACGTAAAATAGTTTTTAAGACGGAAAAATGGTTGTTTAAATAAGGTAGGCAGACAAAATGAATATCTGGAAGCATTGAATACTGGAATGAACATTCATAAATGAATATAGTGTTTAGTGTTCGTTCAATGTGTCCTTTGAAAATAAAATGTTTGTTTTTGTTTTTTGTCTTTACCTTGTAATAATTCTCAGTTATCTCTAAGCTGGACTTTAGCAATTGGTTTTTAATCTTTAGTGGCAGTCTGCCAAGTCTTATGGTATTACTATAATACTTATTACCATCGTCTTTTTTATTCGAGTGTAAAGCAAGTATTTAGCTAATTCCTATAGATAAGCTTAAGCTTACCAAAGACTAAAGACCAATGGCTAAAGTCCAGCTAAGTGTATGTTGTATAAATAAATATGCTTGATTGTTTGTTCAGTCAAATTTTTCTAAATCTATTCATAAAAGCTTCTTTTCTAGTCCTAGAAACTGCAAGTGAAGCACCATCAGCCATGGTGACACAATTTTTCTGAGGGCTATTGAAACTCGTTAAATGCAGCAAATTAATAATGTAAGAATTATGTATTCTAACGAAAAAATCGGTATTTAAGGAATCTAATACTTTCTTAAGTGATTTCGCCACAACGAGTTTATTTCTACCTATACCCTTTAAGTATAGATGTGTATAACTACCTTCAGCCTTACAATATAGTATTTCATTTTCTTGTAGAAAAACTACCCCTAATGGTGTGTTAACAGCAATAGTTGGATAAGATGTGGTCTTTTGTTCATAACTCATCTTTTTGTTTTTTTGTCCTCAATAATATGTATAGTGTATTCTATACAAAAGTTAGGTAGTTCTGCATCTAAAATTCAAGTAATTATTTTATTTGGTTAAAAACTGTCAGAATAAATAGAAAATAAACTATACTATTAAGGAGTATGCTGTGTCTCCACAAATCTACATAAAATAATATTACAAATATTAGGCATGTCTTGTATACTTTGTAAGTAGCATATTTTCTTTATTGTTTGTAAGTTTTATCCTTATATCAGGAAATCAAATCTTACGTAAATTCTATTCTGACAATTCTTATTTTGTATTTAAAAGAACATATTTAGTTTCAGTATAAAGGTATGTATATTTTACATTCAATCCAAATCTATTCGGTGAATGGTATTAAATACCAGTTTAACGGTAAGTAATTATAATTGTAGAGCTATAATTTGGATTTAAGTCATTCAATTCTGTCTTTAATTAATCAATCATTTCTAAATTTTTCAAACAATTTTTTTATATGTAAAAGAACATATTTAGTTTCAGTATAAAGGTATGTATATTTTACATTCAATCCAAATCTATTCGGTGAATGGTATCAAATACCAGTTTAACGGTAAGTAATTCTAGTTGTGGAGGGCTTTCTAGGACAATTTCAATGATTCCTGTCTTTACATTAATGAATCATTTCTGACGCTTGATGCTATTTGGTCTTTAGCAATTGGTCTTTAGTCTAGCTAAAATAAATAGCCGTTATTGGAAAAAACTAAAGTGGTAATTTATACTCACGGGGTTCTTTTAAAAAAAAAGCTTTATTTCATATTCCGATTACCAATGTTATATCAAAATTAAATATTCCATATACAATGTTATATCATATCATATTTGTCCATTTTGTAAGTAGTGCGTTTTCTTTTAATGGTGTTTATTTGGACTTTCCCTTTCCCTATTTTAATTCCCACTATTTTTACTCCAAGGTGCATTATCCACTTTTTCTGGGTCATTATCAATATAATTAACAGGAATATCTCCTCTATCAAAAGCTAATATTTTAGCTTCCGTTCTTCTATTGTACTGATGCTCTAATTCTGAACACGTTACTCCATCTCCACAACTATTTCTTAATTTAGTTTCTCCGTATCCTCTTGATTTTAAACGCCGTTTTTCTATTCCTTGCTTTGCAATATAATCTACTGCTGCTTTTGCCCGTAATCTCGATAACCATCTATTATAATTTGTTGCGCCTCTAGAATCTGTATGGGAAGATAACTCTATGACTAAACTTGGGTACTGCTGCATCAAACTTACAATTTCATCCAGCGATTCTTGCGCCCCTTCTCGAATATAGTATTTATCAAAATCATAATATATCTTTTCTAATTCTATTACTTGCCCAACTTTTAAATTTGGATTGTTTGATGCTGTAATATCTATAGAAGATTCTATCTCTTCTTTTGGTGTATCCTCACCGGGAATAAGTAATAAGTTAGCATTAAGAACAACCCCTTTAGCACAAGCCATACTCATGGTAGAAGCCGTATTCTCCGCAGTTTTAAAATTAACTTTTTGCCCTTGTAATTCAAATTCACAATGACAAGGTAGACAAGGGAAACTATATTTACCGTTTATATCAGATAACACTTCTAGTACTTCTCCGTCACATAAATTTTTAAGACTAACTTTTACATTTGGTATTAAACTTTCATATAGTTTATTGATAGCTCTACCTTTTAAAGAGACACAAGCACTTTTTTCTAAGGGGATACAATACTCAAAACGATTTGTACCATTTTCTAATTGGGTAAAGAAAGCTTGTTCCGCTATGGTATAGCCCTCTTTTTGCGCAACTAAAAAGTAGTGCTCGCTTGGAATTACCTCCATTTCTAGTTCTCCCTTTTCATCTGTTTTTCGTTCCACTGCTTCTTTATTACTCGGTAAGCCTCCTTCTTTTTTTAATTTCAATAGATATTCATTGGCAATTTCCGTTTCTACTAATCGCATGGTAAAATCTTCTACTTCCTCCTCTTTACTTATTTGCTCTTGACTAATACTAACTTCTACACCTTCTATACGTTCGTTGGTTTCTGCATCATACACACAAATAGTTGCTTTTACTTGCCGACCCAATTGGTCTTTATCTGTTATCATGAAACTATAAATATCATCTTGACCATTGCCACCATCTCTAGCAGAACTTAAATAACCTTCTGTGCCAGTGGTATTCAGAATAAATCCAAAATCATCTTTAGAAGAATTAAAGGGCGTACCTACATTGATAGGTTCTTCCCAAACATTTTCCGTTTCTTGCACAGCAGAAAATATATCCAAACCTCCTAAACCACCCCACCCGTTCGATGCAAAATATAAAGTACCATCATCGTGCATAAAAGGAAAAATCTCATTTCCTGCTGTATTAATATTTGGTCCTAAATTGGTCGGTTCTGACCACTGCCCCCCCGAAAAAGAAGACACGTACAAATCCATATCTCCATAACCTCCTTCTCTATTAGAAGCAAAATAGAGCTTGCTACCATCTGCGGATAAAGCAGGATGTACTTCGTCATATTCCTCTGTATTAAAAGCCAATTCTTTTACATTCTTCCAATCTTCTCCTGCTCGAATAGCGGAGTAGATATTCATTTTCATAATGCCTTTTTTGTCGTTCTTTCGTTTACCATTATTAAAATCATTCCGACTAAAAAAGAGTTTATCTCCCGATTTACTAAAGCAAACGGGCCCTTCATGGTATTTAGTAGAAATATTGGTCGAAAATTCTTCTGGCTTTTTTAAGGCTCCTGTTTCCGCTTTTTCTGCGTAAAACAGGGTCATATAATTATCATTAATCCATGGGTCAATTTGTCCGGTGTTCGTTTTATTTTTCTTCCCTTCTTTATCTTTAGAATGCCGAGAAGAGACAAAGACAATTCCGTCTTGATAAAAAGCTGGACTAAAATCTAGTTTGCCAGAATTAACAGCTGACTCATTTTTTAAGGGTGAATTGCTATGCTTGAATTCTCTCATACGCTCAATAGACTGCTTTAAGCGTTCGCCTCTTTGATCACTTCCACTACCTCCTATTTTATCATTATATAAACTATAATATTCTTTGGCTTGCTCATATTTTTTATTGCTGTGTAATGCTTGTGCATAATGTAAGAAGTGGATAGGTTCGCTGCTTTCTTGCACCACTTGGGAATACCACAATTCTGCGCTTACCACATCGTGATTTAGGCGATAGCTATTCGCTATTTTAATTAGATCATCGGTGGATAACTCGTCTCTATCTTCAAATAATGGAATAGAGGCTTTGTATCCTAGATGATCATATAATTTTTCTGCTTTCTTTTTTTGTGCAAAAGAAAATAAAGCAAGGCTGCTTATGATGATGGTGAAGAGTAGTTTTTTCATAACGCTATTAATAGAAATGAAAATTAAATAGATAACAAGTAAATAGTACGACTGTAACGCAACTCTCCGAGTTGCGCAATCACTATTCGTTGCGCAACTCGGAGAGTTGCGTTACAGTCATTTTACTAGCAAATACTGAACGGATTCATTGTGTACCCCTAAAAAAATCTAGGATTCGTATTTCCAAATTGCTTTTTAGCAATCGTATATTCTAGCATAATTTCGTAGGTACCCGAATTAAAATCCCGTACTTGAGAAAGCGTATAATCGTAAGCCAAGCCCAATTTTAAATTCTTAGAAAATATAATTTGTAGAATAAAATCTAAGGATTCTCCAGCGCTATTTCGAGTTTGGGTAACGGGAACTGGCACAGCTGTTGGACTCGCAGGTGCAGTTACAGTTCTGCTTACACCAGTGATACCGCCCATCCGATAAGTAACCCCTACATTAAATAAATCTAGAAATACCAAACCAGCATGTAAATCAATATCCAATGGAGCATTAGGCGTATATTTAATCAAACCATCTGGTTTAAATTTTATATGCTCGCTTAATCTTATTAGACCACCTGCCATTAATAAACCATGTCGTTCTTCTATGGCATAATCTGAATTAGCAACCGTTGAGCCTGCAAAAGTCAACTCCCCTCTCAATAATCTAGGTAAGGAAACCCCTGCATAAAAATTGTCCGTATGGTAATAAGCACCAAAGCCTACATTAGGTAAAAATTTAACGTCTCCACCGCCGCCATATAAAGGATCGGAGGAATGAATGGAGGTCACTTCTAACCAATCTACTCGGTAACTTCTTAATAATGCTTGCAAGCCTAATGCCAGATGTCCTTTGCCTATAGGAATTCGATAGGCATACTGCAAATTATAAAACCAAGAGTTTGTAGGACCAATGTCGTCATGATGTACAGATAAACCTACACCGATCCGATCATTCATAATCGGTGTATGAAAGCTAAAACTTTGACTGACTGGTGCGCCCTCTAGGTTCACCCATTGTGTTCGGTATAAGCCAGAGAAAGTAGGTCCGCCTTTACTTCCTGCATAGGCAGGATTTAGGGCTATTTTGTTAAACATGAATTGCGTGTATTGGACGTATTGTTGTCCGTATATAGGCAATGCCAATGCTAGCAAAAATGTAAATAGGTATATTTTTTTCATAAAATCGTGTTCTGTTTAGCGCATTTTTTAGTATTGTATTTTTTGGTTTGCACGTAATAGCCAAATTTATTTGGCTGATTCAACGTCCAGCCACTAGGACGTTTTTAAATCCACTAAATAAATATCATTGGACATTTATTTTAGCTGATGCTTATTGACTAGACGTGGAATTAGCCAAATAAATTTGGCTATTACGCTAGACCTAGCGTTGTAAGAAAATATAGCCACTTGATTGTAAATATTTTGTGTTGCACGTAATAGCCAAATTTATTTGGCTGATTCTACGTCCAGCCACTAGGACGTTTTTAAATCCGCTAAATAAATATCATTGGACATTTATTTTAGCTGATGCTTATTGACTAGACGTGGAATCAGCCAAATAAATTTGGCTATTACGTTAAACCTAGCGTTGCAAGAAAATATAGCCACTTAAGACCGTCCCTTGTGGGTCATTTACTCTAAGTATATAGTAGTAAGTTCCAGCAGGTAAAGGCAAACCTTCGTAGGTACCATCCCAATCATTTTGATAGTTGGCATTAAAGTATATTTCATCTCCATAGCGATTGTAGATGGATAGCGCACTACCTTCATAATTTGCCAAACAAGGCACAATAAAGGTATCATTGAAACCATCATTATTAGGCGTTACTAATTCTCCTGCAAAACATTCCGAGCTTTCACCTATCGAAACAGTCACTGTAGTTTCTGCACATTGGTCAGTGCATTCTTTATGACATATTTGATAGGTGAACGTTTCTACACCTACTGCATTCTCATTAGGGATATAAGTAAATATACCTTGTCCTGTTCGCACTACCCGACCCAATTGTAGGTCAGTTAATATATTTACAAATACATCTGTAGTCGGCAATTCGTCATTTTCTATTAAGTTCAAATCTCTAGTTTCATTCAAATCAAGTACGTAGAAATCACTATTTACAACTGGTGCTATATTATATTCCACTATCAAGGTATCTGTTGAAATTACTCCACAGGTAGAGGTTTCCAAAGACCAAACAAAGGCATTTTGTCCTGTTTGTAAATTGACAACTTGGGTATTTGGATTCGTTGGATCTACCAAGCCTACAGGGCTATTGGCATCTACTGTTGACCAAAATCCATTTGCAGATTGTGGTGGATTTGCGCTTATTGTTGCACTATTTTCACAGGCAAAAACATAGCCTTCCGTCAAGGCTAATTCCTTCACTGGATTTTCAATAATGACTTCTGTATAAACAGCTTCTAGCACTCCTGTGTCTCCAAAGGCATCAGAAATACAATCGCCTACAGAAGCTAATACATAGTAAGCACCTGCATCTCTAATATCCACATCAGGAATAACTAAAACTGCCCCAGCACCTATAAATACATTGCCTTCTTGCTTGAACCATTCATAACTATTGCCAGGTATAGGATTAGCTACAGATAAGGTCAAATCATTTCCTGCGCAAATAGGACCACTATTCGCTGCAAAAGGAAGACTTGGTTTTCCTTGCACGGCTACTTCTATAAAACTAATAGGAGAAGTACAGTCATTCTCTATAATATTTAAAGCATAAGTCCCCGAATTGGATAGCTGCGCATCCGTAATGGTTGGATTATATACATTTGAATTAAACCCTTCTGGACCTGTCCAATTATAACTCGTGTTTACAGAAAAATCTGTTTCCAGTAAAATCGTTTCTCCTTCACACAATGGCGCATCTGTAGGACCATTAGTTGCTACACTTGGTGCAGCGGGAATTGGATGTATAACGACAGGAGTGGGCAAAGAAGCTAATGAAGGACATCCATTTACAATCACCCTTACCGCATACTCGCCTGAGAATGCAGTTTGTGCATTTGGTAGCACTAGGTTTTGCGTAGTAGCAAAAAAGTCATTTGGTCCAGTCCATTCATAGCGCACATTGTTGCCATTCGCAATATTAGAAACCGTTAGTCTTAATTCGTCCCCTTCACAAGTCGAACCATCATAGCTTATCGTAGGCGTTCGAGGTTGCGTGCTTACTAATATTTGGGTACTCACTTCTGGCGCAACACAAGAACCATTGGAAACTACTAAACGATATACTCCTCCACTAGCACTAGAACTTTCTAAAATCAGTGGATCTTCTTCAAAAGAAACAAAACCATTTGGTCCAGTCCACGCATATTCCCCCCCCTCAATACTTGGGGCATCCAAGCGCAAACTATCGCCCTCACAATAAGTACCACTTACTTCTGGCAGACTCACTTCTGGAACGCTACGAATAACAACTTCTGTAAAAATGCCTGTTGTGTTGCTTTGCGTATTATCTGGCAAACTACTAACGGAACACCCATTACGTTCTAATGCTAAGTAGTAGCGATGCGTTCCAGTAGGTAAATCATAAACTTCAAAACTTTGGCTATTGGCTACTAATTCATAAGTAAGCGTTGTATCAGTTAAAGGAATTTCTCGATACCAGCTATAGGTCACGCCCGGTACTGCACCCGCTGTCAACCGCACTGATTCCCCTTCACATACAGGACCATTATTCGTCATATACGGCAATGCTGGAATTTCATGGATTGTAATTGTCTTAGGTAAAGACGCTTCCGACATACATCTAGAAGTGTTTACTATCCGTACTCGCCAAGAACCACTTTCATATAAATGTGGATATTTTTCTTGAGAAATTATCGTCTGAGGAAGAGTTGTCCACAATACAGTATCCGTCATTAAACTTTGACTAACTGCAAATTGCTCGGGAGTCATAGATGGCGGTATCCATTGATAAGTAATTCCGGGTTGCGGATTAAGTACTTGCAATACGATTGGTTCGCCCTCACAAATTTCAGAGGTCACTTGTATACTTGGTCGAGTGCCTTGCGAATTTAAAACAACTGTGGTGTAAACAGGGTCAGATTCACAACCATTTTCAATACTTACCAAGGCATAAATTCCTGCATCTTGAAAAGAAATATTCTCAATCACCGCAGGATATTGAGCGTTAGAATGGAAACCATTTGGTCCCGTCCATCTATAGTCATCTGCGAGTGTATTTGTAAATAACTGTAAAGCATCCCCCTCACAAATTACGAAGGTAGTTGGCAATGCTGGTGCAGTAGGTTTTGGAGTAATGATTAATTGTTGTTCTCCTGAATTGGCGGAGGTACAACCATCCACTTCTACTCGTACAGATACGAAGCCTGTTTTTGATGCGGGTAAGTCTTCCATTACCAAAGTCGGACTTGTAGTCGTGTACACTCTAGTCGTATCTGTTTGTAAAGTCCAATAGTAAAAAATACTCGTACCATTGTAACTATTAGCGGATAAAATCACGGTCTCTCCTTCACAAACATCTGGTGTTGCAATCTGTAATATAGGTGTTGTTGGTGGTGTGCTAATCGCAATAAATTGCTCCGCTACCTGAGCTTGACAACCACTTGCATCTGTTACCAACACCGTATAAGTTCCCGCATCTTCTTTACTTAGATTTGCCAAAACAGGACTCGCCGCACTAGACGTAAATCTATTTGGTCCTGTCCATTGATAATTATAAGGTGCGATTCCACCTACTATACTTGTGTTTAAACTCAAAGTAGAAGTGGGTGCTGCACAATTAAGATTATCGGTAGTAATCGTTACTACAGGAGGCACACCTATATTGACTTCAAAAGGTTCTGATAAAACAGAAGCACAACCATTCACAGAAACACTTAATAAATAGAATCCATTTAATGCGGTAGTTGCTGGCGTTAAAACCAAATTTGGACTATTCGGGTATCCCCCTGTGGAAGTCGACCCATTCGGACCTATCCATTCATACGCTACATTTGTTCCTGAATAAATAGGGGCGGTTAAGGTTAAAAGCGTGCCACTACAAATATCTCCTTCTGAACTAATCAACGGCTTGTCAGGAATTCGGCTAATATCTACGGTCGTAGAATAGCTATTTTCACAACCATTTTCATTTCTTACAATAAGCGTATACGCACCAGAATAGGCATCCGTAGCATTGGGTAATAATGGAGCTGGAGAGTTAGAAGAGAAACCATTTGGTCCAGACCATTGGTATGTTAAGCCTTCTACATTAGCACTTGGTGTGGCGAATAGTTGAATATCATCCATTGCTTCCACGCATTCCGCTCCATTATTTTCAATAACAATGGTTGGCATAGCATTAATGACTAGATTGTATTCATCAGACACATTCGTACAACCATCTACCGTCACTTGTACTCGGTATGCTCCTGCATCCGCTAATTCCACAGGAAAAATAGTTAATTCATGGCTATGAACATCACTTAATAAAACGCCCTCTTTATACCATAGATAAGAAATACTTCCGCCCCAATCTGCTTGGGTAATTAAGGTGACACTACCGCCTTCACAACTTGGTCCATTTGCCGTAATAATTGGTTCATGGTTGCCTGCTGTAATATCCACACTTACGGAGGCAGCTAAGGATTGGCATCCATTCGCATCCGTTACAACTAAGGTGTATAGACCACTATTCTCTGCATTCACATTTACTAATAAAGGATCCTCAATAGCTGCTTCAAAATCTTGTGGTCCAGTCCATTTATAGTTATATGGTCCTGTGCCACCCGTTACCGTTGCATTTAAAGCAATTTCTTCATTGCCAACTACACAAGGTACTTCAGCTATGGGAGCGATGGTCGCAGTTGGTTTATCATAAATAGCTAACTCATAAGGCGCACTAGTAATCGTGCAACCATCTACGGTAATGCCGACTCTATAAGTTCCTAAATCCGTTAAACTAACAGGGTCAAAAATTAATTGATGATTATTAGAATTGGCAAGGGTATCGCCATTTTTCAACCAAGTATATGCTACTGTTGCTCCGGAATATTGAGGAACTGCTAATTCTATTCTGCCCCCTTCACAACTTGGTCCACTTGGTAAAATAAATAAGGCGTTTTGGCTATCTACAATATTTAAGACCTCTACAGCCCCATTTGTTGTACAGCCATTTCCATCTAGTATTTCTAATTCATACGTTCCATTTGCGGAAGCACCTGCATTTGGAATCGTCGGATTCATAATACTAGAAGTGAAGCCGTTTGGTCCAGTCCAAGTGTATTGACTAATGACATTAGCACCTAGAGAAACATTTGCAAATAATTGTAAATCGCTAGGTGTGCAATCTGTATTTAAAGCATAATTGGTACTTGGTGCCACGACAGGTGCTTGCCATACTGTTACTTCCGTTGTGGTAGTTCCACTATTACAATTGTTGGAAATAACCGTTAATTCATATACGGTATTTACAGTAATATTATTAAAACTAGTATTTCTTTCTGTTGAAAGGATATTGGTATCTCCAACTATCCGCCATTCATAAACAGCATCCAAAATAGCTTCTGCTTCTAGTTGAATACTTTCCCCTTGACAAATAGGTCCATTATTAAATGCTAAGGCACGAGGTACCTCATTTATCACAATTTCTATCGGATCAGATAGTGCTACACAACCATTAGAATCTGTAACTCGGACCTGCCATTCGCCAGGTATGTAAGCCATGCTACTAGAAGAGATAATTGTACTACCTGTATTCGTTGTAAGTCCCATAAAGGTGCTAAGGGTTTGTTCACTCGCACCTAAAGGCCCTATCCATTCATAGCGCATACCGCTCGTGCTCGTACTTAAAACTATATCTACTCCTTTACAAATAGGGCTATTACTAATAATACTTGCAGTAGGTTTTGCTTCTCCAATATTAGCTACCTCTACAAATCCAACAGCCGAACAGCCACTAGTATTAGTGACCGTCACGGCATAAGGACCATTATTTACCACGCTTACACTCGAAATTAAAGGATTGGGTAATGAAGAACTAAAGTTGTCAGGACCTGCCCACTCAAAAAGGACCGCATCCTGTGCGTTGGAAAATAATTCTAAATTGCCACCAGAACAAATCGCTCCTGTGCTTGCGGTAGGAGCAACTGTTGGCGATGGCAACGTTTTTAATAAAAATGTATCAGATTGAATGTTACAACCATCCACTAGAACAGAAACGGAATAAGCGCCCCGATGAATCGTAGAGTCCATCGGGTTAATTATTATCTCATTCGTTGTCCATCCCGTTATATTCGTAGAGGTTGGAGTTGTCCAGTTGTAAGTGACGTTTGCGCCACTGTAGGCGGGGATGCTTAGTTTTACCTCCCCGCCTTCGCATGCTAAATCATTTATGTTAATAATTGGCTCGTATTGGCCTTCTGTAATATCTACTGTTGTTGTGCTTGTCTCGCTGCTACATCCATTGGCATCTGTTACTACTAAAGAATAAGAACCACTAGTAGTCGCATTCACGTTAATTAAAGTAGCTATCGAATCACTAGAAGCAAAACCATTTGGTCCTGTCCAGCTATATTGATACGCACCACTTCCGCCTGTTGGCAATGCAATTAATTGGACATCTTCTGTTCCAACTACACAAGGTTGTGGGGCCACCATTGCTATTTCTGCACTTGGTGGAGTATAGACCTCCACGTCCAACGTATCGGAAATAGTGGTACAATCATCTATTTCTATGAAAACATGATAAGCTCCAATATCTCTAGTCTTTGCAGGATTAAAGATTAGTTGATTGCCAGTATTTTCAATAGCTGTACCATCTTTAAACCAATTGTATTTAACCGATACCCCTGCATATTCTTGCACACTTAAAGTCATCGTTTCCCCTTCACAAGCAATGCCTGTATATTGTAAATTAGGCCGATTCGGATTCCCGGTTACATCTATAGTGGTGGCTGCTTCTGCCGTGCAACCATTCGCATCTGTCAACACGACAATATAAGTGCCTGTTAAATCGTCTCCTGCATTGGGCAGAGTCGGATTCTGCTCAATAGATGCAAAATCATTCGGTCCAACCCAGCTATAAGTGTAAGGTGCTGTACCACCTGCTGGTACCGAGCTTATAATTAAATCTGTCATTGGGTCAACGCACTCGCTCCCATTATTCGTAGCCGAAATAGTCGGCAATTCATGAATGGTTATACTTATTTTCCCAGCAGGTGAAATACAGCTATTTATTGTAATTGTTAACCAGTACTCATACGTACCAGCAACATTGAAATCATTAATTATGGGATTTGTTTCTTGGCTAAAAACAGTAGCCGTTCCTAAACTCGGATCGCTATCATACCAATTATAAATTGTTCCTTCTGGATAAGTAGCCCCTGCTAATAAAGTAACCTCTGACCCTAAACAAACCGCACCGCTATTTTGCACAATCGGCATCGCTGGAATTGGCGTAATCACTACTTCTACTGGTTCAGAAGCAGAAGACGCACAACCTTCTCCATTTAAACAAATTAACGTCCAAACACC
>ENA-ORXT01004775-ORXT01004775.1-marine-metagenome-genome-assembly--contig:-NODE-4775-length-13767-cov-7.551424_pt1 | contig 13767 bp, 12 predicted proteins | sample MGYA00237868_ERZ511482 | MGnify/ENA metagenome assembly ERZ511482 | reverse complement strand
TGTCGGTGGCCTTGGCATCGTCGAGCGTATCGACGATCAGGGCCAGCATTTCGTCGGGCGAAAGGCGTTTTTCGCCCCCGGTCGAACCGGTCGTGCCCCCGGCAAGGGCGGTCAGGTCCGTCGATGCGCCGGGCGCACCGCTATGGGTGTTTGCTATCAGTTCAGCCTCCTTGAGGTCGGCGCCGGGGGACCTCCCTTCCGGCTGGCGACCGTATCAAGGTAATACAAAAGGGGACCATCCGCAAGGAGGGGTATCCTGTTCGCCGTCCACCCCCAAGATAATGGGGCCGGGAGGCGTGCGCGGAACGAAGCGGCGCGCGGGTCATTGAGGGCTAAAGGGTCGCAGGGGAGACGGACGATGATCGAGACGCTGCTGGAGGTTTTCCTGCGCATGGCGGTGACGGTGGCCGCCATCATCGCGCTGACCCGACTCAACGGGCTGCGCTCCTTCTCCAAGATGTCGGGGTTCGATTTCGTCATCACGGTCGCGACCGGGTCGGTGCTGGCCAGCACGGTGATGTCGCCGTCCAAGGACTACGCCATCAGCCTCGCCGCCGTCGTGTCGCTGTTCGCGGTGCAGGCGATCTTCGCGCGGCTGCGCGAGCGGAGCACGGCGGTGCAGAACGCCATCGACAACGAGCCGCTCCTCGTCATGGAGAACGGCGCGATCGTCGAGGCGAACCTGCGCGCCGCCAAGATGACGCCCGACGATCTCTATGCCAAGCTGCGCGAGGCGAACGCGTTCGACCTGTCGCGGGTGAAGGCGGTGATTCTGGAGACGACGGGCGATGTCAGCGTGCTGCACGGGGGCGCGGGCGAGACGGTCAGCGATGCGGTAATGCAAGGGGTGCGGCGCACGGTCTGACGAGGTCGGTTGATGCGTCGGGTGTCATGCCGCGGCTCGACCGCGGTATCCATCGTGCAACATGCCCTGACATTCGTTTGCTCGAACACTTAACCGCGAGCGCCTGCAGAAACATGGACCCTGTGGGTCGCGCCGCGCAGTGGAAGCCACGGGGCGACTTCGCATGCTTCCGATACGACGGGGTCGCGTTGACCATGACAGGATAAATCCGCAAGGGCGCGCGACGATTCCCCTTGCTATTTGTTGCCAATATGTTCCAGTTGACCCCAACCGGAGCGATGCCATGGCCGAACCCCTCTTGCGCTATCTCTACCTCGACATGAACAGCTACTTCGCGAGCGTCGAGCAGCAGGAAGACCTCGAATTGATCGGGCGTCCCGTGGGGATCGTGACGGTCAACCGCCCCGGCGCGGCCTGCATCGCGGCCAGCTACGAGGCCAAGTGCCTCGGGATCGGGGTCGGCACGCGGACCGAAGAGGCGCGGGCGATCTGTCCCGATATCGTCTTCCGCCCCGCGCGGCACGACCTCTACGTCGAGTATCATCACAAGATCCGCGAGGCGGTGGAGCGGGTGCATCCCGTCCACGGCACCCATTCGGTCGACGAGTTTTCGTGCCGTCTCGGCGGGCGCGACCGGCCCCTGACGGCGGCGAAGGCGCTGGCGGAAGCCGTGCGCGAGAGCGTGACGGCGAATGTGGGCGTGGCCATGCGCTGCTCCATCGGGCTGGGGCCGAGCCGGTTGCTCGCCAAGGCGGCGGGGGAGATGCACAAGCCCGCCGGTCTCGACTGGCTGTCGCCCGAGGTGATGCCCGCCAAGCTGGACGGGTTCTCGCTGCGCGACCTGCCCGGCATCGGCAAGAACATGGAGCGGCGCCTGATCGCGGCGGGAATCCGCGACGTGCGCGGCCTCTGGGCGATGGAGCCGAAGCACGCGCGGCGCCTGTGGAACGGGGTCGGCGGCGAGCGGTTCCTGCGCGCGCTGCATGGCGAGGATATCCCCGACCCGGCGACCGGCACCCATTCGCTGGGTCATTCGCAGATTCTCTCCGGGCCGAATCGCAACCCCGACGGCGCGCGGCTGGTGGCGCGGCGGCTGCTCATCAAAGCGGCGACGCGGGTGCGGCGGGGCGGGCATTTCACGACCGGCCTGTCGATCTCGATCAAGACGCGCGACGGGGGCCGGGCCTCGCGCGCGACCAGCTTTGCGGCGACGCAGGACAGCTTTGCGCTGCTGGAACGCTTCGCGCGGGTCTGGGGGGAACTCCCCCGCGTGGTCCCCGCCCATGTCGGCGTGATGCTCGGCGGGCTGACGGACAAGGCGGGCCACACCGCCGACCTGTTCGAGGAGCGCGCGTCGGGCGACGTCTCGGCCCGCGAGGAACTCTGCGCGAAGATCGACGCGCTGAACCAACGCTACGGGCAGGATACCATCGTCTTCGGCGAGCGCCCGGTCGAGATCGCGCCCTATACCGGCGCCAAGATCGCCTTCGGGCGGATTCCGACGGCGGAGGAGTTTCGGGACTGAGCGAAAGGGTCTATGGGTGCGGCTCCCTGCGGGGGGCACAACAGGGGGATGCCGCCATGAAGACGAGAGCCGACAAGATCCGCGAAGCCGAGGCGACGGGGCTGACCTTTCCCTTCCCCGATCCGCCCGGCGCGGGCGAGGCGGTCGCGGTCGCCCCCGGCATCCTCTGGCTGCGCCTGCCTTTGCCCATGGCGCTCGACCACGTGAACGTCTACGCGCTGGAAGATGATGACGGCTGGACGCTGGTCGATACCGGCATGGACACGCCCCCCGCCCGCGCGGCGTGGGAGGCGGCGCTGGCCGGGCCGCTGGCGGGGCGGGAGGTCTCGCGCGTGCTGGTCACGCATTTTCACCCCGACCATGTGGGCCTCGCCGGATGGCTGTGCGAGCGGACGGGCGCGGCGCTGACGACCACGCGCACCAGCTTCATGTGTGCAAAGATGCTGCAACTCGACCGCTGGGACGAGCCGCCCGAAGGGGCCGTCGCCTTCTACCGCGCGGCGGGGTACGGCGCGGCGGAGATCGAGACGATGCGGGCGCGGGCGAAATACGGGTTCTCGCGGGTCTGTTCGCCCCTGCCGACCGGCTTCCGACGCATCGCGGAAGGGGATACCGTGCGGATCGGGGCGCGCGACTGGCGCGTGCTGACGGGGCACGGCCACGCTCCCGAGCACGCGGTCCTGTGGTGCGAGGCGGACGGGCTGGTGCTGGCGGGCGATCAGGTGCTGCCGCGCATCACGTCGAATATCGGCGTCTACCCGACCGAGCCGGAGGGCGACCCCCTGGGCGATTTCCTCGATTCCTGCGAGGTGCTACGCGCGGCCCTGCCCACCGACGTGCTGGTCCTGCCCGGGCATAACGAGCCGTTCACGGGGGTGCGGACCCGCCTCGGCCAGTTCATCGACCACCACGCGGACTCGCTCGACGCGTTGCAGGCGTCCCTGTCGAAGCCCCGCACCGCCCTCGAATGCTTCGATGTCCTGTTCGACAGGGAGATCGGCGACGGCCTGCGCGGGTTCGCGATCGTGGAGGCGGTGGCCCATCTCAACCGCCTGTGCGCCGCCGGGCGGGCGCGGCGCGACACGGCGGACGGCGTGCACCGCTACACGGCGACCTGACGCCCGCACGAAGACGCCCCGAACGGCGACGAGCCGTCCGGGGCGTTCGCGGTCATCCTCGAAGCGGTTGCCGGGAAGGTCGCCCTTCCCGGACCGCCGCGGGACTTACTGGTAGTACTGCGCGTCGGCGAGGCGGTACTCGAGACCGTCCTCGCGGCGGCAGGCCTGCGTCGCGCCGGAGGAATCGCCGACCCACGAGACGACCTGGCCACCGGCCTGGAAGCATGCGTTCATCACGGCGTCGTCGGCGGACATCGTCTCGTCGACGGACATCGTGCCCTTGCCGGACATGTCCTCTTCCATGACCATGACGTCGTTCATCATGGAATTGGTGTCCGTCACCTGCGGCGAACGCTGGTCCTGGAGCAGGGGATCGTAGCTGGTCGCCGGGGCGACGGGATCACGCATGCGGATGGTGTCGATATCGGTGTACTGGGAGTCGAGCGTCGCGGTGCTCTGGTCCTGAAGGAAGGGGTCGCCGTCCATCGGTCCCTCGGGCATCTTGACCAGCGCCGGGGCGCCGGAGCCGGTGCGGGATTCCATGGTCATCGTGCCCTGCTCCTGGAGGAGGGGATCACCGAGGGTCTGCATGCCGGGCGAGGCCATGGTGGCCGAAGGCATCGCCATTCCGGGGGTCGCGACGGCCATGCTGGGCGCGGTCATCGCGGGCGCGGTCATGCTGGGCGCCGTGACGACGGGGCCGGTCATGCTGGGTGCGGTCATGCTCGGGGCGGTCATGCTCGGGGCGGTCACTACGGGTGCCGTGACGGCGGGGGCGGTCATGGTCTTGCCGCCACCCATCGTGCCGCACCCGGCGAGAGCCACGGATGCGAGGGCCACTGCGGTCAGCGTCGTGCGAATAGTCATGTGAGTTGTCCTCTTCCATCAGAAATGGTTTTTTGTCATTGCGCGTGCGCGGGGGTAAGCGCAATGAAGTAATATTGCGTTAGCGATCCGTTTGTCCAACGTATGCCCCCTTATTGTTGTGTTTCGTGTCCTGACGGCATCGTTCAGATCACTGCAAGGCTTTATCATTTCGGGGAAATAAAACTTATTGGCGAGTGAGCCGCGCGGACGGCCAAGCACGTATCGGGCCGGGCGACCGTCGCGGAATCGGCCCGGAGCCTCGCGAACGCGACACGCGCCTGCCATCGTCGGCCGGACGGTCGCGTTCGCGGGCAAGGGCGGGGTCAGTTGCCCGTGAGGGTTTCCATCGTTGCCTCGTCCTGATTCTGAAGGAGAGGATCGCCGATGAGCTGTCCGGGTTCGGACGTGGTCGTCAGCGGATCCGGATCGACCGCCCCCGACGGTCCTGTCGCCGTCGTGCCGCACCCGGCGAGGGCCAGGGAAGCAAGGGCTGCGGCGGCGAGCGTCATGCGAATAGTCATCTTGGATCATCCTTTTTCCATCGACCGAGACGGCGCTGTCATCGCCACGCGGCCTTCAACTCGACCGGATAATATCGTTCGGCGGGGTCCTTTGTCCAACCTGCGCCCCGACCGGTCGCACGTCCTGTCCTAACGGCATCGTTTCAGTTGCCGCCGACCTTGGCTATGCTGGACGGCGAAACTTCCGGGAGGGTGGAACACATGGACGGCAAGACGATCTTCATTTCGGGCGGCAGTCGCGGCATCGGCCTCGCCATCGCGGAGGCCTGTGCGCGGGCGGGGGCGAACGTCGCCATCGCGGCCAAGACCGACCAGCCGCACCCCAAGCTGCCGGGCACGATTCACACGGCGGCCGAGGCGATCCGCGCGGCGGGGGGCAAGGCGCTGCCGCTCCTGTGCGACATCCGCGACGAGGCGCAGGTAACGGCGGCGGTCGAGCGCACGGCCGCAGAGTTCGGCGGCATCGACATGGTCGTCAACAACGCCAGCGCCATCAGCCTGACGCCCACGGCGGCGACCGACCTCAAGCGCATGGACCTGATGCTCGGCGTCAACGCGCGCGGCACGTTCAGCGTGACGAAGGCGTGCCTTCCGTACCTGCTCAAGTCGGAGCGCCCCCACGTGCTGACGCTGTCCCCGCCCCTCGACATGCGGACGATCTGGTTCCAGAACCACCCGGCCTACAGCCTCGCCAAATACGGCATGAGCCTGCTGTCGCTCGGCTGGGCGGGCGAGTTCCGGGGCAAGATCGCGGTCAACTGCCTGTGGCCGCGCACGACCATCGACACGGCGGCGGTGCGCAACCTGCTGGGCGGCGAATCCATGGCCTCCAAATCGCGCACGCCGGAGATCATGGGCGACGCGGCGGCGGCGATCCTGTCCAAGGGGACGGATTTCTCGGGCTGGTTCTGCCTCGACGACCTGGTGCTGGCCGCCGAGGGGGTGACGGATTTCGAGCAATACTCCGTGACGCCGGGATCCAGGCTGCAACTCGACTTCTTCGTACCGGAAAACGCACCGGAGCCGAAGGACGCGGGCGGCGTGACGGGCTGGCGCGAGCCGGTGCTGCCGTTCGGCGGGGCGTAGGGTCTTCAGCGTTTGGCGAAGAGAAGCCAGACGCAGAATGCTCGACGGTCTTTCAGCGGGCAACCTCGTAGCCCATTGATCGCATCCTCGGCACGTAGAATGAGTGATTCTGCATCGGCGACGCTTACGCGATACTCCGGTGCATAATCAGCATCGTGTCGTTTCGCTTGCAATTCAATGAATTCGTTGGCGCATCTCGTGATGCCCAGTGGAAATCCATGCTCTGTATTGCGGGCCTCCTTGCAGCGTTGTGCTGCGGGGCCGTGGTTGATGGCACGATAGACCTGCCGCCATGCTTTTTCACTGCGCTCGGCGCCTTCGCCGCCAACCAGAACATTCGCGGCTTGCTCGCAGATTTCGTGAAAAACCGCGTAATACGCGGCGCTGACGGCCCGCCGATTGCTGGCTTGTTTCGGTCTGCCGGGTGATTGTCTGGCTGAACTTGTCAGAACACGTGCCGAAGCGATGAGATCGTCGCTTTTCACGCCGCTTCATCCTCGATTCGCGGAGAAATGTAAGGGAACAGAAAACCATCCGAGGTGTCGGTTACGGTCATCAATGCATCCGAAAGCGATGTCATCGCGTCTGCATACTCCCTGGAAGCATACCCCGATTTCATGTGGAGAACGATGAAGACGGAAGCGTCACCGAGATGATCCTCTCCAAAGCTGACATCGATATCCTTCAACACCCGATCTGGAATTCTTTCGCGAGCCACAAGATCGATTTTCTGGCGCAATGCCTCGCGCTCGTTCGTATTCATCCGGGTCTCCTTGCTTGAAATACGATACCCTATTTTGGCAACCAGGTCACGATAGCATCGCCCCTACAGCGCGAACTGTTCCGCCGTCAGTTCGTAGAGCGGCGCGCTGCCCGCCATGGCCGCGTGCGCCAGCCCCTCGGCCATGGGCGCAATCTGGCCGGTGTGGAAGGCGGCGACGGCGATGCGGGCAGTGTTGTAAGGGTTTTCCTCGCCCGCCGCCTTGGCCGCCCGTGCGCCACGTGACAGCAGCGCGCCGCCGTGCAGGTGGCTCATGAGGGTGAGGTACGGCGACGACCCGGCGAGGCGCTCGCTCATGTCGTTCTGCTCCAGCATCCAGACGGTCGCGCGCGCTGCCGCCTCGTGCGCCATGGCCAGCCCCGTCGCCACCGTGTCGAGACCCGCTGCCTGCACCGCCGTCACCTCCTCGCCCGCCGCGTCGAGGATCGCGCGGGCGGTCGCGCCGCCATCCATCGACAGCTTGCGCCCGACGAGATCGGCGGCGTGGATGCCGTTGGTGCCCTCGTAGATCGCGGTGACGCGCACGTCGCGGTAGAACTGCGCGGCTCCGGTTTCCTCGATGAAGCCCATGCCGCCATGCACCTGCACGCCCAACTCGGCCACATGCATCCCCGCATCCGTGCCGAAGGATTTCGCCAGCGGCGTCAGGAACGCCCCCCGCGCCGCCCACGTCGCGCGCTCGTCTTCCGGTGCGGCGCGCGCCATGTCGAGCGACAGGGCGCAGTCGTAGCAGATGGCGCGCGTGACCTCGGTATAGGCCTTCATCTCCATCAGCATCCGGCGCACGTCGGGGTGGTCCATGATCGAGCCGGTGCCCGCATGGCCCTGCGGCGCCATCCCCTTGCCCTGCACGCGGTCGAGGGCGTAGGCCAGCGCATGCTGCGTCGCCGCCTCCGCCGTGCCCAATCCTTCGACCCCGACGCCGAGGCGCGCGTTGTTCATCATCGTGAACATGCAGGCGAGGCCCTTGTTCTCCTCCCCGACCAGCCAGCCGGTGGACCCCTCGTAGGCCAGCACGCAGGTGGGCGAGCCGTGCAGGCCCATCTTGTGCTCGATGGAGACGGTCTTGACCCCGTTGGCCGACCCGTCGGGCAGGACCTTCGGCACCAGAAACAGGCTGATCCCCTTCGACCCGGCGGGCGCGTCGGGCAGGCGGGCGAGGACCAGATGCACGATATTGTCGGTCAGGTCGTGATCGCCCCATGAGATGTAGATCTTCTGGCCGTCGACCGCATACGTCCCGTCCTCCTGCGGCACGGCCCGCGTCTTGAGCGCGCCCACATCCGACCCCGCCTGCCCTTCGGTCAGGTTCATCGTCCCGGTCCATTCGCCGCTGACCAGCTTGGCCAGGTACCTCTCCTGCAACTCGGGCGAGGCGTGGGCGGCGAGCGCCTCGATGGAGCCTTGGGACAGCAGCGGGCAGAGGCTGAGCGACAGGCAGGCGCTGGAGAACATCTCGTTCATCGCCGTCTGGAGCGTAAGCGGCAGGCCCATCCCGCCATGCTCCTCCTCGGCGGTCAGGCCCAGCCAGCCGCCTTCGGCGATGGCGGCGTAGCCTTCGCGATAGCCCGGCGGCGTCACGACCTGACCGTCCACCAGCCTGCACCCCGCGTCCCCCGGTTTCTGGAGCGGCGCGAGCGTTTCCTCGGACAGCTTGGCGACCTCCGTCAGGATCGCGTCGACCGTATCGGGGGTCACTTCGGCGAACAGTTCGGTCTCGGCAAGGCGGGGCGCGCCGACGACGTGGTCGAGGCAGAAGCGGATATCGGACAAGGGCGGGCGATAGGGCATGGGGGCATCCTTTCGATATTTGCGCTTTGCCTATCAAGTGGGCTATCGGCATCGTAAGGGAAGCGTGATCGTGTTTCACACCGATCGCAATCCTGCCGTGGCGTAAGCCGGGCCAACCGGGGCGGAAGGGCCACCATGCGACTCGTCTTCCTGCTTCTCGCCGTCTTCATCGGCGGATTCGTCGCTCTCGCGGTGCTGCTCGACATCGTCCCCGACCGGCGGGCGACGATGGCGGCGGGGGATGCGGGCAGCGCCTATCACGCCTTCGCCCTCCGCTATCGCGACATTCTCGCCGAGGACGGCGTGACGCTCGACATTCTGGAGACGCCCGGCTCGGTCGCCAATCTCGACCGGCTGGCATCGGGCGAGGCCGATGTGGCGCTGGTGCAGGGGGGGATCGCGGCCCCCGATGGAGCGCCCGTCTCGGCCCTCGCGACCGTGTTTCTGGAGCCGCTGCTGGTCTTTCACCGCGCCGGGCTGGTCGGGGCCGATGACCCCGTGCGCTGGGCGGGCCTGCGCGTGGCGGGAGGCGCGGAGGGGAGCGGCACGCGCTACGCCGTGCGCACGGTGTTGGAGACGCTGGGGCTGAAGACTCTGGGGCTGGAAGGCGCCGATGCGCTGGTGCCGCTGAGTGGCGGGGCGAGCGCGAGCGCGCTGATGGCGGGGCGGATCGACGTGGCCATCTTCGTGGCGCCGGTGGGGGCGGGCTACCTCGCGCCGCTCTACGCCGCGCCCGATATCGTGCTGGCCTCGATCCGCGACGTGGAGGCGCTGCGCCGCCGCCTGCCCTTCGTCATGCAGGCCGACCTGCCCCCGGCGAGCCTCGATTACGCCGGGGTGAAACCCGCTGCCCGCGTCGATCTGGCGGCGATGGTCGGCCAGCTCGCGGCGCGCGACGACCTGCACCCCGCGCTGGTCGACCGCTTCGTCCGGGCCGCGCGGCTGATCCATGCCGAGCGCGACCTGCTGACGGGGGAAGGGCAGTTTCCGTCGGTCGAGGGGGGCACCCTGCCCATGAACAAGCAGGCACGGACGATTCTGGCCACGCCGCCCTCGCGCCTCGACAGCTTTCTCCCGTGGTGGATGGCGGCGCAGGTGACGAAGATGATGCTGCTGATCGTGCCGCTGATCCTCGTGATGCTGCCGCTCCTGCGCGTTCTGCCCGGCATCTACGGCTGGACGATGCGCAGCCGGGTCTACAAGCACTATTCCGACCTGATCGAGATCGAGAAGCGGGCGGAGGCGGCGAACGGACCCGAGGAGCGGCGCGCGCTGGTCGCCCGGCTCGACGCGGTACAGGAATCCCTGACGCATATGCGCCTGCCCGAAGCCTTTCGCGACCGGGCCTATACCATGCAGATGCATATCGACATGATCCGCACGCGCCTGACCGACGGGGGCGCGGCATGACCGGCCCCTTCACCGTGCCGCCGGAGCGACCGCGCGCCGGTCCCGCCGGGCCGAACACCATCCGCATGGGCGCGACCGACCGCGGCATCCGCGCGGCGGTCGCGTTGCTGCGCCGGGGCGGCACGGTCGCCTTTCCGACGGAGACGGTCTACGGCCTCGGCGCCGATGCGCGCGACGAGCGGGCGGTGGCGGGCATCTACCGCGCCAAGGGCCGCCCCGCGCGCAATCCGCTGATTGTGCATGTGGCCGATATGGAGGCGGCGAGCGCGCTGATCGACCTGCCAGCCAAGGGAATCGAGGCGGCGCGGGCGTTCTGGCCCGGCCCGCTCACCCTCGTCGCGCCGGTGCGCGAGGGGGCGGGCATCGCGCCGATCTGCCGCGCGGGCGCGGATACGCTCGCCGTGCGCGTGCCTGCCGCATCACTGGCGCTGGCCCTCCTGCGCGCGTTCGGCGGACCGCTGGCCGCGCCGAGCGCCAATCTCTCCGGCAAGGTCAGCCCGACTTCGGCCGATCACGTGATGGAGGAGATGACGGGGCGGATCGAGGGGGTTCTCGATGGCGGCGACTGTGCGGTGGGCGTCGAATCGACCATTCTGGGCTTCGACGGCGAAACGCCCGTTCTCCTGCGCCCCGGTGGCGTGACGGTCGAGGCGCTGGAAGCCGTTCTCGGTCCTGTCCGCGCGGACGCGATCACCGACGACGCGGCCCCGACGGCGCCGGGCCAGATGACCTCGCATTACGCCCCCGGCGCGGCCCTGCGCCTGAACGCCGACGCGCCGCGACTGGGCGAGGCATGGCTCGGCTTCGGCGCGGACCCGGCGCGCGGGTCGGCCATCTCCCGCAATCTCTCCCCCGGTGGGTCGCTGGAGGAAGCGGCGGCGAATCTCTTCGCCCATCTGCGCATGCTCGACGAGTTGCTGGAGGGCCGGGGGACCATCGCCGTCGCGCCGGTCCCCGCCACGGGGCTGGGCCATGCGATCAACGACCGGCTGGCGCGGGCGGCGGCACCGCGCTAGCGTTGCACTCATGCTCAACGAACCGACCGACGCCCTCCTCGCCGCCCTGAAATCCGCCGTCGGCGATGCCGGATGGATGGACCCGACCGACAAGTACCTGACCGAAGGACGCGGCCTCTACCGGGGCCGCGCCGCCATAATCCTGCGCCCCGCCTCCACCGCCGAGGTCGCCGCCTGCGTAAAGCTGTGCGCGGCGGCGCGGGTGGCGGTCGTGCCGTGGGGCGGGGGGACGGGGCTGGTCGGCGGGCAGGTGATGCCCGAGGGGCCGGTGCCGGTCGTCCTCTCCCTCGACCGCATGCGCGCCATCCGCGCCGTCATCCCCGAAGAAGCCGCGATGATCGTCGAGGCCGGGGTCACGGTACAGGCCGCGCAGGAAGCGGCGGCGAATCACGGCAAGCTCTTCCCGCTCTCCTACGCGTCCGAAGGGACCGCGACCATCGGCGGGGGCCTGTCGACCAATGCGGGGGGCCTGATCGCCGTGCGCTACGGCGTCGCGCGCGACATGTGCTTGGGGCTGGAGGTGGTGACGGCACGGGGCGAGATCTGGGACGGATTGTCGACCCTGCGCAAGGACAATACCGGGTATTCCCTGCGCGATCTGTACATCGGGGCCGAGGGGACGCTGGGCATCCTCTGCGCCGCCTCGCTCAAGCTGATGCCCCGCCCCGCCGCCAAGGCCACCGCCTTCGTCGCCATGCGCTCGCCCGCCGATGCTGTGGCGTTGCTGGGCGCGATGCAGGATGCGAGCGGGGGGGCGGTGACGACGTTCGAGCTGATGGCTCGCCTCCCGGTGGAGTTCGTCCTGCGCGCCTATCCGGCCATGCGAGAGCCGGTGGGGACGCGGGCCGAGTGGTACGTGCTGGCCGAGTTGTGGGGAGCGGAAGAGAGCGCGCTCGATGCGGCGATGGAAGGCGGTCTCGGCGCGGGGCTGGAGAGCGGCGCGGTGATCGACGCGACCGTTGCCGTGAACGAAGGCCAGCGCGCGGCCTTCCGCGCCCTGCGCGAGGCGATGTCGGATGCGCAGAAGATCGGCGGCGGGGCGAGCATCAAGCACGATATCTCCCTGCCCGTCGCCCGCATCCCCGACTTCCTCGACGTGGCGGGCCGGGCTGTGGTGGATATCGTCCCCGGCGCGCGCCCCTGTCCCTTCGGCCATCTCGGCGACGGCAACCTGCATTACAATATCTCGCAACCGCCGGGCAGCGATCCAGCGGCGTTTCTCGCGCAGTGGGGAACAGTCAACACGGTCGTTCACGAAATCGTGAAGTCGATGGGCGGGTCGATCAGCGCCGAACACGGGATCGGACGCCTCAAGCGGGGCGAATTATCGGCATACGGCGATTCGGTGAAGCTGGGCCTGCTGCGCGACATCAAGACGGCGCTCGACCCCGACGGGATCATGAACCCCGGCGCGATCCTGCCGATCTCTCCTTGAAGGGACGAGATGGCAAGTATCTGGGACAACGAGAGGAATTAAACTTCAGGTAGATCGATATCCTGAAGAATCGCCCGAAAAGAGAAGAGAGGACGTCTCGTCACGCGAAACATCCTCTCTTCAGTTACTCGGGAACTACTCTAGACAAATCAGTTCTCCACACCGAACCGATGGATGAATTCGTACCAGAAAAGAGCCTCGAAGTCTTCGGTTTTCGGAAAACGACCTCTTTTGGTACGATTCGTGGTATAAAAAGCGCTAATGCCCGCCGAAAGCGCATAAAGCGTGAACCGGAGCGCCCAGCGCTTCGAGCTTGGCCCGACCGCCCAGATCGGGCAGGTCGACGATGGCGGCGCAGCCCGCGACCTTGGCGCCCAGACGCTCGACGATCTTGATCGCCGCCTCCGCCGTGCCGCCCGTGGCGATCAGGTCGTCGACAATCAGCACGCGCTCGCCCTTCACGAAGGCATCCTCGTGCACCTCCACCGTCGCGGTGCCGTATTCGAGGGTGTAATTCTGCTCGACCGTCTTCCAGGGCAGCTTGCCCTTCTTGCGGACGGGGACGAAGCCGACCGACAGCTGGTGCGCCACGGCACCGCCGAGGATGAAACCGCGCGCCTCGATCCCCGCGACCCGGTCGATCCGCTCGCCCGCGAAGGGGTGCAGCAGCATGTCGATGGCCATGCGAAAGCCGCGCGGGTCGTTGAACAGGGTCGTGACATCCCGGAACTGGATTCCCGGCGCGGGAAAGTCGGGGATCGTGCGGATATAATCCTCGATCTTCATGGGAACTCCAGCGCATGAAAAAGGGCACCGCCCGAAAAGCGATGCCCGATGGATGGAACATCCGGGCCGGAATGTCGAGAGGGCCGAGACGTGTTACGTATCGTGGCGCGCCAGCATCCCCATGATAACGCCCGGCAAACGGACCATCTACCCGCCGAGTACGCGCCCCGCGATAGCGTCGAGGCGGCTGACGAGGGCCTCGTCGCGTGCCTCCGGCGCAGTGATGATTGCGAATTCGAGGGCGTGGTCGCAGCCATGGGGGCAGGGCGCACGCTCGCCTGCAAAGCCGGGAACGGCCTCGGTCACCAGCGCGCGGGCTTTTGCGCCGTTGCCCGTCATCACCTCGATGATCTTGGTGATATCAACCGCGCCATGGTCCGGGTGCCAACTGTCATAATCGGTGACCATCGCCACGGTCGCATAGCAAAGCTCTGCCTCGCGGGCGAGTTTGGCCTCGGGCATGTTGGTCATGCCGATCACGTCGCAGCCCCACGCATCGCGATACATCCGAGATTCGGCCATGGAGGAAAACTGCGGCCCTTCCATCGCCAGATAGGTGCCGCCGC
>ENA-ORXT01004773-ORXT01004773.1-marine-metagenome-genome-assembly--contig:-NODE-4773-length-13776-cov-4.257683_pt1 | contig 13776 bp, 7 predicted proteins | sample MGYA00237868_ERZ511482 | MGnify/ENA metagenome assembly ERZ511482 | reverse complement strand
AAATAGCTGGTAAAAAAGCACAGTTATTTAATTTACAGTGTACTTAGAGCTGGTTTAAAATAAAAAACAAATTACTGAAAACTGAATTCTAAAAATATTGTCTGGCTCCGATGCCCACACCGATGATGGTACGCATGGCATCTTCGGGTTTCATTTTGGTATGTTTTACTTGGCTTGGAAGCATATGAAAAACAAAACCGTTGGTTGGATTTGGGCCTGTTGGTACAAAAACAGTAAAGTTGCCATCTGTGTGTTCATCGGCTATAAAACCGATCATTTGAGTTCCGGCACCAAAAGGATCTACCAAGACCACTTTAGAGAAAGGAATTTCTTTCTGTCCCAAAAACTGAAGAACTGTTTGTTTGAAAAGTTTATAAAAAGGCAATTTAAACAAGAACCGTCTTTCAATAAAATTTATCAACGCACTTCCGGCACTTGTTCTTACGACTAAGCCAACGAAGAAGCAAAACAACAACAAAACACCTATTGCCGTTAAATCGACCAGCAACTCATTCTCCATTCCAACCAGTGGACCTAGGGTACTGATGGGTTTAACGATTCCCCTAAAGAAATTAAAGACCAATCTCGCTACAATAAAGAGCAAGGTAATGGGTAAAATAACGGTAAGTCCACCCAGAAGGGTTGTTGCAAAAAAGTGGCGGAGGCGTATCATTTATTTTTCTTCTTTTGGGATCAACTAGTACTACAAAAAAATCTCAAACAAAAATAAGGATTAACTTATTTCTGCTATCACACTAACAGTTATTAGAAGCAAAAAAGTTGCCAAAAGTTGCATAATCTTTAAAGTATTGTTATAAAAAGTTTTTAAGTGCTTGCAAGGTCCTTTCCAACATCGCTTCTGTAAAATCCAAATGGGTTACAAATCGAATGTTTTGCGGACTAAATTCTATGGCTTTAATGTCGTTGGAATCCAGATATTGAACGAAATCGCTTCCGCTTACATTGTCTTTTAATTCAAATATCACAATATTTGTACTAACAGGAAGGACACTGTTGACATAAGAACATTCATGTAAACAAGCTTCCATTTTTCTAGCTCGTAAATGATCTTCTTTTAATCTTTCGACATGGTGGTCTAAGGCATAAATTCCAGCCGCAGCCAGAATACCTGCTTGACGCATGCCACCGCCCATTACCTTTCGTACACGTCTTGCCCCTTTTATTTTATCTTTGTCACCAATCAGTAATGAACCAACTGGCGTACCCAATCCTTTAGATAAGCAAATTGAAATGGTATCGAAAAGTGGACCAATTTCATTTGCTTGGGTATTGTCTTCGACCAACGCATTAAATAAACGAGCACCATCTAAGTGAATTTTCAGGTCTTCACTTTTGGCTGTTTTACTTAATATTGCCAATTGGTCTTTTGTGTAAAAACTTCCACCACCTGCATTACATGTATTTTCAAGAGAAACCAATCTCGATACTGGCAACCAATCAAAATCTGCTCGAATGCTTTGAGTAATTTGCTTGGGCGACATCCGTCCTTGCCCCCATTCGCCTTCTACTGGATAAAGAGAAAGTCCCGAATGAAAAGCGTGTCCACCAATTTCATACTTCAGAATGTGCGACAACTTATCACAAATAATTTCTTCTAAAGGACGTGTATTTATATGTAGCGCAATTTGATTGGTCATGGTTCCAGAAGGACAAAACAGTGCGGCCTCTTTTCCAAATAGGGCAGCGCCTTTTTCTTCCAATGCAATGACTGTTGGGTCTTCTCCAAATACATCATCGCCAACAACGGCCTGTCGCATGGCTTCCCACATTTTTTCACTGGGTTTGGTAACGGTATCGCTTCTTAAATCTATAGTCATGGTTTGGTAATGTTTGGACCGCCTTCGGCTTTTGGACCGCTCGCCTTCGGCATTGCTTTTAGACCGCTTGCTTTGCATTGCTTTTAGACCGTTCGCTTTGCTTACTTTTGGACTTTATACTTTATTTGTTTCGCTTGCCTTCGGCTTTGCTGTTGGACTGCTGGCTTCTGCGAAGCTGTACTGTTGGACCATTCGCTTTGCTTACTTTTGAGCCACCTGCAGCTTGTGGCCTGTTGGCTTCTGCGAAGCTATGCTCGCTTTCGGATTAAATATACATATTATGTTTATAAATTAAACCACTGATCAGTTAAGTAAAAAAATTCACTGTGGTTGATTGCCTTAATTACGAGGTTTAGAAGCCTTGTTATTAACTTTATCAAACGTCTTTACTGCTACATGATTCACTTAATCTACTGAATGACAAAGGTAATTAATCATTGGGATACACCAGTTAATTAGAGTTTGGTTTATTCTGTTTTTCAAAAAAAACCCAAAGAGTGAATTAAAATATTTGTTTTGTTGTTTCACTATAAAACTTAAACAACAATAATAAATGAGTAGATCAAATAGAAAAAATATTGCGCAGGAAACACTGAATGTTTTACAAAAAGGAAGCTATACTTCTCCTTTGGGAAGGGAAATAAATTTTAGAGAAATTCAGGATTTGGCAGTAATTGAGACCAAACTTTATACGCCCACTGAATCGGATGTTTTAATAAAAAACAGGGCTTCGACTAATTCTTTCCAAACTAAAATTGAGGTTTCTGGCGATACTACTTTGGATGCTGTTCGTAAACTAATCAAGGAAGGACACACTGATGTTGTTTGCCTAAATTTCGCATCTGCTAAAAATCCTGGTGGTGGTTTTTTGGGAGGTAGTCAAGCACAAGAAGAGAGTATTGCCAGAGCAACTGGTTTATATCCTTGCTTACTAAATGCTACTGAATATTATCAAACAAATAGAAATACCCGCTCGTGTTTTTATACCGATTATATAATTTATAGCCCCAAAGTGCCCATCTTTAAAAATGAGGAAGGAATGTTATTGCCTACCCTAGCTGTGACAAGTATTATTACTGCTCCAGCGGTCAATACTGGTGTGGTCAAAAGAAATGAAGTTCATAGGCTTTCTGAAGTGGAAACGGTTATGCGCAGACGTATTGAAAAAGTATTGAGTATTGCTTTGGAAAATAAAAATGATGTCATCGTTTTAGGCGCTTGGGGATGTGGTGTTTTTCAGAATAATCCAGACGATGTTGCTCGGTATTTCAAAGAGATTATCTCTGATAAATTTGCCAATGATTTTCGTAAAATTGTTTTTGCCGTCTATGCCAATAATGAGCGGTTTATTAAGCCATTTTATGAGGAGTTTGGTAATTCCCCTAAATAATGAAAACAATCGTCCTCCCATTTTTGAGGATTGTTTATTATGTAATTTGAAATATTCTCATAAGCTTGTTTGTCTCGAATGATGTGGTCATGAAATCGGGGTTTCCATTCAAATTCATATCCCAAGCGACGGGCGTGTTTGGTTACCGCTGATTTATATCCTCCTACAATGGATGAAATCGAATTCTTTCCTTGATTTTGGAAGCGATTTTGGCCTACAGTCTTTTTTTGGTTTGGGGTCCCTTGGTTTGGGGTCCCTTGGTTTGGGCTCCCTTGGTTTGGGTTCCCTTGGTTTGGGTTCCCTTGGTTTGGGCTCCCTTGGTTTGGGCTCCCTTGGTTTGGGTTAGACAAGACATGTCTTGTCTGTACGGGAGTGGGATTTTTTTCGCTGATTAAGGAGCCGGGCTCGTATTGATTTAGGATTAGGATGCCGTGCATATGGTTCGGCATCACTACGAATTCGCCAAGGCTAATGTGTTTTGCCCGATTTTTAATTTCATGCCAGAAAACATCTGCTAATGCACCTATCGGTGACAAGTTCATTATTCCCCCTTTAATGCTGCCAAAATAAGGGCGTTTTTTTCTTGTGCAAATAGTAATGAAATAGGCGCCAGACCAACGATAATCCCAATGTTGATGACGTGTTGAAGTAATGCGATATTTGCCTTTGTATTTATCCATTGGTTGTTGTTTCACCAAAGATAAATCAGGATTGTAAAATTCACATTGATCTAAATCATCAAATTACTTTTTCAGGATATAGTCTACTAAGACGAAATTTGTGAATTTTGACAGGCTCTTTTTCGTCTCGCTTCGTTGAAAAGCCTCGCTAATGAGCTGCATTGTATACGTTTTTCGTCCCAGCGGGAACCGATTGTGAGTCAAAAAAACAGTCCTATCAAATTTTTATGAATCCTGCCTTGGTAGACCATAATTAAGACACCGTAGCCGCTTCCGCTTGAATATCTACACAGTCGGATATCAGTTGTTTGGATTCTTGTGTGATTTGTTTGGTTTTGGCATCGTCCCAACCAAAGTGATGGGCAAAGGTTGAAATGATTAGGTCGAAGTGTTCTGTTAGAGACGACACATCAAAATATAATTTTCCCGATCTTCTGTTGAAGTAATCTTCTGGTAAAATTGCCGATTCGTATTCGATGGCAAAATCTATTTCTGACTTTATCAAAGATGCAGGCAGAGACATTGTTTGATTGTTCACCGCATTGGCAACAATGGCGTCTGCACTTTTACCATAAGTAGTGGTCAAATACCAAGCATCGTACTGAGTTAGCCCACTTGCTTGATATTGTGCAAGGAGTTCTTTCTGATGGGTTTCAAATGCTTTATAGCTTTTATAGGGATCGGCGTGTATTTTGTATTTCTTGGTTTGACATTTTTCATCTCCAAATGCTGTATGTTTTTCCTGAACCAAATCAATGATTCTTTTCGCCATTTTACGAAAGCCTGTCAGTTTACCTCCAGCAATAGAAATCAATCCTGAATCGGCTTCAAAAATTTCATCTTTTCTCGATAATTCAGAAGGTGATTTTCCGTCTTGATGAATCAGGGGGCGCAGCCCTGCCCAAGAAGAGACCACATCGTCCAATGTTAGGGTATCGACCTCGAACATCACATTTACCTTCTCTAATAAATAGTCAACGTCGGCAGTGGTGCAAACTACTCTATCTAAGTCAGAAGTATAGTTGGTATCGGAAGTACCTATGTAAGTGACTTTCCCTCTAGGAATGGCAAAAAGCATTCTGCCATCAAAGGCGTCAAAATAAACGGCTTTGTTGATTGGCAATCTTTCTTGGGGTAAAACGATGTGTACACCTTTGGTTAGGTGCAGCGACTTCCCTTTTAAGGAATTATCCTTTTTTCTTAGTAAATCGACCCAAGGTCCTGCAGCAGAAACCACTTGAGTTGCCTTTAATTCTATGACTTCATTTGCCATACGGTCTTCTGCATAAATACCAACAATTTTTCCTTCTTCATAAATAAAATCATTCGCCTTTACATAATTGAATGCCTCTGCTCCTTCTCTCCGTGCCGCCTTTATCAGTTCTACAGTCAAACGGGCATCGTCGGTTCTGTATTCGGAATAAGCAATGCTGGATTTTAAAATATCTTCTCTTAGAAGCGGTTCTCGTTCTAAAGTTGCTTCTTTGTTTAAGCTCTTCTTTTTATCGTCGCCCGACACTTGCGCCAATTGATCGTATACCGAAATCGCCAGGGAAGCAGTGTATTTATTAAAGGTTCCTTTATCAACAATTGGCAACAGCATCGTTTCTGGATGTACCAGATGTGGCGCATTTTTATGAGCAACGGCTCGCTCCATACCAGTCTCCCGAACCAATCCAAACTCCAACTGCTTGAGATAGCGCAGTCCACCGTGAATCAATTTTGTGGACTTACTACTTGTTCCAGAAGCAAAATCATGTTTTTCAATGAGTAGCGTATTGATGCCTCTTATGGCAGCATCTAGGGCGATTCCTGCTCCTGTGATTCCGCCACCTACAACGATTAAATCGTATTGGGTATTTTTGGCTTGATCGAGTCGTTCTGATCGCTTTCTGTTGTCAAATGATTTTTCCATTTTTTGCTTTTTATGTTGGGTGTATTTTTGGGGGCGTTGAGAAAATTCGTGAATTTTATCTACAGTAGTATGTGGGCAAACACATAGGTCTTTCCCAACAATTAATTATTGGTAATGACCACCATTCCAGCACTTGGTACATTTAATTCTATTACTCCTACATCCATATTTATTTTTTGGGCTGAAACCATGGCACCTTGACAGTCTCTGACCATAATATGTATATGCCTTTTTGCCCCTAGGTTTCTGAGAACGATTTTATCTGTGGTTTTTGCATTCAGCAAATCAATCCTATTGGATTCGTTTATATTTACCACTGTTTCATCATAAATACCGATTATTTTATGCCCGTTTTTTTCACATGATAAAATGGGGTAATTTCCCAAAGGATTAACAGGAACAAACTGACCGTCCATTAAAATGGCTTTGTTTTCTATCCAATATTTGGTGTAAAATTTCACCATATTCAAATGACTCTTTGGAATATTTCTCAAATGAACAGACATTTGTGGTACGCCATAAAAACCATTCAGTATTTGCAAGGCAGCCATTTCAACAGGTTCTTCTTTGTGCCATGTTTGTGGATCAGAGTGGACAGCAGATGCACCGCAAAGCAATTTTACGTCGGTTATGCGAATACGATTGGATACGGCATCGTTTGGACAGTCAAACGCACGGAACATATTGCCGAATTTTCGCAAGGCTGGACCAACGTACTGTTGTCGAAACTCGATTCCGATATCTGGTTTTATGGTTCGTAAAGCGAACATAACATCTGTCAACAAGCGATCGACTGCCGCATTGACATTGGCATAGTCTCGACCATTTTCCTTGGTCAATTCGGTTTCTGGATATACTTTAAAATCGTCTATAAAATCCAATTTAAAAGCGTCCAATTTCCAGTTTTTGAGTGCATTTACATAAGTATCTATTAAATATTGCCTTACCTCTGGATAACGAGGATCAAAAACAGGTGCCCAACGATGATTCTCGGTCAAAAACTTACCTTTAAAACGTTTGTATGCCTTAGAATGTTTGCCACAAAAAGGAACAGAGAACCACAGTCCAAATTTCATTCCTATTTGATGAACCTGCTCCACAAATTGCGCCATATCGGGGAAACGATCGGGTTGCCAATCACCTGTATAGTCATACCCTCTGTTGTTGTCCATTGTTTGCCAACCATCGTCCAGAATGATTAATTCATAGCCAATATCCTTGGCAATTTTACACTCTTGCAACAATATATCCTCCTCTAAATCTTGGTGAAACTGATACCAAGTTGAATACAAGGGTGCTGTTGCTATGGATGGAATTGGGTGTGGTTTGAGGTCGTCAAAAGACTCCCACCATTGGGACACTTCCTGTAACGAAATGGCATAATTGACTGCTCGCACATCGATCCGCAACTCTGTTTCATAATGGGTAATGGCAGGATGTCTCTCGCTAAATAGAGTTAGGTGACAATACAGATGGTTGTCCTCTTCTCTCAAAAGTGTATTCATCTCTAACAGATTAATGGCATCTGAACAGGCGAATGTAAGCCTGTTGGAATCGTCATGTCCAAAAATGCTGATCACTGGTGCATCAACCGAAATCCTCGATTTCAAATGAACCAACTCCCAATCGTATTGTTGACGTTTGTCGTGAATGCCTCCACATTTCCAAACGCCCTTAACATTGAAAGAAGGCATTCGCCATTTTATACTGACTGGCGTTGGCGATATCGGTTGTTCGCAATTGCCTTTAATTTTATATATAAATACGCCCTCCTCTATTTGTTTACGGTCAACTTTAATATGAAAATTGCCATTTTCATTAAAAATAGAAACACTTGGAAAATCGTCTATCTTTATTCTTCTATCCATTTTATATAATTCGGTTTGAATTTATTACTTGATAAATACTTGTAGGCTGTCTGAATTATTACCTACAATATATAAATTTGCTCTATTATTATTTTTTAATTTCACTATTGACTTGGCTTCTTTGTCACAGTAAAATCCACTATTGTGTCCATCAATTACGTTAAACGCCCCTGTTTTATTTGATAATATGATGGCTCCAATAAAAGCATCGTACCGTCCTTGTCCTACCTCGGCTGCATAAGAGTTCCCAACAACCATTACATCCAACAGACCATCGTTGTTGATGTCTTCTAGTAAAAAATCATTGATGGGTGCTGTTTGCAATTCATTGGGCAATGGTCTTATGTCAAATATACCATTGCCTTTGTTTTCTATAAAACAACTTTCAAATATTTGCGCCTCCAATACCTGCATTCCTTTTTCTTCTGGTCTTTTAAACAAATCTTTAAAGGTTGCTTCTGCATATTTTTTATAATTGGTAAAACGTCCTTTTATTGGTGGAATCTGTTGCACCAATTTGTCTCTTGACGGCACAGGATATTCTTTTCCTTCTATAAAATGACAGAGTACGGGATCGATGCTTCCATTTTTATCAAAATCGTTTGCATACAAACAAACGGGATGTTCTGGGCTGGCTTTAAAAGTTGAATTTAAGCCCAAATTCCCTGTCATAAAATCAAGGTCGCCATCGTTGTCAAAATCTATTGCTTCAATGGCATTCCACCATCCTTTGGAATTTGCTATTGTTGTCATTTTATTCAAAACACCCGCTTCATTTTCAACCACTGTTATGGGCATAAATTCTCCGAGCAACACCAAATCGTCGTCCCCATCTTTATCGACATCTGCCCAAGTAGCGTCGGTCACCATTCCTATTTTTGATAAAAATTGGGGGGTGCTGTCTTTAAAAGTACCGCCGACATTTTCCAATAAAAAACTATTGGGAATGGTTGGGTATTTATTTGGTGTCACACGACCTCCGACAAACAAATCCAAGTCACCATCCTTGTCAAAATCGTTGGCAGTCACACAACCTCCGCTTGCCCACATAGTCGGCAATGCATTGGGTTGTTGTTCAAAGCGACCATCGGTGTTGTAATAAAGGCGATCCTGATAAATACTGTCTGCTTGCATTCCAATCACTCCTCCATTTACCATATATAAATCGTCATCTCCATCTCTGTCTGCATCAAAGAACAGACATGAAACGGTTTCTGATTGTTTGTTGTTCCCAAAGATTTCGGCGACAAAAGTACCATCTTCTTTTTGAATAAAAAACTGTCCTTCTATTCCAGCAGCTCCACCAACAAACAAATCCTGCAAGCCATCTCCATTTACATCAGAAACTGCCAATGCTGGACCTATGGTTGAATGCTGGTGTGGTAATAATGTTTGTGTATAAAAGTCTACTTGCAAATCTTCTTTGTGGATATATGGAATTGTTTGGTTTGATTGTTTTAATTGGGTTTGTGACAGATTTTTAGTTTTAGGTGTTTGAACTTGCAGTGCAACGTCTTTAAGGGGTTTTTCGATGACAATGGTTTGATTGGATTCGACTTTGACCATTTTGGAAATGGTTTGGTCATTCCATTGAACAATAATCGAATCAACCGTTTCAATTTTACCCAAGCCAAAATGCACCAAATTCTCTACTGTACTTTGATATCCTCTATATGGATTGAATGCTGCATACTGAATTTCACCCTTAACATATATGCTAATTTGTGTACCCAATTCATTCTTGTTTTTCAATTTAAAATTCAGGTAATTGTTCCCCTCCTGTTCAGAAATTTTATTCTCATAAACAAATGCCATTTGAGAAACATTGTTGGTAATTAAATCCAGATCGCCATCCAAGTCCAAATCTGCAAAGGCTGCTCCATGGGAACAAGAAGGTTCTTCGATTCCCCACTCTTTTGTTTTTTTACTAAAAGACCAACCATTGTCATTTTTAAAAATATAATTCGACATATTTGCCTTTGGTTGTTCATTTATCCTCTTTAATTGGTCGATTTTGCGCATATCAGCATTTCCAAATGGATTGGTATTTGTGTAGTTGATGTAGTCCAAATCTCCTAAATCCCTTTTAAAGCCATTGGTTACAAACAGGTCTCGTAAACCATCATTGTCGTAATCTTCTAAGAGCGCACTCCAGCTCCAATCGGTCTGATGCACATTTGCCATTTGCCCGATTTCGGAATAAGTCCCGTTGCCATTGTTGCGCTGCAAAGTGTTTCTTGAATATTGGGGTTCATAGCCTGTTTGCAGCATATATTGAAAACGCTTATAGTTGTCGCTGCCCATAATCATTTTTTGACGAAGATTGTCTTCGGGAAACATATCCAATACAAAAATATCGGGTTCGCCGTCGTTGTTGATGTCGCTCACATCAATCCCCATACTCGCAAAGCTGCTGTGCTTGAGCATCTCGGCTGCTTTATTGGTAAAAGTACCATCTTGGTTGTTGACATACAATAGGTCGTTGGTCATAAAATCGTTGGTGACATATACGTCTGGCCAACCATCGCCTGTGAGGTCGCTGGTGTTGAGTCCAAGACTGTATCCCTCTACTAAAATACCCGCCTCTTTTGAGACATCGGTAAAGGTTTGGTCACCATTGTTGCGATATAATTTGTCGGTACTTGCCGCTTCGCCATTGATCTTTTTTTTGCGAATGTTGTTGACATTGAATAAATTGTAGTTGGTTGGATTTACAATCAAATATAAATCGAGATCGCCGTCTTTGTCGTAGTCAAAAAAGCTGGCGTGTGTACTCTGTATGCTGTCGGCAATTCCGTAAGCTTCTGCTTTTTCAATGAACGTATTGTCTTGCTCGTTGATGAACAATAAATTTTTCTTTTTTTCTGCGGTATTGTTTCCCGATACACTCAGATACAAATCATCGTATCCATCTTCGTTGATGTCAATTACTGCAACGCCTGTTACCCATCTGTCGGTGGCAATCCCTGCAGGGGCGGTTATGTCTTCAAATTCAAAATTGCCTTTATTCAAATAAAGGTGACTGCTTTCCATATTCCCACCTAAAAAGACATCGGGCAACCCATCTTGGTTGAAGTCTCCAATTCCTACACCTGATCCTGTATAAAGATTGGTAAAATTTAGGATATTGTGGGTTTCGTTTTCTTCTATTTCGTTGGAAAAACTTATGCCTGTTTGGGTTGCTGACTTTTTTTCAAACAATGGTTTACTTGGGCTTTGACAAGCTATTATCAAGCAGAGTGTGGTGCTTAACAAGTAGGTGATATGTTTGATGTTTTTTGTCAATTTATTGGTTTTCTCTTGCTTTTCTTGGGTCGTTGCCTAGCCCCTTGGTGGACTATGAAAGCATTTCGGTTTTACTTTTGCATTTCAAAAACATTGAGTTCTGCTGAATTTTGCCCGACTATTATTAAGTTTTTTTCTTCTTTTGTTTTGAGTTGAATGATGTCTCTTGCATCTTTGGAAACGATGAAATTACTTTGGGCTGCTGGTAGTTCTTTAAATGTCCCTTTGCCGTCTCCTAGTAAAATTAAGCCATTAAAAGCATCGTACCAACCGTTGTTTTTTTCGCTGGTAAAATCGTTGCCAACCATTATTAAGTCAGGGTGTCCATCTTGGTTGATGTCTTTTATTAAAATGGATTGAATGGGTGCTGTTTGGGCTGCTGTTGGTAAAATTTTTAAACTAGATTTCCCGCCCCCTTCATTTATTAGCATACAACTTTGTGTTTGGTCTATTTTTAAGAACGCATCAGAATTTAAGTCGGCTTCTAAGAGTTCACTGAGTGTAACTTCTCCAAATGCTGCATATTGAACATACCGGTTTTTAATCATTGGCAATTGCTTGATAATGTCGTCTCTGGTATGTAGCGGATATAGTTTTCGTTCCCCCTTTTTGTTCTCATAAAACTGACCAATCAATGGATCGTTGCTTCCATTTTTATCGTAATCTTCTTTATATAAATAGAGTGGTTCTTTGGCAGAAGCCTTCATCCTAGAATTTGTTCCCAGGTTTCCCAACACATAATCTTCGTCGCCATCATTGTCAATATCAGACGATGTAATACAATTCCAAAAACCCGACGAATTTGGTATTTCAATTTTATTTTTCTCATTAAAATACCCATCTTTATTTAGAAAAACCGTTATGGGCATCCATTCTCCAACAAGCATCAAATCTTGCCATCCATCTTGGTCATAATCGGTCCACAGTGCATCGGTAATCATACCTGCTTTTGCCAAAAAATCACCACCCATTTTATGAGTATAGTCCAAGAGTTTTCCATCTTTATTGAGCAACAAATAAGAGCGAGGAATGTCTGGATATTTGTTGGGCGTCATTCGACCACCGATAAACAAATCCAAATCACCGTCTTGGTCATAGTCACAGGCACGAACACAACTTCCATTTCCATTGGGTAACTGCTGATTGGCATCTTTGGTAAAATTTCCCTTACCATCATTTAGGTAAAGTTCATCTGTTAACTGATTTGCGTTGCCACTAAACTCAGAACCACCATTGACAATATATAAATCCAAATCACCATCTTGGTCAAAGTCAAAAAACAGCGCATCGGTGTTTTCACTTTCTGGATTGGGCAACTCCTTACCTATAAATCCCCCTTCATCATTTTGGTAGAACAACTGGGCTGGAAAGCCTTTCGCACCACCTATGAACAGTTCGTCGCCCTGCATTTCATCTATGTTGGCGGAAGCCAAGCAGGGACCTTCTTTTGAATATTGATTCATTAACAGGGGTTGAATGTTGAAGTCGATGTAGCTGTTTTCTTTATGGTTAAATTTCAAATATTGTTTTTTAGTAAAAACAGAGGCATTGTTGGTTTTCTCAATGTTCTTTACCACACTGTTTTTGAAATCAATTGTTATTAATTGATTGGCTTTTACATTACTTAATAATTCAACTTTTGTTTCACTCCAATACACTTTTACAAAATCAATTGTCTCGTTTTTACCAATACCAAAATGCAGTATGTTTTCAACCGTAGACAAATACCCACGAACAGGAGATTGATAAGCCGTTTGCTTTCCTTCTTTGGTTTGAACTTCTATTTTCACCCCAATACCAGTTGGATTGTTCTTTGGTCCTTTTAGTTTTATTTTAATAAAATTATTTTTATTTGACACTGTATTTTCCATAATAAAAGCAGGCTGATTGAGATTATTGACAATCAAGTCCAAATCACCATCATTATCCAAATCGGCATAAGCTGCACCATTAGAAATAGAATTTTCCTTCTTGAGCCATGCTGTATTTTTTTCTTGAAAATTCAAGTCGCCCTTATTTTCAAAAATGTAATTTGGCATTGTAATGGGGTTCATTTTCGCTACAACTTCATATAGTTTTTGCTGTTGATTTTCCTTGCCCCCAAAAGGACTTCTTTGGTGACTATAATTGATAAAATCGAGGTCGGTGATGTCCTTACCATAGCCATTGGTAACAAACAGGTCACGGTCGCCATCGTTGTCAAAATCCGCCAATAAAGGCGTCCAACTCCAATCGGTATTGTATACTCCAGCCAAATAACCCACTTCACTGAAGGGCAATAATTCATTTTGTTGGACACCATTGTGTATTTGCAAAGTATTTCTAATAAATTGTGGTGTGTATTTTTGCTGCAAAGTCAATAAAAACTTATTGTAGTTCATAAACCCCAACATTGTTTTTTGTCGTTCATTGTAAGCAGGCAACATATCTAAGACAAAGATATCGGGTAATTGATCGTTGTTTACATCGGCTACATCGACACCCATTGCATTATAGGAAGTATGTTTTAGTTTTTGTTTGCTGACTTCTTCAAAACCCTTATGTTTACTTCCGTTTTTACCCTTATTTAGATACAATAAATCATCTGAAAGAAAATCATTGGCAACATAAATATCTGGATAAAAATCTTGGTTAAAATCACAGATTGCAATTCCCAATCCATAACCTCTATGGTTGATCCCCAAAGAATCGGACACCTCAACGAACGTTCCTTCTCCCCTATTCTCAAACAATTGATCTTTCGATTTTTCATTGATTCTTTCTTTAGAAGTTGGGGCATTTTTATCCCTTTTATCAATCA
>ENA-ORXT01004770-ORXT01004770.1-marine-metagenome-genome-assembly--contig:-NODE-4770-length-13778-cov-5.011167_pt1 | contig 13778 bp, 6 predicted proteins | sample MGYA00237868_ERZ511482 | MGnify/ENA metagenome assembly ERZ511482 | reverse complement strand
CATAAATCCAGTCAATAAATTCGATAAATATCTTTTTCTCTTGTTTGGAATCATGTGCCCAAAATTCTTTGAACTGCTTGGCTCCGCTCTTATCAAAGTAAGTATTGCCCCAGAGATATTCGAGGCCGCCCTCTATGTGAGGATAACCTTCAATATCAAAGAACACATCATTGCGGTTATGCGGCGGCAAGATTGCGAGGCCCCGCTGCGCACCTGCTTCATGTGGCAGGATAATATAATCAGGTTTCTCCTTACCTCTGGACGCTATTTGTAATTTGGCCTGCGCTTGAGCGCGCGCAAAGATATCGGCGCTCATATTAGGAATATTGGTAAGCGCGCTATCTGCCAAAGCCTGCATTGTAATAATGCCGGCTTTCTCCAAGTTCTTGACTTGGGAGCGAGACACATTGGCAACAATAGAGAGATGGTCCAGTTCAACAAGCTGCCCATGCGCCAGATCACTCCAGCGGCCATAGCTCTTACTCACATTCGGGTCCGGCAAACCTTGCGGAGGCGCAGCATGAAACGCCAAAAACGCTGCTTTCAGGTTCTGATAATAGGCAAAATAATTATCTACATTGAGCCGTGCCTCGGTCTCATCACCTAACACAATAACCATCTGCTTCGGCCTTACGCCCTGAATGGCTTCAAGCATTTCAATATAGCTGCAAAGCTGGACGGCAAAATAAGGTTTCAGTTTTTTAGACAGCTTCGTGTCCCAGACCTCGTAATGATAATCGCCAAAATTAGAAGCTCCAGGCACGCGAACAAGATAGTCCGTAAACCCGCCAAACTGCCCTAAAGATAAATAGCCTTGAGTGATGACTTCTTGCCCGGCCTTCATCGCCGCAAGCGTGGCTTCAAAAGTTCGCTGCGGCGTCGCACGTTTTGTCTCCAAAACATCCTTACCCAAGGTTTTGAGCCGCTCAGTAAACGCGTCTTCGTGATCATAACCCTTCTTTTGCAGGCTAGCCAGAACCACATCTTCCGCATCCATCAATTCAGCGATTGAGGCGTCTTCAAGCTTTAACCGCTCCATCGCAGACGCATATTCTGACTCCATGAAGGTGATCAGGTCGGATGGAGAGAAGACAAGCTGGTCAGAGGATAGGTACATCGCTTTAGTATTACTTATTATAATTCAAAAGCATAGTTTACGTGTATTTTATTTAAACTCCAGTCCTACGGGGGCAAAGTAAACTTAAAATAGAGTGATTCAGCTTGTGATTCCTTCTGGCACTAACTAGTCTTTTTCGTTCAGGCTAAAGATTCGAGATAAAACGAAATTGAAGCGTGATGGGGATGAAGACAACTGAGGACGGGCATAATTGATGAGTGAGAGTTTTTACGATAAACCGATTCTGAACTCGCCTTATAATGTTCCTCAGAGGCATCATGCTTTAGATGAGGATGGCCAGCCTACAGACAATCCTCCCAGACCAGGACGAAGGCGGTCCGAACTAATTACTCCAGTACCAAAGCCTCGGAAACGTCGTCAGAAGGCTGACACCAAGCAAACAAGTATGGATCTACAATCCAACGATGGAATATCGTCGGATGAACAAGAGTATAACCCGACACCTATTATCAATGAAATACGCTCTCGTGTTGCCGATTGGAGATTGTTACCAAGCCCGAACGATTGGGGTGTAACTCAGCCTACAGCGCGCTTATTGAAGCATTGGCGCAAACATGACTTTCAAGGCATTCGCCCATTTTTTTGTCAAATTGAAGCCGTCGAAACAATTATCTGGCTAACGGAAGTGGCCAGAAAGCAGCCACAGCACAAAAGGTTTTGGGAGCACATTCGCGGTGCTAACGAGCAGGCAAACCCTGAACTGATACGACTTGCTATGAAGATGGCTACGGGAGCTGGTAAGACCACCGTGATGGCTATGCTGATGGCTTGGCAAACCGTGAATGCTGTTCGCTCACCCACAAGCAAACTCTTCACCCGTGGCTTCATGATCATTGCGCCTGGGATCACCATTAAAGACCGCTTACGCGTGCTGCAGCCCAATGACCCGGAAAGCTACTATAAGACGCGAGATTTAGTTCCAGCGGATATGTTAGATGACATTAATAAAGCTAAAATCGTAATCACAAATTATCACGCGTTTCAACACCGCGAGATTCTCGAGACGAATAAAGTCGGTAAATCACTTCTGCAAGGTCGTGGAGATGAAATCAAAACACTCGAGACAGATGGACAGATGGTGCGACGAGTTGCCGAAGAACTGATGGGCTTCAAAAATATCGTAGTCATTAACGACGAGGCGCATCATTGTTACCGTGAGAAGCCGGACAATGAAGATATTGATGAGCTGAAAGGCGATGATAAAAAAGAGGCTGAGAAAGAGAACAAATCAGCCCGTCTTTGGATTAATGGTATTGAAGCATTCAAACGTAAGCTCGGAGTAAGAGCAGTTTATGACTTGTCTGCAACGCCTTTCTTCCTCAGCGGCTCTGGGTGGGCTGAAGGCACGCTCTTTCCATGGACGGTTAGTGATTTCTCCCTCATAGACGCGATTGAATGTGGAATTGTCAAACTTCCTCGTGTGCCCGTTGCTGACAATATTCCCGGCGCTGAAATGCCAATTTTCCGTAACCTTTGGGAACATATCGGGAAAGACATGCCCAAGAAGGGCAAAACAGTTGGCGATCCGCTAGCTATTCCCGACACTCTAAAAACTGCTCTCCACGCACTTTATAAGCATTACGAAGAGACTTTCACCCGTTGGGAAATAGAGGGCATTGAAACTCCACCTGTATTTATTGTGGTTTGTAACAACACATCCACTTCTAAACTTGTACATGAATACATTTCTGGATGGACCCGCCCGAATGAAGACGGAGAAGAGGTTTTTGAACATAATGGCCACCTGAAACTGTTTCGTAATTTCGATGAGCATGGGAATCCTTATGGGCGCCCTAAAACACTTCTGATTGACAGTTACCAAATAGAGTCTGGTGAACTTGACACGAATTTCCGTAAACTGGCTGCGGCTGAAATTGACCAATTTAAACGAGACATTGCTCAGCGGGAGGGAGCCGGCAGCAATAGCGATTTGTCAGATGCTGAGCTTCTGCGCGAAGTGATGAACACAGTCGGAAAACAAGGAAAGCTCGGTGAGCAAATCCGCTGCGTCGTCTCCGTGTCTATGCTCACTGAAGGTTGGGATGCCAATACGGTCACCCATATCCTCGGGATTAGAGCATTTGGCACCCAACTTCTTTGTGAACAAGTTGTCGGTCGTGGTTTGCGACGGTTTAGTTATGAGCCGATTGATAAAACACTTCCTCCGTCTGAGTGGATGTTTGAAACTGAATATGCAGATATTATGGGCATACCTTTTGACTTCACGGCTAAGCCCCAAGTCGCCCCTATTAAACCACCGAAGAAAACGACCCGCGTAACTGCAGTTAAAGAGCGTGCGAATCTGGAACTTATCTATCCGCGTGTGACCGGCTACCGTGTAGACCTTCCCGAAGAGCGCTTAACCGCCGATTTTTCCGAAGACTCCAGTTTTATCCTTACGCCTGAAATGGTTGGCCCAGGTCAAACTCTTATGGAAGGAATTGTCGGTGAAGGTGTAATGATCTCGGTGGCTGAAGCCAAAAAAAAGCGTCCGAGCACGATCGCTTTCGATTTAGCGAAACTCGTACTTTACAAATTTTTCAAAGACGAGGATGGAGAAGCAAAGCTACATTTATTTGGGCAAATCAAACGTGTCTCCAGGCAATGGTTAGATGAAGGCTATCTGGAGTGTAAGGGCGATACTGGCCGTTGGATGCTGGAATATCCAAATATTGGCAACCAAGCAGCTGAACGAATTTACAATGCAATTGTGAGTTCAATCGGTGATAAGCGTAAAGTCAAAGCCGTACTTGACCCCTATAACCCCAAGTCTTCGACGGCTCAGGTCGGCTTCTCAACAACCAAAGATCTATGGACAACAGCTCCGGATAAATCTCATATCAACTATGTGGTTCTTGATAGTGATTGGGAGGGTGAATTTGCTCGTGTTGCAGAACAGCACCCCCAGGTTATTGCCTACGTAAAAAATCAGGGTTTAGGTTTTGAAATCCCTTACAAGGATGGGTCAAATGCTCGGGTCTATATTCCGGATTTCATTGTCCAACTAGATGACGGTCATGGCTCGGAAGACCCCCTTAACCTCATTGTTGAAGTAAAAGGCTATCGCCGTGAGAACGTCAAACTGAAATCAGAAACCGTCCGCAGCCAATGGGTTCCAGGTGTCAATAATCTCGGCACATTTGGCCGCTGGGCCTTTGTAGAATTCAATGACGTATTTGAAATGGACAATGAATTTAAAGCACTGATTGATCGCGTGCTTTCCGAAAGGAAAGCGACATGATTGATGATATTGAAAAACCTCTGGGCGAAATTGTTTATCATTTTGACCTTTCTGCACACAGCCTGTCTTTGCAGCAATTCATAGATACAGCTCGTGCCAGTCAAAAGATTTTGGATGATTTCAACGAACAGGTTTTCGATAAGAAAATCAGATATGAATTACGTGTCATGCCACCGGAAAAAGGCGGGTTTGTCGAGCTCCTTGGTCTCGTGGTCCTCGGAGGCGGAGGCGCTATTTGGACTGTTCTTGGTACAGATATTGGGAAGGCCTATTTCAAAGGTCTGACGGGACAGGAGCCCGGTGATTGGGCTGAGAAGCTGGGTAAAAAAAATCGGAAGTGGCTCAATAGAAACAAACCAGCTGAGATTTCGACTGACAACGACTCCCTTCTAATTAAAACAACTCCCGTTGACAGCCAACTTATCACAGATGCAGAACGTGATGCAGAAGTGCTTATTGAGTTCCTGATCTCATTTCTGGCGGCAAATATAGGCAAGCTTGAGCAGGTTGGCCTAACACCGGAAAAATTCCGTAAGGCATTCCAGGCACGCAATGCAATTTATAAAGCCTGTATTGATAACCCGGAAATCAAAGGCCTTTCGTTTAATCGGTCGCATGACTTTCCGATTAAGCGAGCAGATTTTTCTCGGCTGATTACCAAGATACCGGATCAAATCGATGTAGATAATGACACGCCAATGTCATGGGCCGTTGAGTCTGTTGATATTGTGGTCAACTCGCCTAATTGGAAACGCGATGGCCGTAAGTGGCAAGCTGCTACAAATAAGCATCAAGATATCGCGTTTTCTATTGAGGACGACAGCTTTTGGCATCATGTCCAAATCAAAGACATTCAACCCGACATTAGAGATAATCTTAGAGTACAATGGGCTTATCCTGCAGGCCTTTCCAAACCGGCTAAAGATGTTCGCGCACTCCGTGTCTTGTCGTATAACGGAACCAAAATCTCTGACCCGATGACACAGGCAGAACTCAATCGAACGCTTGAAGAAGCCACGATGATTGAACCTGATACACCTGGCCTATTTGATGACATCAATGATAGATATACGAATTCAGAAAATGAGGGTGAAGACTAATGGCTCGCAAACCTAAAGCCCCAAAACAGATTGAAACGCTTACCCACGATGAAGCGAAACGGAAAAACATCCCTACGGCTGAACTTCAATCAGCAGCGCAGCGTGCAGAAGAAATCAACCCTTTTAAACCCGTGACATACGAACGTGCGAACCCTTTGGCTGAGGGTGAAACTCGTCCACGCGACGAGGACCTTGATCCACAAATCGTTTGGAAGGGCTCCACACTACGCCTTAGTCCGGCTCAAATTGAACAGCTCTCCCAAACAGGAAAGCTAGAAATTGGAGACGCACAATTAACGTGGCGAGGGAAAGACCAACAGGACTGGTCAGACCTGATTGTTCAGGCACCGCCATTGTATATTCAGGAGAAAATCCACCCAAAGGCGATCATTGATAATCTAAAACGCCAAACCAAAGAGCGGCAAGAAGAACAAGCTGAAGCGCCTGATCTGTTTGGAGACTTTAATGGGCTGCCTGACTTAGAAGCTCGTACTGAGTTTTACCAGCATGACCAACATTGGTCTAACCGTATGATCCTCGGGGACAGCCTACAAGTTATGGCCAGCCTCGCTGAACGCGAAGGGTTGCGCGGAAAAGTACAATGTATCTTTTTTGATCCCCCCTACGGAATTAAGTTCAAATCAAATTGGCAGGTTTCGACACGCGATAGAGGCATGTCCGATCAGGACAACCGTGAAAATATTACCCGTGAGGCAGAGCAAGTCCAAGCCTTCAGAGATACTTGGAAAGATGGCGTACACTCCTATCTAACTTATCTACGAGACCGTATGACGGCGATGAGAGACCTGCTTACAGATACGGGGTCAATTTTCGTTCAAATTGGCGACGAAAACGTACATCGTGTCCGGGCTTTAATGGATGAAGTATTTGGTGAAAAGAATTTTGTTAGTCTAATTGCAGTCCAAACAACAAGTGGCTTTGAAACAACATACCTTGGCAATATGGCTGATTATATAATTTGGTATGCCAAGAAGAAGGAAATTGGAAAAGCAAGAACACCTTATTACCGTAAAGACTTTGTCTTAGGTGAAGGCAATGCCAAATGGATGATGTTTGACGACTTCACTTATCGTGGAGTGAAAGCAGTTGAGAAGCGCGGAGAAGTTTCCCCTCCCAAAAATGTAAGGCCCTATAAACCTGACAATATCATTTCACAAGGTAGAGCCAAGGAACCACAGCCATTTATTTATCAGGGTAAGCAATACGATACTTGGGAGAAAAACTCGCATTGGAAAGCCTCTCACCCCATCGGAATGAACCGCCTGGCTAAATCAGGTAGAATTCACGTTGCAGCAAATTCTATCCAGTATGTTCGCTATCATACGGATTTCGACGTAGCCGTTCACGGCAATATCTGGACTGATACTGGCACAGGAAACTTTACAGATGACAAGGTTTATGTCGTTCAGACCAATACAAAAGTTATAGAGCGCTGTATTCAAATGGTTACCGACCCGGGTGACCTTGTCTTAGACCCGACTTGCGGCTCAGGAACTACAGCTGTTGTGGCGGAGCAATGGGGGCGGCGTTGGATTACGCTTGATACATCAAGGGTGTCACTCGCGCTGGCTCGCGCACGCCTTATGGGGATGAAATATCCCTATTATTATTTGAATGATAGCTCTGATGGGCGGGCCAAAGAACAAGACGTTTCAGGCAAGATTCAACCTGACACGCCTACGTATAACGACATTCGACAAGGGTTTGTCTATGAGCGAGCGCCTCATGTTATGTTGAAGACTATTTCAAATAACGCTGAGATTGATGTTATTTGGGATGAGTATCAAACAAAAATGGAGCCTTTGCGCGAAGCTCTAAACTTAGCGCTTAAACAAGATTGGGAGGAATGGGATATTCCTGGTGACCTTTCTAGTTGGGCCGATGACCAGCCCAAACTGAAAGAGGACGAAGCTTTCGATTATTACAACGCTTTAGAACACCACAAGGCGTGGTGGAGGCTTCGTCGGGCAAGACAAGCTGAAATGGATAAGTCAATTGAACAAAAAGCGGACATAGAGCCGCTCCGCGACCGTCCTTATGAAGACCCGTCTAAAGTCCGGGTAACCGGTCCCTTCACGGTTGAGAGCTTATCACCGCATCGTGTCATCCCTGCAGATGAGGAAGAACTTACCGAATTATTGGATGCCGAAGATGGAAAACGGGTGCGTAAAGATGCGCCACTTCATGATTTTGCTCAGATGGTTATGGAGAATTTAAAAAGTACAGGAGTCCATCAAGCTGCCCGCGATGATCGCATTACGTTTACGACCTTGGAAGGATGGCCCGGTACATTTATTGCTGCGGGGGGTCGTTACATGGAGGGCGAGACTGAAAAACGTGCCGCTATCTTTATCGGCCCCGAATTCGGTTCCGTTACGAGAGCTGATTTAACGGCCGCAGCCCGCGAAGCCCTGGATGCCAGATTTGACGCCTTGATCGCCTGTGGCTTTAATTTTGATGCGCATTCCTCAGAACTAAACAAGCTTGGCCCATTGCCAATTTTGAAAGCCAAAATGAACCCTGACTTGCATATGTCTGATGAATTGAAAAATACGGGCTCGGGTAATCTTTTTGTTGTGTTTGGCGAACCGGACATTGAGTGGGATTTCGATAAGGATGGAAATATCATAGTCGAAGTGCTTGGTGTAGACGTTTTCGATCCGAAGACCGGGGAAGTCCGCGCCAGCGGTAAAGACGACATAGCCGCTTGGTTTATCGATACGGATTACGACGAAACCAGTTTCTTTGTTCGTCATGCCTATTTTTTAGGAGCGAATGATCCATATAAGTCTCTTAAAACTGCTCTCAAGGCTGAGATTGATAAGGAGGCATGGGAAACCCTTCGTAGAGACAAATCCCGCCCATTTGGACGCCCTTCAACTGGTCGCTTTGCAGTCAAAGTAATCAACCATTTCGGCGACGAAGTAATGAAAGTGTTTGGGGTTTAGGGTGGAGTTGAAATCGATACGAGTTGAAGGCTTCAAAAAAATCAGCGATGTTGAAATCGAACTTGCCGATCTCAACATATTAGTTGGCGCGAATGGAAGCGGTAAATCAAGCGTTTTACAAGCCATCCACTTTGCGACTAACGCTATTAGACAATCACCAGGAACGCTAGCTGCATGGAAAAGCAATACAATTCCAGTCAGTGAGATGGATTACTTGCCTACGGAAAATTATGCACGGTTGGGGCACAATGCTTACTGGGGAAACAGTTCTACTAGTCCTTGCTCTAAAGTAAGGTTCAATTTTTTAGCGCCAGCAGTGCTACCAAGCGTGAACGGCCTTATCCCCGGAGTGGACCCTGCAAATGTTATCGCATATGCAAAAATTAGAGCCGCTAGGAACGCGGGTGTTTCGATCTACGGTTCAGTTCCACAATCTCTTTCGAGAATGATGAGATACAAAGAAACTTTTTTTACTGCTTACATTCCGGGCATCACTGGCATCCCAAATAAGGAGCAAAAATATACTAAACGTGTGGTCCTAAAAGCAGCGGCAATGGGGGACTCAAATTTTTTTCTACGAAACGCTCTTTGCCTTCTTGAGCCAGAAGAAATAACTAAAATTGAAGGGTTTCTTGACGAAATTATTGGACCCATAAGTCTTCAGATTAAGCATGACGAGGAAAAGGATCTTTACATCGATGCCGTAGCACGCCTTCAAGAAAATGACCTACCCTTGGAGTTGCTCGGAACAGGGTATTTACAGCTTTTACAAATTTTCTGTTACGTTTTTCTCTTCAAGCCAAAATTATTATTGATTGACGAACCTGACATACATCTCCATCCGTCGGTTCAAGAAGCTTTACCAGTTGTACTCACGCGGTTGGCAAGCGAGTTGGATTTAAAGGTCATTCTCTCGACCCATTCCCCCTTTATTGTTCGCGGCGCCCCAATATCAACTAATGTTCACTGGTTGGAAGATGGAACATTAAAAACATCAAACCGAGAAACTGTTGAATTGGCTTTGGGTTGGGGAGCCTTCGGTAAAAAAATTATTTTAGTATCCGAAGATGCCAACAACGATTTTCTTAAGAAAATACTTTCTCAATGGCCGGCAATAGCTAGCCAAACAACTATACTTCCAGGGCGAGGTTACGCCAGTTTAATGAAGCTGGATGAAGCAATTGAACTACGGGAAACACTGGGAGGAATGTTCAATATTGTTGTCCATAGAGATCGAGACTCACTCACTCAGGTAGAAGTGGATCGGTTGACAACGGAGTATGCATCGGAGGGTATCTCACTGTGGATGACTGATGGTTCCGACTTAGAGGCTTACTTTTGCGAACCCCATGTGATCGAACAGGTTTCGGGATGTATAACCGCAGAGGCAAATGCGCATATCACGAACGCCATTACTAACCAGAACGCTACAATTGACGCTCAATTTGTAAAACATCGGCGAGCTCATAATGAAGAGCTTTATCCTGATGGCGGTAGCCCTACAAATGATATTGCACGTAATGACCTCCAAGGTCGGCCTTTGAATGAAGCAAAGGGAAAAACAATTTTTCGAAGATTAAAGAATACAATACCCAACAACGCATTTTCAGAAGCAGCTGTTTTGCTGGTGGAATACGATGTTGAATTAGCCTCAAGCCTGAGAACTCACTTGGAAGCTAGGGTGGTTTAAGTCATGAAATTTCTTATTGCAGACAGTTTCACAAAGGCTTTGGGTAAGCTTACAGCGCAAGAGCAATCCGCGGCCAAAATCACGGTTTTTGATATGCAACAAGACCCGTCTTCGCCGGGTCTGAAATTTCACCGAATAGAAAAATCTAAGGACCAGAACTTTTGGTCAGTTCGATCCAGCCGCGATATCCGCATAATTGTTCACAAAAGCGCAAACAGTTTTCTCGTAGCCTATGTTGACCATCATGATAATGCATATCGCTGGGCTGAACGCCGACGCATTGAAGCACATCCAAAAACAGGCGCAGCTCAAATTGTAGAAGTGCGCGAACGGGTCGAAGAAATAGCCATTCCAAACTACATTCAATCAGCGCCTGGTCCTGAAATCACCCCCCCGACAGCTACCCCTGCGCTTCTGTTTGCTAAACTAACAGATGACGACCTCTTAGGCATCGGCGTTCCCGAAGATTGGCTTGCCGATATTAACCAAGCGTCTGAGGAAAACTTTTTTGAGTTAACGGATTACATCCCGTCAGAAGCCGCCGAAGCGCTGTTGGACTTTGTAAGTTCCGGTAGGCTGCAAGTGCCCGCTGCTCTAGCAGTAGGTGTCGATCCTTTCGTCCATCCTGATGCTCAACGACGTTTCAGGGTTTTAGATGATGTCGAAGAACTGGAACGCGCCCTCGAATATCCTTGGGATCAATGGGCAATTTTTCTGCACCCCTCTCAGAGGCAAGTGGTCGAACAGACATTTAATGGCCCAGCTCGAGTTTCCGGGTCCGCTGGGACAGGGAAAACTGTAGTAGCGCTCCATCGTGCTGCTCGAATTTTGAATACTGACACGTCAGCAAAGGTTCTTCTTACAACATTTTCATCGCCTCTCTCGAACGCTCTAAAGCATAAGCTCAAGATGTTAACCAGTGCATCAACCTATAATGCTGAGGCAACTGTGCTTCCTTTCCAAGGTGTCGCCCATGAACTGTTTACTTTAGCGTTCGGCCATACACCAAGGGCTGCATCACGATCTCAAATAAAAACAGCGTTGACGTCCGTAATGGCTTCAATGGATTTTTCAGAGTTCACATCGCGCTTTGTGCTTTCAGAATGGGTAAATGTCATTGACGCTTGGCAGATTCATACGCTGGAGGCATACACAAACGTACCTCGTCTTGGTCGTAAGAATAGACTTGGCGCCAAACAACGTGAACGACTTTGGCCCATATTTATAAAAACCCGTGAAGTCCTGTTTACACAAGGACTTGAGACCTGGCCGAGCATTTTTGGTAAAGTGGAATCGCATTTTTCGAGCCGGGAACATAAACCATTCAGCCACGTATTTGTAGATGAGGCTCAAGACTTGGGTGTGCCCGAACTCCGTATGCTTGCGGCAATCTCAGAAGCAACACCTGACGCCTTGTTTTTCGCCGGAGACCTTGGACAAAGAATATTTCAAGAACCGTTTTCTTGGAAAGCGTTAGGCGTTGATGTGCGCGGACGTTCAAGTACGCTGAAAGTTAATTACCGTACATCCCATCAAATTCGCAGAACAGTCGATGGCTTGCTTCCACAAGTAGTCAGGGATGTAGATGGTAATGAGGAAGACCGTAGCAGGACAGTTTCTGTATTCAACGGCCCAGACCCAGAAATGCAGGTATGTGAAAGCAGTCAGGACGAGCAATCTTCTATTGCGAACTGGATTTCTTCAATCATTAAAGACGGTATAGAAGCTGAAGAAATTGGAATTTTTGTACGAAGTCAAAACGAACTTGGCAGAGCAAGGTCTGCAATCATCGCTACAGGACAAGTCCCCCTTGAGCTTTCTGACCGAGTTGAAAACCGAACGGGTCGCATCTCCATGGGCACTATGCATTTAGCCAAAGGTTTAGAGTTCAAAGCCGTTATCGTAATGGCTTGTGATGATGACGTATTACCAAACCAAGACCGCATTAACTCTGCAGCAGATGAAGGTGAGCTTGATGAGGTATATGACACCGAAAGGCATCTTTTTTACGTAGCGTGCACGCGAGCTAGGGATCGACTTATAGTGTCAGGGGTTGGGCCTACCTCGGAATTTTTTGAAGATATTTTTCAAAGCTAACAGTGTTATTTTAATTCTTAGAGCGATCAACCTCGCGACCAATCTTCTCAACGGCCTCCCTTAAAGGTCCTGCAGCTAGATGGGCATATCTAGCTGTAGTGCGAGGCTGAGAGTGCCCAAGCAAAGCTCCAATTAATGGTAGAGACATACCTCCAGAAACAGCGATGCTTGCAAAAGTATGTCGCAGGTCATGCAGTCGAACATCATTCAAGTCAGCTGAGGCCCTGATACGTCGCCATGATTTTTGTAAATTGACGATATGCTCACCATGTTTAGCTCCGCATATGACATATGGGTTGTCAATTTGACGGACAATTTTTCGTAGAATATCTTTTGCCTGTTGATTCAGATAGATACTTTTTTGACCTGTTTTAGAGTCGGGTAAATCTAGTGTGCCAGTCTCCCAATTTATGTATTCCCATTTCAGCTTTAGAATTTCCCCTAGACGGGCCCCTGTCAAGCTAAGTAGTCTGATAGCAAAGATAGCATACTCAGAAATCAAACCATCGTTAGTTGCTTTATCGAGGGCTACATTCAAACGATCTTGTTCTATACTGGATAAGAAGCGTTGTCGTTTTTTCTCTTTGTATTTATCTATAAATCGACAAGGGTTTTTACCTTCCTCCCGGTAACCAAATTTTTCACACCAGTTGAAAAACTTCGAGAGCACAGACAACACACGATTACCAACGTATGGCTTATCTTTGAGGGAATGATGCAAACGAGCAACGTCTTGGCGGGACACTTGGTGGACAAGCATGTGACCTAAATTCGGCTTTATATAGAGTCGTATATTGCGGGTGTAATCCTCTTGGGACTTAGGCTTAAGACGAACTTTAATATGCTGCTCATCAAACTTTTCTAATAATGATGACATTGAACTGTCCGCTCTGACTTTATCAGTTTCAGCAGCTGGGTCACTGCCGATTGAAACTTGCCCTAGAGACTGCTTCGCGGCGATCCTAGCTTCCTCAGTCGTCAGAGTTCCATGAGCACCGATGGTAACACGTCGAGTTCTACCTTTGCGGCCTCCAAGTCGGTACTGCACCAAATAGACCTTACGACCTGAAGGGGTGACTTTTAGACCAAATCCTTTTAAAGAAGAGTCCCAAAGATAGGCGTCTTTTTCTTTTGGCTTTGCCGCATCGACGATACGTTTTGTAAGTCTCACAGCCATATTAGTGCTCCTTTATTAGTAATCTCCAGTAAGCACATAGTAAGCACGGTGACGTAAAACGACAACCCACGCGAGGAAACTCAGGGTAACTCAAATAACTGTTTTTATTGTATTTTTTGTCCAAATAGACACTTGAGGAAACTCCAGAAAACACCCAAATTCTATTTTGTAATCAGGGGGTCCGCGGTTCGAGTCCGTGTGGGGGCACCATTTTCTAGCTTCACAAACTAGATAAGCTGCTGAAATCATTACATATTTGTCCCGGATTATCTCGCGACACTTAGATTTCCACACGCTTTGTGCCACAAATTGTGCTACAAAATGTGCTACAACATGCCTGTAATGAAACGGCTCAACCAGTATCTT
>ENA-ORXT01004769-ORXT01004769.1-marine-metagenome-genome-assembly--contig:-NODE-4769-length-13780-cov-11.101146_pt1 | contig 13780 bp, 7 predicted proteins | sample MGYA00237868_ERZ511482 | MGnify/ENA metagenome assembly ERZ511482 | reverse complement strand
CGGTGCGCCGCGACCGCCGCGCGCGACGCGGGGGTGCTCGCCGCCGCCGACCGCCGGGCGCCGCGTCGACAGAGAGGCGGCCGGCCGTCCAAGGACACACACCCGCCGCGACGCGCGCGGTCGCTCCAAAACCGTACCGGCCGCCGAGGTGCCACCGACCCGCCGAGCGGCGGCAGCACCGGGGGCGGCGCCGGCACGGGCGCCGGCGGCGCACCACGCAAGGGGCACTGCTGGCGACGATGCGCGGGACGCGGTGCCTATGTACCAGCCTACCAACAGATACACGGAGGCGTCGACCCTCCCGCCAGAGGCGCCCGTCCATTGGTCGTGTCGAGGCACGAGAAACGGCACCTCCGACCCGTCGCTTCGTGCCTCGTGGGTGGCTCTTGGCTGCAAAAAGGGAGAACATCCTCACGGATGAAACACAGAAAAATACTTCAAGTAGCACCCTTCTTATTGTGTTGCCAGCTCGGACCACCCTCCAAAGAAATCCCAACGGTTTGAACGTTTGAAAGGAGCCCTTCCAGCAGGGAGGAGGGCCCTCCAACTGTATCCTGTGCAGCCTCATGCTGTCAACACGGGCAACACTGGCCCACTGGTTTGCCGTTCGAGTCTAAAAAGTGGCGCGCACGGTCGCCGAGGCCCCCTTGCCAATCACCTGTCGCACAGCGCCCCACCGGTTTGGAAGGGGGGCCTGGGACGGCCCCCGCCGATTGGCCAGCCACGCAGGCCCCGCGGGCGTGGCTGGTGTTTACGCCGGCAGCGCGCCACGCGCGGCCGCTGCGGCCCGTGCCGCCCCCTCACCGCGGCGTGCGCGTGTCGGCGGCGGCACGCGGCGCAACTCCCACCCCGGCCGCCGTCGGTGTCGCGTGCTCCCACCACCGTCGCCTCGTGTCACCGCGTCCTCGTCGGCGGCGCACACGTCCACCGTTTCCTCCCCCGCGTTCCGCCCGCTTGTCCCGCGCCTTTGCTTTTGTCGCGGCTTGGGTCTCTGTGCCGCGTTTCCCCCGCTCGACCCGTCCCCCCCCTCCCCCCAACGCCGCTGCTTGGCGCCCTGACCGCGCGCGCTGCCCGCGCCGTGTGATCCACCCCCCCCCCCGCGGCTGCCCCGCCTCCCTGCCGGTCACCATGCGGGAGATTGTGCACATCCAGGCCGGGCAGTGCGGCAACCAGATCGGTGCCAAGTTTTGGGAGGTGATTTCTGAGGAGCACGGCATCGACTCGAGCGGTGCCTACAATGGCACCAGTGATCTGCAGCTGGACCGCGCGGAGGTGTACTACAATGAGGGATCGGGCGGACGCTACGTGCCGCGCGCGGTGCTCGTTGACCTGGAGCCGGGCGTGCTCGACACGATCAAGGCGGGGCCTCACGGCGGCCTGTACCGGCCAGACAACTTTGTTGCAGGCCAGTCTGGCGCGGGCAACAACTGGGCCAAGGGCCACTACACGGAGGGCGCGGAGCTGGTCGACTCTGTGCTCGATGTTGTCCGCCGGGAAGCAGAGGGCTGCGACTGCCTGCAGGGCTTCCAGGTGACCCACTCCCTTGGCGGCGGGACTGGCTCGGGGATGGGCACCCTGCTCGTGTCCAAGATCCGCGAAGAGTTCCCTGACCGGATGATGTGCACCTACTCGGTTATGCCGAGCCCCAAGGTCTCGGACACTGTCGTGGAGCCGTACAACTGCACGCTGTCCGTCCACCAGCTGGTGGAGAATGCCGACGCGGTGTTTTGCATTGACAATGAGGCGCTCTACAACATTTGCTACAACACCCTGAAGAAGCCGGAGCCCGCCTACCCCGACCTCAACAAGCTCGTTTCTGGCGTCATGTCGGGCATCACCAGCTCCCTGCGCTTCCCCGGGCAGCTCAACTCGGATCTGCGCAAGCTGGCGGTCAACCTGGTTCCCTTCCCCCGGTTGCACTTCTTCATGATTGGCTACGCGCCGCTGTCGGCCGACGGCGTGACGGCGTATCGGGCCAAGACGGTGGCGGACCTGACCAAGCAGATGTTTGACCCCAAGAACATGATGGCGGATTGTGACCCTCGGAATGGGCGGTACCTGACGGCGTCGGCCTACTTCCGCGGCCACGTGTCGACCAAGGAGGTTGAGGAGCAGATGGACGCTATCCAGACCAAGAACAGCGGCCAGTTTATCGACTGGATTCCAAACGCCATCAAGGCGTCGGTCTGCGACGTGGCGCCAACGGGAGAGACCATGTCGGCGGCCTTTATCGGCAACTCCACGGCGATCCAGGACATCTTCAAGCGCGTCGGCAGCCACTTCTCCGCCATGTTCAAGCGCAAGGCTTTCCTCCACTGGTACACTGGGGAGGGCATGGACGAGATGGAATTCACCGAGGCCGAGTCCAACATGAACGACCTCGTGTCTGAGCTTCAGCAGTACGAGGCGGCGACCGTAGAAGGCGAGGAGGAGGAGGATGCGTACGCGGAAGGCGGGGCGGTGAATGGAGATCAGAGCTACGATGACCAATATGCGGCCTGAGGGGGGGGGTGTGGAGTGCGTCGCCTTGGATATTGTTTGCTTTGGGCCCCACCCTGCACGGTCGCCCGCTCTACAGTTTGTAGTGTGCTTGTTGATATCGGTGGGTGTGGAAGGGGCGTTTGTTTTGCCTAGCTGTGTTCCGCCTGCTTTGCTTGTTTTTCCTGCAGTGCAGCCGTGACGGCTCGAGTATGTCTTTGTATTTTCTCGGGTAGACAATCTTGCGTGGCACTGTTTCTCTGCTGCCCAGTCGTTCTTCGTTGGGCGTACGTGAGTAGGTCAGTTCCTACGCAGTCGTCGGGGTCGGACCGCACGTTGGGGACAAGGACGCGCATCCTGTTGACTGTCCGGACCGTGTTCCACACTTGTTCCATGTGCCTCGACGCCTCGGAAGCCGGGTCTCGCTTGGGCCGGCCGCTTCTCTGTGCCTCGAGGGCGTCCTGCACATGGATGCGGACACACGTCACGGTGCAAGTCAGGCCGCAACCGAACGAAGTACACCGGACCACCGTAACGCCAAAGTGGACAGGACACACAAGACGAGGACAAGAACAGTACGAGGTAACCGAGCTGTACAAAAACGACGCCCAGAAGCAAGACCACAAAAACAGACAATGCATACGCAGCAGGTGGCTCGACCAACGGCGAGCACTTTCCACCCTGGGGGCGAGTCTACGACTTCTTCTTCTTTGGTGGCCCCTTGCCGTACTTGCGCAGGGCGTCCAGTTTGGCCTTCCACCGCACCTGCTTCTCAGTCAAGCGGAACGGGTTGTCCTTGTACGATGCTCCCGTGGGTGCATACCTACACACGCGCCGAGCAGCCGCAGCGAGGTCGCCGAGCGACCGCCAAGCAGCCCGCACGGAGGAGGCGATGAGACGGTCGCGGATGGACGACCAAACAGTCCGGCAAATAGACACAAGAATGACCGCCAACATGCAACAGAGGGGCACACGCCCCATCGTTCGGTCACAACAACGCTCAATACACAGACAAGAGGCTGGTGAGTCAGCAGCAAGGCCCGAGAGCGAGACAAGCGCCAGCAGCAGTGTAGCGGCAGCAGAACATGAAACAAAAAGCCGCACTGCCGCGCGTGGTGACTCTGAGCGACGTCACAGGCGTGCCACAACTTTGCCGTGGACCGACCGGCGCCTGGCCATTGGCAGCACGGTGACCGCACACATGTCACACTGCGAGAAAACGAGGGCCTCACGGGGCAGAAAGAGAAAGAAGTGCAGCGGCAACGCACCAGTCGAGCAGCGCCGGGCCCTTAAGCGGCGCCCGCAAGATCTTGCGACCGGTCCTCGTCCCCGGCTCCCCGGGCTGGACCGGGACGGCACCGCCAAAGACAGCCGCCGACAGCTCGACGTAGCGCGTCCCACACGCCGGGGCGGTGCCACTGGCAATGCACTGGAGCTTCTCCTCGTCGCTCATCGAAGCCACATCCTTGCGTGGGGCGGCCGTGGAGAGGCGCTGGTGCGGCGCCGTCGTGGAGGAGCCGACGGCCGTGACGACCCCCGCAGCAGGGGTGGGGTTGAGCCACTGGCACGCGCGTGCGGGATGCACGGCTGCGGCGCGGCAGAGGGCAGGCGACGCCGCCAAGCGGCCGACGGCGGCCGCCATTGCAAACGGCGAGCGGGAGGCCAGCAGCTTTGAGGCGAGGGGAACAGAAGACAACGTGGTTCTTGACGACTGGGCCCGTGATGTGGTGGGGAGATGCAAATAGGAGGGTGGGGTGAGAAGGGAAGGGACGCGATGGAAGAGGCGCGACGCTGCACCAACACGAGAGTCCACTGCACCCGGGTGCAGTACCCAGGCCTCTTGTTCTGTGGGACCACGACCAAGTCGATACCATAACGACTTGACTAGCTATGCACTGCGCTAAATCATATTTAGCAGAATCTCGACAGCTGTCATTGGCAATTCTCGTACACAGGTCCCTTTACACCTGTTGACGCCTCCTCAGATCCGGTGCCGCGCCTCGCGAGGCTCCGTCGGTCGCCGCCGTCGTCCCAGCCCGCGGCCAGCGAGGCTTGGCCAATAAAACGGTCGCGGCCACCGCCCTGCCACGTGCGGTACGCTTTCTCCCGCGCGGGACGCCTCCGTCTGTGGCTGACATCTCACAGAGGGCCCGCGCTGCTCGATCCGGCTCGCTCCAACGGCGGGCCATCTCTTGTCCCCACCGCCGGCGGGTGGTGGCGCCACCCACCTGCCAGCCGACGCGCCACCCCCCCCCGTCCCCCCCCCGTGCAATACTGTGGCATCTGCGGCAGGGGCGCATTCTGACCTCCCAAGCCGCGAGCTCTCGCTCCTCCAACGCCAGCAACTTTGGGCCATCCCACCGGGACGACGTGTCGCCCGCCACCCCCGGCGTCATCGCTGTCCCCTGCGTGCTACCGCGCTCCTCGCCGACGCAGCGTCGTCGCTGAGTGCCGTCCCCCCCTCCCTGTCCTCGAGGCGCGCCGCGGTCCCCCCCCTCGTCTGGAGGCATGGCAGCTCCCGACGACGGGGACTCGCTGCCGGCCGTGCCACCCCTGGCGGGCGCCACCCCCCGCACCCCCCCCCTGCGGGCCGCCGCGGGCCCTCCCGCCTCCCTCGCCTCCCCCGCCTCCCCCGCGGCCGTCCCCCTGGCGCGCCTCGACTCGGAGCGGCGGACGGCGCTGACGCGGGAGGTGGCGCGGCAGGTGCGGCGGCGCGGACGGCGGCGCCTCTTCCAACGTGCCCTCCTCGTCGACGTGGAGCCGCTGGTGCCCAAAGACATTGACGCGGAGGTGCGGGGCGCCAAGGACCTGCTGCGCTTTGCGGATGACCCAACGTCCGTCGTCCTCCTCGACGTGCACGAGACAACGTCTGCGGGCGTGGTCGCCCGCCTCCTCGCCGAGATGGCCCGCCGGGAGCTGCTCCCCGCAGACTGCGTCGTGGAGGCGACCGACGCGCTGCTCGGCTACGAGCCGGTCCTCGGCTTGGCACGCCCCGTGGCGCCCGGGGAGAGCGCGGCGGACGCGGCTCGCAGCCGGCCGGTGTTGCCCGTGGCGGGCACCACCGAGTCGTCGTCGACGGCGCGGCACTGGAAGCGCAACATCCAGGGCCCGAGCTTCCTCGTGCCGCTGGCAACGGTCAGCGGCCTGTCGGGGCGCAAAGTCGTTGCGGGCGTCGCGCGGCTGGCGCACGCCGCCAACCTCGGTGCCGTCAACGACTCGCTGACCCGCTGGGTGGTCGTCGTCGTTGGCCCACGGGCAGAGCTCAAGGGCACAAAGACGCCCTTGGAGGTTGGCCGCTCGTTTGCCTCCTTGCTGTGCGACGACGGCTTTTACGCCAAGGCCGCAACCGTGCGGACGGCCGACGACTTTCTCCGCGCCATCCACCTCTACTTTACCCGAGAGCTCCCGTCCATTGTGCCTGCTATGGAGGCTGGCGCCGCACACGGCGACGGCGCCAATGGCGTTGGCGGCGGCGGTGGCCTCAGCCCGCTGTCGCTGGCGGCACCGCTCGTCGGCGCCGCCGCGGTGGGCGGCGTTGCCACTGTCGCGACTGGCGCCAAGGCCATGTACGACGTGGACAGCTCCGCCGCCTTGTCTCACTCCCACGGTGACACGGAGGCGTCGGGCAAGTCGTCTCGCCGGCCTGGGGAGGACGAGAGCCTGGACGAAAGCGAAGTGGACTACTTCAAGCGCAGTGGCCGCCTGGGTGGCGGTCTGCTCGCAGACGTCCGCCGGCGCTACAAGCCATCGGTCTATCTGAGCGACTGGACGGACGGGCTGCGGGACTCGGCGTCGCTGCTAAAGTATTTGAGCACCATCGTGTGGTTGTACTTTGCCATCCTCATGCCGACCATCGCGTTTGGGTCGCTGAACAATAAGAACACGGCGGTGGGCGACAGCCCCAAGGGCCAGATTGGAGTCATCGAGACGCTCATCTCCCAGGCCGTTTGTGGGTTCCTGTTTGCAGCCTTGGCCGGACAGCCGCTCGTGATTATCATGACGACGGGTCCGCTGACGGTATTTATCAACGTGCTGGCAACGTGGACGCGGGCGCTCGACATCCCGTTTTTGCCCTTTTATGCCTGGACGGGGCTGTTCACGGCCGCCATCCTGGTCGTCTTGGTCGTGACCGACGCCTTTTCTTTGATGCGGTTTTGCGGCTACTTCACAGAGGAAATCTTTGCGGCACTCATTGCGGCCATCTTCATTGGTGAGTACCTCAAGCCGCTCATCAAGCTGGCGGACAAAGGCCCGACCGACGTCTTCTTACTCTCCTTTGTGCTCGCATCCTGCACGTATCTCATTGCCAGCACGCTGCTGTCGTTTAAGCGGAGCTACCTCCTCAAACCCCTCATTCGGATGCTCCTATCCGAGTTTGGCGTGCCGATTGCGATTGTGGCCATGTCGGCCATCAACGTGGCGTTCCGGTCATCGGTGGAGGTTGAGCTCCTCGAGGTACCCGACGAGATTGGCATCGTCACGTCCACTGGGCGGGCGTGGGTGGTGCCCCTGTTTGACTTCCCCGCCCAATTTATCGCGCTGGCCGTCGTGTCGGCGGTGCTGCTGGCGGCGCTCTTCTTCCTCGACCAAAACATCTCGGCGCTGCTCGTCAACCGGCCCGAGAACCGGCTGTTCAAGGGCCCCGGGTACCACCTGGACTTGCTCATCGTCGCCGTTTTGGTCGCGGGCACCTCCATCTTTGGGCTGACCTGGACGCACGCGGCACTGCCGCACTCGCCGCTCCACGCGCGGGCGCTGGCCGACACGGAGGAGTACGAGGCGCACGGGCGGCGGCATGAGCGGGTGGTCCGCGCGCGGGAGACGCGGCTGACAGGCCTCATCGCACACGTGCTCATTGGCCTGAGCATCCTTTTCAAGGACGCCATCCGCCAAATCCCGGTCTCGGTGCTCTACGGATTCTTCCTGTACATTGGGATTGCCACCCTGGAGGGCAACGGCTTGTGGGACCGAGTGCTTTTGTGGTTCACCCAGGCAGAAAAGTACCCGCCGAACCACGTGGTCCGGCGGGTGCCTCTGCGCAAGATCCACCTGTACACGGCCATCCAGGTGTTCCTGCTGGTCGTGCTCTGGTTTATCAAGGCCAACTTTTACCTGACGGACACGGTGTTCAACTCGGGGCTGCTCTTCCCGCTGATCATCGTGGCATTCATCCCTATCCGTCTGCAGATACTGCCGCGGTTGTTTACGGGGGACCAGCTCGACGCCTTTTCGAACGAGCAGCCGGTCGACCCAGACATGATGTGATTGCGGTTGTGGTAACGTCGGCTTTTCCGCCCTGTCCCCACTGGTGGTGCTGCTTGTTGCTCTCTTGTAGGGGTCGAGAGTGTCACTAAATGACTGCACGATTGTACCGCCAGTGTCTACTCGACATCAGGCCCCGCGGCCTGCTCCTCACCCTTTGCCTTCTGCCAGCTCATCAAACGACAGAAAATAGCGTGGCCTTCGCCGCGCGCCACCAGCTCCCCCGCCCATGCCAGTGCATCGGTTTCACGAGCGCTGCTCGCTAAACCCGCACGCGTCCTTCGACGCCGCACACAAGGCGGCAAGCCCCACTCCCCTGGTCCCGACATCCGAGCCGCGCCTTTAGCTTCCAGGCCAGCCCAGCACGTCCGCACCATCACCCTCCATGACCGATGACCCCCAGCCGACTGCGCGGCGTAAGGCACACCTCCGCTACGGCGTCCAGACGCCGCCACCCTCTGCAATGTACCTACGTGACGAGCGCGCTGCCACGAGCTCGCGAAACGTCGACACCGTCCGCGCCATGGCGCGGTCCGGGGGAAATCCGTCCCCCGCCGTCTGCGCCAGTTGCCGGAGGGTCACCACGGAGCGCACCAGGAACGCGCGGCGCACGGCCTCGTCATCGACCGCTGGCGGGGCGCACCCTTCGGTGCCGCGGTCAAACAGGTGACCGACCTTGTTGCCGCCGTGCTGCAGCCGCGCCTGCTTGTGCCGTTGGTAGTAAAAGTTGGCCAGCTGCCCGGTCGTCCGGTACGGCAGCAGGGAGCGGCGAATTTTGCCAAAGGCGCGGCCGTGCTCAAACAGCCCCCGCTCGTAGAGGACCTTTTCCTCTGACGTCCACGGCCGTAGCTCACCGGGAAACAGCAGATGCGAGCCGGGGCCGTCCCGTAACCACTGCGTCGCCTCTTCCCGACAGCGCGCCTCGAGCGCCGCCGTGGCCGTGGCGGTTCCGTCGAGGATGCGGAACCGCAAGTGCAGCAGGCTCCAGTGGTCAAACGGGGGCAAGTCCTGCCCACGGAGCCGCAACGACTCGCCGATACAAAATTGTTGAAAGACCCGCACGGCGTCGACTTGGGCGCCCACTGGCGGCACCCAGTCACAGGCAGAGGTCGCCTTGAAGCGCTCTTTGGTGGCCGGACACAGCGGCTCGTTGACGGCAATGGCTTCCAGTCGCACCCCATCCGCGTCGGTCAGGTCGGGCACGTTGGCGAGGCCCTCGGGGCACGCGGCGCGCGGCACTCTGATAGCGTCTTCGTCGTCAGAGGACGTGGACTTGGTCGACGGCGACGAAACCCGATACCCCACACCCGCCGGCGGCGACGTCGTGCGGCCCGACCGGCGGGCCCGCTTCCGGGACCCTTCATCGGCGGCGGCGGCCGACACTGTGCTATTCAACGGCCGCCGTAAAGATGGGCGTCGGGCGCCGGTCGGGGCGTCGGCCGGCGGCGGCGGCTCGTCATCGGGGATGGTAACGATGCCTTGCTGGGCGGCCAGCGGTCTACTTGTGGAGATGGGAAAGCCCAGCGCCGCCATCGCTGCCGCCGGCACCGACGGCGGTGAGGCCGACGGCGACGTGGACGGCTGCGGGGCCGCGTGCCCGTTGGTCATGGCCGCAGCGCTCGTCGTCGGGGTGGCGGCCGCCGCCGCGTCCGACACCTTCTGCTGTAGAGCAACGGTGGTGGAAAGGGCAATGTCCTCGCGAATCTGTAGCAGCCGCTCCCGCATAAAGGCGGCGTCCTCAAACGGCTCCAACGGGTTTTGGGCCAACAGCCGCAAAAACGAGTGCAGGTTCTCGGCGGGGACGTAGTACGGGAACGCAGTGGGGAAGGATGTCGACGCAGGCGCTACGGGCAATCGACCGCCACCGCGCGCGCTCATGGGTGCTACGGCTGCCGCTGCCGTTCGAGGCGCGCCCGGCGGGAACCGGCGGCGCCTGATGTCACTCGCGACGCCTCTGGGGTCACCACCTGATTCACCGCGTTCCATGCGAAAGGAAGCGACCGGAAGCAGGAAAAGGACCCGCTGCGAAACCCAAACACAGTGGCAAGAAAGAATGTCTGAAAAGATGAGTACGGCGAAGGTGGGGCAGAGAAAGAGAACGTCGCCATGCGCTTGAGCAAAAACAACAACGGTGGTACATACACAAGCGAGGACGGCGCAGGTTGAACCACAAGGTTCCAATAACGAGAGAAACGGGGCACAGTGCGCACCCGTCTTCCCGTTCGAGACACTAACCGGCTACAGATACGGACATGCACAAATCAACGCGACGCAAGCAACAAGGCAGAAAAGACATCATTACCTCGTAACAAAGAACCACTTGATGACGCAGACAGCTCAGAGGGTGGCAGAGGGGAGCGATGACCGCACTCGGTGGGCGCGTCCCAGCGAGGGTGCCGGGGAAAAGGGCGGATGCGGCAGAGCCGCGAACCTCGGAGGACGATTCACAGTTTCCATAAGTAAGCAACAGGTCCCACCAGAAAGGCGCGCCGTACTGGGCATACTTTTCATACTTTTGATGATTTCTGCTGCAGCTTCCTCGCGCAGACCTCTATGGCGAGCCTGTGGCGAGCACTCCGTGATGGCTATGCGAAACCTGTCCAGCTTTTTATTTGTGTTCAGTACAAGTGAAGCAATTTATGTCGTAATTACCGTTCTGACGTCGACTTCCCAGCCAATAAAAAATTGAAATCTACTTCCCACCGTGCGGGTGTGTGCAGGCGATTGTGGACGACAATAATTTCATGGCGGCGGTCCCGCGGGAGCGGCTGTCCCGTACGTGCCTGGACTGGGGTGTAGACTGACACATGAGCTGCATTCGCTGCCGGGACCGCCCGACCCGCCCCGCTGTGGCGCGCGTGGCGGCGCGTGCAAGGCTGGGCTGGGGGTGCGGTGTGAGCCAGACTGGGCGAGGCGGGGTTCCTGTGCCGAGAATGGGGAGCGGATGGGCAAGTTAGGGGGGGACGACGAGGAGGGTGTGCTCGTTGTCTCTCGGTGGGCGGACGGCGTGGCGGAGAATCGCGTGTTGGCGGCGTTAGGCGGCGCGGCATGCCGGTGCGTCGGTCGGGTGGCGTCGACGACCATGCCTGATACCGCCGTTGACCGCCTGTGGCCAACCGTCTTGGTTGTATAGAGCCTGTCGTTGCGGGTCCCGCACGCCACCGCGACGCCCTCTGCCGTTGCCGCCTGTCCCGCCCATCGGCGCTGTGGGCGTTGGGTGGGGAGGCGCTGCTGGTGGGGCCGCATCCGCGTCGGTGCGGCTTGCTGTCGAGCCGCTTTTGGTGAGAGCAGACCCCGACGAAGCAGCTGCAATAAGGCGGGCGGGGGGGAAAGCGCTGCTCGTTGGACCATGTTTTCTAAAAAGAAGTACGTTTGTACAGCTGGTTGGGTGCGGTCCGGCGTGGGGAGCATGCGGCTGCGGCATCCGCGGAGGTGCGGCTTGGTTGCTGCGTTTGTGACGCACTTGGTGCTTGAGCTGCGCTGCAGCGTGGTGCCGCTTGCATCTAGGCAAGACGCGAGAAGACTTGTGTGTGCAGGGGCCGTTTGTTGGACAGGTGCCCATTTCCTTTGGTCGCGCTGCATGAGCTGTGGTCGAGGGCGTCCGTCGGTTGTTGCTGGGCACCTTGTGGGACTTGTCGGTTGCTCCAGGCGCGGACAGCCTTGTGTCGGTGCTGTTGGTCCTGTTTGTTGCTAACCCATACCTTTGTTTTTCTTTTCTTGCCTCTGTCGTGCCTGTGTCCCCGCAGGAATGCCAACTACCGGGAGGAGGGCGTGAAGACGGAGTTTGTGTACGCCGATGGCGCCAAAGACGATGTTCAGCTGTCTGGTGACTGGAATGACTGGAAGGCCATCCAGTGCTTCCACGAAGGCGGCGGCATGTGGTCCGTCGTAACGCCCGTGCCGCCGGGGCCTCACGAGTTCAAATTCATCGTCGATGGCGAGTGGAAGCACTCCAACCGCCACCCGACCATTGGTATTGACGACACTTCGCTCAACAATGTGCGGTACGTACTGCCCGAGCCGGAGCTGGACGGCACTGGTGGTTTGCGGACGCCGGCGCTGACCATGCCCAGTGGCGTGTCGAATGTGGGCGCCGACAAGGGCGGCGGCAGCACCCTCGGCGGTGGCAGCAGCTTCCGCAGCCGCCGCGACTCGAACGCGACGATGCGTAGCCGGCGGGACAGCAACGCGAGCCGCTCACGCCGGAATTCCAACGTGAGCAGGCGGCGTGACAGCAACGTCAGCACGGGGAGTGCAAGGAAGCGCCTGACGTCCATGGGCAGCATGAGCTTCTTCACCCGCAAGTCCTCGGTGACACGGTAGGGGGCCTGCGTCGTGTGAGCGCCCCGCTCGTGGGTATCGGCGGGTGGTGCGCGGGGGGGCGGATGCGTTGCGTACGTGGTGGCTCCGCGGTCGGGCCGGCTGGGTCGCCTCTTGTTGCAGGCAGTGCGGCCGTGGCCTGGCTGGGGGCGGTTGCGCTGTCCCTCTGCCTGCGCTGTGACCCGTTGCGTGCCTGTGTGTGGTAGAGTATTCCTTGTTTGTTTCCTGTTGTGTGGTGTTTTGCGAAACCTGGTTAGGGTGGGAAGAGCGTGACGGTGCCGCGGCGAGCTGACCGGGCCGCGTCGTGGGGGTGCTAGGCATCGGCGGTAGGGTGGCTGGCAGCAGTTTTGTTGAGATACGGAGGCGACGCTGTGCGGCGCGGGAGAGTGACAGGCGCCTGCGTGGATAGGTGCAGGGTATCTACCGGTAGAGTGAAACGCGAGTTGACGTCGTCGGCGACTGCCAGACGCGTCGTTCCTTTCTCTTGCTGTCACCAGGTCGCGCTGCGGGTATCCAGGCACTCAGCCAGCTCACCAGCGGGACTCGATACAACACTGCCTGCCGTCTGGTGCCTGTCGCTCGCATTCGTTCACGGCTCTACCTCGCTGCCGAGCAAATGCGAGACGGATACCCGTCACGACGGAGAAAAAACGACGCGGCTCAGGGCCACAACCCATGGGCTCTGTCGATGGCGGAGCCACTGAACATGCCGACCACTCCCTCGCGGCGCCTGTGCATGCGTCCTACCCCGCTGCGCGAAAAACCATCATCATCGTTTGTCCATCTTTCAGCTTGTCAGTCTCCCGGCGACGAAAAAAAAACACCCACCGAGACCTGTGGCCGCCCTGACCACCCGCCCTCACACGGCCATGTACTCAAAGTCGTGGTCGGTCGTCTGGGAGCCGTCGACCGACACGGTGACCTTGCCCTTGCCGGCGGGCATGACGCAGGTCACCTCGTGCGCGCTGAGGACCTTGATGCGGGTACACGCGGCGCCGGCGCCGACGGTGACCTTGCGGGCGCCCTTGAGGTTGTACCCCCACAGACGCACGACGTAGCCGCCGGCCCGCCGCCCGCGGGCGGGCGTCACGGAAATCACCGCCGGCCGGCGGCGGTACTCGATCCACGGCTCCATGGCTGGGGGGAGGACCAGGATCTGGCGCTGCTGTGCGAGGGGCGAGACGACCGCGCCCGACGGGCTCATGGCGATCGTCAAGCCCCCGTGGTTGGCCATCACCCGCGAGGACACGACCCGCTTGCCGTCGGCCGACAGGCGGAGGAGGTGCAAGCGCCCATGCCCGCCGCCCGCGTACTTGGAGAGCAGGAGGGAGCCCTTGAGCCCCCCCGCAAAAATGTTGCTGCGCACCTCCACCAGCCCGTTGGTCGACGGGGCGAGGAGGGAGAGCGGCGGCGGCGCGAGCTTCGACGGCTTGTTGGGCGCCACGTACGCACACTCCTTGCGCGCACGGTTGGGGTGACCGTGGAAGGAGCCACGGGTGATGCGCAGCAGCTTGTCCGTGTTGACGCTCGTCTTGTCAGATGCAGATGTGGTGCACGACGTGGACACGGCGCCAAACCCAACGTTGGGGCCTGCACGTAAGCAACACAACGAGTCGCAAAGGCAGCACCCACGGCCGACCGCGGCACCACGTCGGGTCGGTTCCAGCAGAGCAACAAGGCGAGAGATGGTGAGTGACCGCCCCCCGCCAAGACGCAGTCG
>ENA-ORXT01004768-ORXT01004768.1-marine-metagenome-genome-assembly--contig:-NODE-4768-length-13782-cov-33.889456_pt1 | contig 13782 bp, 8 predicted proteins | sample MGYA00237868_ERZ511482 | MGnify/ENA metagenome assembly ERZ511482 | reverse complement strand
GCCAGTTGGACGCATGCATTCAGGCAATGGCTTACAGATCTTAAATGGAATTATGAGAATATAGATCTGACATTAAAGAGCCTACTGAAACAATATACATTTTTAGATCAGATGGTCAGAGATGTCGCTAATCAAATGAGAGCACACTGCAAAAAATACCTAAAACATGATTATAACTTACTTCGATCTGTACCGGGTATCGCAGGTTTGACAGCTTCGTATATATTAGCTGAAATAGGTGACTTAAGAAGATTTCGATCATTTAAAAAATTTGCCGGATTTGTAGGATTATTACCTGGGATATATAGTTCTGGAGATAATGAATCAGTCAGAGGAGTAACTCCCAGAGCTAATTATGTTGTCAGAAGTTTAATCGTAGAAGCCAGCTGGGTTGCAATAAGAATAGACCCTGTTATGCAAGCATATTATAGGCAGCATACAGGCAAAAATACTAAAGCAGCTATTTTTAAAGTGTCCAGAAAACTACTTTCAAGAATTCATGCTGTTATTAAAACTGATACACCATATCAGATAGGCTTAATAAATTAAGTAGTAGATTATGAGTTTTCAACATACCAACATTATAATAATTCAGGCTAATCATTTTAGCATTAGCCTTCGCTCAATATTGGTATATTGAAAACTCGCATTGTAAGAAATAAAATATTAATATCTATAAGCTAACTTAAGATGATAAAGAGTAAAAGACAACAAAACAATAGGAGTGAAATGGTGAGTCCATTATCACATTGATCAGCATGTTGCTTTTTATTATCTATAACTCAAATAAGTACTTGTGGATGAGTCATTACGACTTGGTCGTATAGAATTTATACCACACTACTTGTCCCACTTTGCGGGATAGGATGCAGAGCTGTAGGTTTAATTATTAAAGAAATGTAGAATTTAAGGAAACATATTATATTAGTGGTCTACTCAAAGGCTTTTACATAGGACCTATTGTTAGCACCCGTTTTATCCACCAGTTTTATCTCTTTCTTTGTAGTTTGTAGACTCATGATTCCACTTGTTAGCCATAGACTCAAGCTCTTTCCAAGCAGTAGGGCCCCACTGTTGTTTTCTGAATTCTATGTATTCTTTAAATCTTAAGTAGGTTTTGACCATAACTCCTCTTCTTGCGTTTTTAATTAGTTCTTCATCATATATGCCTTGAATTATGCCCCTTGCATATCCTTCATATATATTTAAGTAGCGATGAATTAAATTTTGAGTTTCTTTAGATTTTTCAATTTCTGACATTATCTTGTCAAGAGGAATTGATTTATTAATATTCATAAAATCGAACATCTCATTCAATTTTGTTGACATCACGGTGGTGTTATAATGAACGAGTGCTTTTTGACTTTCTATTCTTCGATTCCAATCATGATTATCTCTATGAAACAATCTTGACAATTTTATTTGATAACCAGTATAAAATAAACCTGCCCCAACGATAATCATAGTTAAAGATCGAATTATCAAATTCCAAATTTCGTAATCAGTCATCTTAGTAATACAATTTTTATTCTGAAATCTAAATGCCTATTTTATAAATTCTAACACAATCAAAATATTAAATTACAAATCTTTTCTTAACCTTAAGATTAATTGTTATGCTATGTTTAAAATCAATTTGTAAAGTTTAATAATATGTTTTAATTAAGTTTTTTATGACTTAAACTGCACGTCAATTACAACACTATATCTTTAAAGTTCCTCTCTCTTTATTTGAACTAAATTTCTTCTATTAGACATGTTTTGCTATTTTGAAATTCATAATGGAATTTGGTGGTAATACTTTTATCATTTTTCAAGCTTATCATTTTTTAAAGGGTGCTAACGTATAATTATATCTCCCGTCTCCGACGGAGGAGGATATGGGATGATATATAGTGTTACATGCTGGCAATCTATTGTCTACGATTTTCATTTTCAAGATACAATTTTCTTTGAAGGGTTGGCTTGCAGCTCTCTGTCGCCCGCAGGTACGAGGACGGCAGTGTGCTACAAATGTGATTGCTTAAATTTATTTTTAATAGTGCTTTTGAGACTTGCAATTATTAATCATTTTATAAATGCTGAAGGATTTTCTCTGACTTTCTTTTTCTGTTCTTCTTTCCATACTTTGATTGCCTCTGCAGCTATTTCGGCTTGTGCAGTCGCGATTTCATTCATAAGAAGCATGTTTGATTCCATTTCATATTTAAGTTTTTGTTTGTTCTTGTCATCATTAGATCGTACTAATGCATTCACTTCTTGATTTAGGTTTGATGTCTTTAGTAACTCTCGTATTTTAACTTCGTGCTTCATCCTATCTAGAATGTCATCATATGGACCTCTTTCTGTCATCATTTTGAATAAGATTGGAGCAACTTCAATCAGAATAAATAAAAGAGTAATCAACCACTTGGCTAGTTTGAGAATAGTGTCTTCAGAGGTAAGTTGATCTAATGCTTTTAGTCTTGCCATAAGGCCATTATTAGCTTCTTGAATTAGTGAACTTTCAGCAAAATCTTTTAGATTCTTTGATCTCAAATCGTTTATTTCCGACCTAAGACTATATATTGCTTCTTGATCTTTCTTATCGATTTCTTTGTATTTGGCTTTGGTCTCCTCTAGATTTTTCTTTTTGGTAAGAGCAACCTCGTTTAATTCAACCCAAACAGGCCCTTTACCTGGCTTTCCACTTCTTTCACCTGTTATCCATTCTTCTCTCTTATCTTTATCAGCCTGATTAAAAGCTTCTGTAGCTCTAAAGACAATGTCTTCATTTTCTTTAATACTTTGAGTTAGTTTATCTATTTTTCTTTCTCTATCTAGAATTAAAAAATTTGACGTAGAATCCCCCATCTTCGCTTCCAATTCTGCCTTAGCTATACTAATGTTTGTGTCAATTTGTGCTTGAATCTCACTTTCAAACAACTTAAGCTCCAAAGGGTAAGCTATAACGAATCCTAAAGTTATTGCCATTACAATCCTTGGTGCTGCCTCAATTAATTCTTGCTTCGATATTGTCTTCTTACCATCTCCTACACCAAATGTAGAAACAATAAATCGATCTAAGTTATATATAAGAGCTCCCCAAAATATTCCAAAGAAAATAGCTAAAGGAACGCTTTTGAATGCTGTAAATAATGCATATCCTCCAGCAAATGATGCCATTAATGCAGTGAAAATAATTGTACCTCCAATACCATAATATTTACTTTTTTCAGATGGTACCTGCTCTAGAATTTCTAGGTCAGCACCAGATGACCATAAAAAGATGTTCTGTATTATTTTAGTTAGTTTATTCATTGTTCTTTTCTATTATTCTTGATAGTTTATCGTCTACTATTATCTTAATCTTCTCAAATATGTCAATTAGTGAAACTGATTTCTTAGGCATCACCATAAGGTTTTCATCTTTGAAGTTTGGTCTCTTCAAGTCCATAACTTCTATAGGTTCTATCTGTGTAAATTGTACAGAGGGTATATTGACTTCTTTTAGGATCGTAGGAATTTCGATTCTATCTTTGAAGTCAATTTTTGCCAAGTTGGCATTGATTGTAAAGTCAAATACTGGAGCTGGAGCTAAAAGCTCTTTAACAACCGGCAAAGGAAACGACCTCGCAGAAATCGTCTTAGTAGCCTTAGTGAACAATCCATGAGCTTCGATAGTAAATTCTGTTTCATTCTTTATAGGAATATGATATATCCCATCAACATCAACGACCTGTCCTATCCTTGGATATATACTTACAGAATTGGCATTTTTAGTTTTCCAAATCAAATCCACATTTTCGATTCCATGTTCCAGGTTTACTTCCGAGTAAAAGGTTTCTATTTCAGGTCTGACTATATCTACTTCTACTGACTTAGAGGTAAGCTCACCAAAATAACCTTCAGCTGTTAATATATACTTTGTTTTCTCTGAAGGTTCTATAAATAGAGAGTCTACATCTAAAATATCTTGTTCATGATTTGAAAGAGTCACCTTAGTTACATTCTTACATACCCAATTTAGTTGAATAGGATCTTCATTGTCCCTAATATTCTTATCAGCATTAAATTTCATGATTTGCGGTTCTACTTTTACTGCCTCTATCTCAATTGTGTCTTCAGTAGCACCGAAATCATTCACAACTTTTATAGTAACAAGAGATGAGTCAGAGAAGGACAGTGATTTACCATTACTTAGACTATTGATTTCATCTTTGATAATTACCTGGGAATACATTTTTGTACTCCATCTAAAATCTACTTCCTCATCCGCTCTACGGACTTGTGATTTACTAGAATTGAAACTAGATACTATTGGTCTATTTTCAAAATCCATGTTAAGTTGCCAAAGCAAATTCTTCCATCCATTGGCATTTAGTCTTCTTCTGTAATCTGTATAGCCTTTATTAAAAACTGTCTTAAATGATGAAACCAAGTCATCTACCCCAGATTCATTAAGGAAGTCAAGAAAGTCTAATACTCCTTGATGAGATTGTTTATTATTAGAATTAAAGAGCTCAGATTCAGGATTTACTTGAGGCCATTTATTCTCCTTAAGATATGCTTTCTTTGTACTGTCATCTGCATCCACAAGGAAAAAATACGGAACGACACCAACCATCAACTCAAATATCAAATTAGTAAGTTTCCACTCTTCTTCTGCCAGCCGATCCGCTGATGTTAATAATGAAGAAGTACCAATATTACTTATTGTATTCCTGAAAAGGCCACCAACATAATGACTTATCTTGCCAATAGTCGTAGGCTTCATCTGTTTGTCATAGATATAACCACTATCAAAATCAATTAAGGCAATTCTACATTTAGTTTTATCAATGTAAATTGAATGAGGATCCAGATCACTATGAATGAAATTGATACTGTGCAAAAAATCTATTCCTTTGGTAATTTCATATGCTAAATATGCTTTTTCATTCAACGGTAGAGATGATAGGTAATTACTACCATAATCATCATCACCATAGTCTGTATATCCCTTGTGACTTAGATCAAACATTAACATTGCCGTACATTCCTCTCCAGTCGTGGTCAAACTAGCATCACATATAATAAATGGTAGCCCCATAAGCGACGGAACTTCATCGTAAATAGAGTTTTGGATTTTGGTAAGCTTAGAACCAATTCTATTATGCAGCAGCGAAATAGTCTTTAGTGCATGTTCTCGAGATTCTATCCCTCTACAAATCTTCACTGAAAGACCATGCTTAATTTTACCATCTATATTTAAGACCTTATGGACTGTACCAAACTGCCCTTCGCCTATAGAACTATTATCGAAAGTCAAATTATCAAAACCTGTGATATTATTTTGTAAACTCTGGTCTATTGAACTTATGTTTGATATTTGGGTTAACTTCTCAATCATTTCTTTGCTTTATGATAATCAATAAAATCATGAGTAACTACAAAGCCTATAGAAGCATCATCATCAAATGGAGTAGCTTCGTGTATGTCCTCTAATATTGTTCCTGTAAAGCCTCTAAATTGATCTTCAAAATTCTCAAAGTCACAATCTTTGAGAAAAGAAATAAGCTTTTGTAAAATGAATTGGATGTCTGATGACTCATGTCTCCAATGCCGTTTATCTTCGCTCTCATCAACTATGATCATTCTATCTTCCAATGAAGAAATACCATCTGTATAAAACATCAGTAAATCTCCAAATGGGTTATTCAGAGTTAAATTGAGCTTAGAAGCCTCTTCTTCTTTAGCACCGCTATCCTTAGATATGAATCTTATTAAGCTACCGTCATTGTTTATATGTGGCAAGAGTAAGCTATGATACCTGTATGGATAATCAGATATAGAATTTTCATTAAAATCGCCGCCTAGATGTATAGCTCCTCCGTTACCCAAATATTGTATACTCAGTTTTGATTTAGATTTTTCATTGTGAGCATATATGACAGTTGTCCCACCTATTGTTGTTTTCTTTAAATCTGAAAGAGCATTTGACTTAGATAAATCTTTCAAAGATGAGAATTTTGGCTTCATCAATTCATTTACAATACAATCACTGTACTTAAGAGAATCAGTAAACTCTCCAATACCATCACATATGACTAATCTTGAGCTATTATCAAGAAGTGCGACATCACTAGAATCTTGATTTAATTTCGTATTTAAAGTATGGGCTGTGAATATCATATCAATCAATCAATTTTTGAAACTAATGAAATACTTTTTATCATTTGTTTTCTCACATCTTCTGGATCTATTGATGTCCATACTAAATCCGGTCTATTGGCTAAGTCTTTCATGTTTGATTTGATAGAACTAATGTCCTTTAGTCCCATGCCATCAAGACCCGACGTGCTTTCAAAAAATACAGTCGCAATATCAACATTGTCATTAGACTTTAACCTTTTACAAATTTCAAATGATTCGTCAAAATCATGAATAGCTCCATCACTTAAGATGATAACTAGGGCTTTTGAATTTTTTGTTTTATATCTATCTAAGTACGATAAACATTCCAATTCTACACCTGAAAGTGTCTCTTCTAGGTTTGATCCTGTATAGTCACTAATATAATCACAAGGATTTAGAGATATTGATGGTACTTCCTTTAATGGACGCTGTGAAATAAAGTTATTACTATCTTTTGCATAAGCCCAAACAGAAATATCAAATGATTTGTCATTCTTACTTTTCTTAAGCCTATCTATCACTCCGTAAACACCAATATTGACTTCTTCTCCTTTAGAACTACCTGATGTTCCATTGTATGACATAGAACCAGAGCCATCTAAAACAAATACTACTAGCTGATAAAATAATCTAGGAATATCAATATCAGATAAAGCAAAACTACTTGCTCTTAGATTAGTCAATGACCTCTTTAGTTTGTTTCCAGATGAAACTACTTGATTCGCACTTTTTTGGATGTCCTTTTTCATGATGTATAATTTGATTGCACTGAAGCATATTCGTCTTCGAGTAATTGTTTTTGCTTTTTAAAATATTGATCGTAATCGCTTATACTCACAACATTAAGATATTCTTCTGAAATTTTCAGATCTCTAAGTTCTGATAGTAAGTAATCATATTTTGCATTAAGAGTCTCTAGTTTTATCCTGAGCAAATCAACTTCACTAGTGTTTTCAATATTTACATTTGTATTCCCTAGTATGAATTCTCCATGCAGATACTTAACTGTTTTTAAGTCTCGTCGCTTGTAGGCCTCTGTAAGTTTGTTAAAGTTCTCGGCAGCAATTTTCTTGTCCTCAAAAATACATAGGTGAGAATCTGGGTGACAAAGTTTAGAAGCTTCCTTATATAATGACTTTAGAGTCTCAAGATCGTCTTCTTCCAGGTGTATATATTGCTTCTCTATTTCCTCATCATAGGCTCTGTTTGCTTCTTCAAATTCTCTTTCAATATCATCATATGATTGATCTACAACACCATACTTAACAAGTCTAGAATATATCTTCTTCTTTAAGGCAAGTATTTTGGAGATTATTGGATTCAATTCGATAGCACAGCGGTGATTGAAATAATCTAGCTGAGCTTCTATTTCACTCTTTTCCATTTCTACCACATGGATTTGATATGACATCAGTTTGATCTGGCTCAATAACTGATCAACCAATATTTTATTGATATCAATAAGTTGGGTATATGACTTACGAAACTCATCCATCAACAATAGTCCTTTTTCATATTCTTGACTCAGCAGGGCAGTAGTAATGTGTTCGAGCTTTTCGATATTTCTCAATTGATGAATATATCTTGTAGCGGTAGATGTGTCACCAATAGCTATCAGTGCCTTTATAGCATCAAATTGCTTGAGAGACTTAGCAATGTCAAGCTGTTTTTTCAGAGATTTGATTTTACCGGAAAGGATTTTTAGCTTTTCAAACACCTCTACAAACTCTAGTGCTCTCTGATTATGGTTTAGGACAATAGTGACTTCCTCATTGTTAACGGTGAAGGCTCTATTGGACCAATTTGCCGATCCACTAATGACCGTCGACATATCTATCACACAAAATTTCATGTGCATTAACTTCTCATCATTACCGACCTCGCCGAAGAAACCGTCATTTTCCTCTATAAGCTTGTATTCATTGCTGCATTGATGATTGAACTGATGATCCGTGATTATAAGTTCGACTGTTATTCCCTTGGATTGTATTTCCAAAAGCTTTTTGAATAATGGTCTATCTGTAAACCATGCCACAGCAACCATTACGTGATGTTCGGCCTTATCCAGAAGCTTAAGTATCTCATCTCTAACTTCATGAGTGCCTGTGAAATATGTATTTATCTTCAAAGCATTAAAATTTCAGTATACAATCAATTTGTTATTGTTCAATTTTTAGTATTTGTACATACTTTTCTAGAGCACCAATTTTTACAGTTTCTCCGACAGTTTTAGTTATTAAACTCTTACCCAATGGAGATTCAATACTTACTTCTTGAACCCCATTTTTCTTAACGCCATTAGTATGATTGACGAGTTTTATTGAAATGTCTTTGTTGTTATTTAAGTACTTAACTGTAACAACTGAATTCAGTTTAATAGAAACAACATTTGATACAGGCTTAGCTTTTGCCAGCACATTACTACTGATCGATTTGGCAATTATTTTGGTTTTCTTATTTATAGATGGATTAGCAACTATGGCAGATTGATAATCATCATTGACATCATGAATGAATGCATCACTTACTTGTGATTTTCCTTCATCATTAGATTCAGGCATAGATTCCACCGAATTGATAAATTCCACCAACTTTTTTATTTCCTTCTTGGGACTTTTCCACCAATTAGTACTCCAGATTCTGTGAAAAACAAAACCATTGTCTTCTAGAATGTTTTGTCTATACTTGTCATGTAGATAAGCTTCTTTGCTCGAATGATAAGCTGCTCCATCGCACTCGATTGCGATTCTAGGAATCAGAGGATTTTTTGACTTATATACAAGATCTATTCTAAAGCCAGCATACTTGAATTGTGGATACAATTGATCTTCAGAGACATGGTCAATAAGATAATATATACTTCCTCTTCAAATGGTGAATCTAGATCGGCATTGAAATTGCCAGCTCCATTATTGCTAGTCGTAGTGTAGTTGGATTGAAGAGCTGTCAAAACCCCAATACGAGCATCCTCATTCTGGTCACTTACAGCCTTGCAATAAGCTAAATATGCAAAGAAAACTGCACGTTTATTATTACTTCCTTCACTTTGAAGCAACTCTCTATAATTTAGTACGTATTCCTCTGGAATTGATGTGACAGTGTAGACTTTATACTTTGCTCGTGTAATTATTACATTTAATAGCTTATATCCCTTTTGTTGATTTATCGATCCGAATCGTTGGGCAAACTTTCCATCCGAATTAATACCATAGGTAGTGGATAGAATAATAACATCTCTTTCATCTCCTTGAATGTTTTCGAGATTCTTTACAAAAAAACCATTTTCTTCTAATTCTGAAATTTTGTCATTGAAATCAATAAATTGCGACAACTTTCGCCTTGAGTTGATTTTCTCGATTATTAAATTCCTTTGTACAATATTGAATGTAGCAACACCTACTGTCGGATACTCTCCATCAGGTAGCCTTTGGATATTGTTTTCCAATATAGAGATTACAGCCTCTGCTTCTGTATTGTTACATCTGTCAACATATGTTCCTCTAGTATTAACATAACTGATAGGCATATAATCTATCGTGCTTGGAAGTGGTTTAAGTCTCTGCTTATAAAACGCATAATTTGAAAAATCAATTAAATACGGATGCCTAGATCTATAATGAAAATCTAAGTGTAGCTTTTTGAAATCAAGCTGAGCACCAACTTCTAAAAGTGATTCACATGATAAAATATCATCTATAAGAATACCAGTTCCCGAACCATCATCGCCATCATCAAGGTCATCGTCGTCGTCATCAACTTCGCGTTCGAAATTCTTGCTAAAATAGTTGGAAGGAGGCATTTGGTGTTCATCACCTGCAATAACAATCTGCTTACCTTTTAGAAGTGCAGGAAGGGTGTCTTCTAGCCTTAATTGACTTGCTTCATCGAACATCACAATATCAAAATAGTCCCTTTTGTGCTTGAATAGATTACTTGCTACATCTGGTGTAGTGAGAATTACAGGAAAAAATGTTGTAAACAATTCAATATCAAATTCTACAATTCTACGCAAAGAAAGTCTTCTATGGTTCTTACTCTTCTTCTTATTATATAGATTGGCTACATTTAGATTAGTATTCGATTCATTAAACTCCTTGGCAATCTTCATCTGTTTAGAATGCCAAAACTTATTTATATAGTTGACTTGCTCTCCTTTCAACTCATCTAAGGCAAGGTCTAGATCTTTATGGTAATTATCTTTAACTGGTAAATCAACATCTGCATAATGTATTAGAGCTCTGTGCAAGTAATTAACTGAAAACTCCTTTTTCCATTCATTTTTATTCTTTAGCTTGTCAATCAGTTTAGTCTCTTCTGAATTTAGAGCATTATAAAAACTAAACCAATCGAACTCATTACGGAACAAGTCGTCGTCACTTTCTATGAATGCCTGATACTTTTCTAATAGTGAATTAATTTGATTTGAGAAATTTGAGTGACGCTCAAATGAACTGGTAATTGATATCCAGTCGTCGCTATTAATACGATTAATCAATTCTTCAGCCTTGCTCTTGTTGTTTTCTAGTTTTATTTGAGTCTCATGTTAGTTGTATAAGAAATTATCATTTTCATACTCTTCCGAAGCTTTGTCTTGTATATTTTTCTTCTCGGCATTAATAGTAGGCTGTAACTTCAAGAGCTCATGTTTACTCACATTGAAGGATGTATCAAGACTGATAATGATTGACAAATCTTTACATTCAGATAATTTACTGGAGAATTCATTGATGAAGCTTGAGTTCAGATCAAGATGAGCTCGCATATCTTGAATTATAGTTTGTAGCAATGACCGTTTCGCATCTGATGACTTATCTGAGACCAAGTTCACCTTGGCTAATACGGCCTGTGGATTATCATGTAAAGAATGAAAGCCAAACTCCAAAAATTCTTTATTAGTCACCTCAACGAAGGTGTTTTTAGATGATTCTATATTAGCCTCAATACTATGCAATGCATTTTGTTTGTTAGATAGGGCACCTGTAAATAAAAAAGAATCGAAATCTGTGGAATTCGATAACTCACTCTCTAAATCATGGAACAGCTTATTGAGCTTTTTTACCACATCTATTGTATTCTTGGCATTTTTTGAAAAGAATGATTTGAAACGAAGTCCAAATTTTATTGTGCTATCAGCCTCTTGAAAATACGTATTATCATTGTTCTGTTTAAATAGCTTGTTAATGCTAGCGATCAATTTCTCAACTCTACTACTTTGTGCATTACGTTCATCTTCTCGGAATCTTACATATTTGTCTTTGGATAACGAAAGTGTCTTATGTAAAATATTCTCTTGACCTAGCACTTTAGATATAGATCTTAACAACTCATCTGATTGGTGATTAAACTGCTCAACTCTTCTTATTAAGTATTCACTCTTACAATTATTATTTTCAACTACAATAGTTTGAAATGCTTTATTATAAGCTTCAAAGTTTTGTTTCAGTTTATCTTCTAAAGCAAATGGATTATTTCCATGATATTTATTTGTATTAAGAAACGTTAGTTCTGATTTAGGTTCGTATTCTTTGTATGCTCTTGATCCTTCAGATATTAGTTTTATATAGTGTTCAAATTCATCCAATTCGAATTTAAAGTCAAGTAGATTTCCCATGTTCGGATTAACATCACTTTGTCGCAATTGGGAGAGAAGGTCACCGACTATAGCTGTCCAGTTTTTATCGCCAATAATTTTTTGATCAAGTCGTAAATGACCACTATTTATCCTATTAATTAGGAAGTTAGTCTTCTCAATTATTGAATTTAATTTGTCCTTCGAACTTCCTGAAGGTCGAAAGTGAGATGCTTTAACATCAACTCTATCTCTTACAGAATTAACAGAGTTACGTCGATCTTTGACAATGTCTTTAATTGTTATACAATGAGTACCCAACTTCTTCTCTTCTAAACTCTTTTGTAGAACATTTAAAGCGGCTTGTTTTTCACACACAACTATTGTTCTTTTGCCATTCTCTAAAGCATTGACAAGTATTGCACTTAATGTCTGGCTCTTACCTGTACCTGGTGGACCTTGTATAAGTAAATTACGATTCTTTGCAAGAGCATTCAATATCCCTTGTTGGGAAGGATCTGTTCTTACCGAAGATAATGGCTGAAAATGATGATTATGAAAATCCTTCAAATTGATAGACAACCCCTCCAAATCCAAAAGTTTATCATAGTCATTAATGATATTTTGTTTTTGTACTTCAAATATTGAAAACAAACCGCCAAATTCAATTAAAGAACTATTGGATGTAATTGGAAGCTTTTCATAGTGTTTCTTATCTCGAATCTGTGAAACATGTTGGAGTTTATTGTTAAATATTGATTCAATATCTGGATCTACATTTGTGTTAATTGCTTTTATTATTGTTGTACATATCTCTATTAATTCTTGTCTATCAATCAACCCATCATCTAAATGCTCCGAAGAAAGCTGATTTATTTCAATTTGGGAATCACTTTGAAGATGATTAATCAATACTTCATTGATATAAATAGGGTCATTCTCATCACGAAGGACTTCCCATGTGTTGAATTCTTTTGTTCGCTTTATACGTAATGACCAAATAAGTATAGGTGCAACTGTAAGTTTATCATCAAGACGGTCCCTTCTTAACAAGATTGGATATCCAAATCCAAAGGTATTAATTCCCTTCTCTGACTCTATTGTATCGGTTTGGTTAATTAAGTTTTCAAGTGATTTTGTAATTTTTACCAAATCAATTTGATCTTGCTCAAAAAGTGAATTTAGATCTGGCACATTTTCTTTCCAAGAAATTTTAAATTTCAATGGGAGTTGCTCTAATAGAGAATTTATAAAATCATTAGGTAAGTTTTCATTGATGTGCTTTAGGCGAGATAAATCAAATTTATATCTAGACCTACCTGGTACGGCATTCAAGTGTACGCCTCTTCTGCTTCCTACTTTAAGTCTATTTTGAAGTTCTTCTATAATTTTTCGTGATAATTCCATCAGTCAAGTTGATTATTAGTTAAAATATAATAGAAGGCCTAGAAAATGGTGATGGATGTATTGTTTGTGGGCAGAAAAAGCAATGTGTCTGTAAGACTCTTTGCTTTTTGAGCGTTGGCAGTTTCTTCTTTCTATATTCATTCAGTTAGTCTTTTTATTTTTTTTAGCTTGCATGTAACGTCCGTTGATATCGAGAGTCTGACCAAAGGGAAGATTCTCTGATATCTATTGTTCTCTTCCGTTTTCTTTTTTTATATGTATTCAGCTAATTCGATTCTCTCTTGTATTTCTTCGATTCCCGCTCCAAGATATCTCTTTACCAGGATACTAGCCACTCTGCAAACCTTTTCCGCTTTCTAAATGCCATTGCTTTTATTCTTTTATTTAATGGAAGAGAACTTGTGTATATCCCATTAGTTTTACCCAAATCTTTACGTTTTTTATTTCTTCTTACAAACCCTTCCCTCTCCCTAAATACCTCAGCATCAATACCTTAATGTTCATACAAACGGTTATAACCGTTTGTATGATAAAATTGACCTACATATCTTGGATTTTGTTCTTTTCTCTACCAATATATAGCTTTTGTCCCAATATCAACGAGATATCAAAGACTTCTTCTGGAATCAAAGGACCATGAATCGAATCGA
>ENA-ORXT01004767-ORXT01004767.1-marine-metagenome-genome-assembly--contig:-NODE-4767-length-13784-cov-4.866492_pt1 | contig 13784 bp, 7 predicted proteins | sample MGYA00237868_ERZ511482 | MGnify/ENA metagenome assembly ERZ511482 | reverse complement strand
CGAGTGCCAGGAAATCCTCGTGCTCCTCGGCAAGGACGACAACTACGCAGGGCTCTACGTCGATCTGGTCAAGAAGTGCACCGACGTGGGCGACGCCTACTTTTGGATCGGCAAACCCGAGGCCCAGGAGCTCAAGGAACCGCTCGACGCCATCGGCCAGGCCGCCGGGGCTGCCATCGACGAGTTTGAGAAGGTCCGACGCCTGCGCCAGAAGGCCGCCTCCGAGGGCAAGGCGATCCGCGAGAAGGCGAGGAAGCTTCTCGGTGACGCCGCCCATGCCTCGTACGACGACGTTCTCGGTTACGTCAAAAACCTCGCTGAACTGCGCGGCACGCGCGGCGAGATCATCTCGCTCAAGGATCTCCGCTACGTCGACAAGGAACTCCTCGAGTCGCTTGAGGCGGAGGTCGTCGAGACCTCCGACCGCGTCTCCGCGAAGTGCGTGGAGTTCCTTCTCGAGGAGCAGGCCCTCGATCCTTACCGCGACAAGGTCACCGAACTCGGAGCCGGCATCGAGGAAGTCGCCAAGGCCACCGAGGCGGTCGAGATCGAGGACGCTCTGGCCGAGGCCGGAAGCGAACTGGAAATGCTCACCGAAGTGGTCGCCAACCTCAAGATCGAGGACGCCACCCAAACGACGCGGATCATCGACGACATCTCGACCATTTACGCGAGCCTCAATCAGGTCCGCAGCGAGGTGCGCAACCGCCGCCAGGAACTCGGCAAGGCCGAAGGCTCGGCGCAGTTCGGGGCCCAGCTGAAACTCCTCGAGCAGTCCGTCGCCAACTACCTCGACCTCTGCGACGAGCCCGCCAAGTGCGACGAGCACATGACAAGGGTCATGGTCCAAGTCGAGGAACTCGAAGGGCGCTTCTCCGAGTTCGACGAGTACGTCGAGACACTCGCCGTCCGCCGCGAGGAAATCTACAGCGCCTTCGAAGGACGCCGTCAGTCTCTTCTCGAGGCCCGCAACCGCCGCGCGGGGCGTCTTGGGAAGTCCGCCGACCGGATTCTCTCCGGCGTGAAGAACCGCCTCGCTGCGCTGGAGGACCTCGACGACGTCAACGGCTACCTCGCCGGCGATCTCATGGTCGAGAAGCTCCGCGACATCGTCCGCGAGCTGCAGTCGATCGGTGACGACGTCCGTGCCGACGGACTCCAGGCGCAGCTGAAGAGCCTCAAGGAGGATTCGCTCCGGCAGATGCGCGACAAGAAGGAGCTGTTCGTCGATGGCGAGAATCTGCTCCAGTTCGGCAAGCACCAGTTCACGGTGAACACGCAGCCGCTCGAACTCAGCATCGTGCCGCACGACGGCGCGATGAGCTATCACCTCGGTGGTACCAACTACTTCGAGGCCGTCACCGACGAGGCCTTCCTGGCGACCGAGGGCTGCTGGGAGCAGGACACGGTCAGCGAAAACAAGAGCGTCTATCGTGCCGAGTACCTCGCCCATTTGTATGCCGCCGAGCATCCCGACTCGGAGCTGGAAGGAGCCGAACTCGAAAAGGCGGTTCAGACCTTCATGAGCAGCCGCTATGACGAGGGCTACGTGAAGGGGGTCCACGATCACGACGCGGCGCTCATCACTTCGGCGTTGCTCGCGATTCGGCGCGAGGCCGGGCTCCTGCAGCACGATCCCGGGCACCGCGCCCTCGCCCTGCTGTTCTGGGAGGACTGGTCCGACGACGACGGAGAAAAGGAACTGCTCGCCACCAAGCTGCGTTCCCTCGGTGAGGTCCACCGCACCTTCGGCATTGGCGATCCCGAGGGCTCGACCCCGCTCCGGTCCGAACTCAAAAGCCGCCTCTCGACCTTCCTCGACCACCCGGGGCTGGCCTCTGTCTTTCCCGATCCAAAGAACGCCGAGCCCGCCGCAAAATACCTGTTCGAGGAACTTCTCGACCCGAGCCGGATTGCCGCCAGTTCCGAGGCGGGAGACCTCATTCAATCCTTTAAGCAGGCCCTGACCGGCAAGCGCGCCACCAAACGGTTCGAGGAAGCCATCGCCGACCTCGTTCCACTCCCCCGTTTTCTGGTGATTCACGACTGGATCACCGGCTGGGCCGACGCCGAGGACGAGCCGATCCAGGCAGGGCCGCTTGCCGAGGCGGCTGTGCACTTGCTACGGTCCGGTTTCGAGCAGCGCGACGTCGCCCAGCTCGAACTGAGTCGCGCCCTTCCCAAGCTGCGCGGCAACCACGCTCAGATCGGCGACGGTGGTCACTACGAATTCGACCTGCACGCCTTCAGCGAGCGGATTCGACGCTTCACCACCGAGACCGTCCCCGCCTACCGCTCCTACCACGAGTTGAAGCACGCTCTCACGGAACAGACCCGCGAGTCGCTCCGTCTCGACGAATTCAAGCCCCGTGTGATGAGTTCCTTCGTCCGCAATCAGCTGCTCGACTCGGTCTATCTCCCACTGATCGGCGACAATCTCGCCAAGCAGATCGGCGTGGCCGGAGAAAACACCCGCACCGACAGGATGGGGCTGCTGCTTCTCATCTCGCCGCCCGGCTACGGCAAGACGACCCTCATGGAGTACGTCGCCAACCGGCTCGGGATCACCTTCGTCAAGATCAACGGTCCCTCGCTCGGCCATGAGGTCGTCTCTCTCGACCCGACTCAGGCTCCCAACGCCTCGGCCCGGGAGGAAGTCGACAAGCTCAACCTCGCGCTCGAGATGGGCGACAACGTAATGATCTACGTCGATGACATTCAGCACTGCCATCCCGAGTTCCTGCAGAAGTTCATCAGCCTCTGCGACGGGCAGCGCAAGATGGAGGGCGTGTGGAAGGGCAAGGCCCGCACCTACGATCTCAAGGGACGCAAGGTTGCCGTCGTCATGGCTGGCAACCCCTACACCGAGACCGGCGGCAAGTTCCAGATCCCCGACATGCTCGCCAACCGGGCCGACACCTACAACCTGGGTGACATCATCGGAGGTCACGCCGCCGTCTTCAAGGCGAGCTACGTCGAGAACGCGCTCACCTCGAACCCCGTGCTCGCCCAGCTCGGCAGCCGAAGCCGCAAGGACGTCCATGCCTTTCTCAAGATGGCCGAGACCGGTGAGCGAGACGGCATCGACTTCGAGGGCAACTACAGCGCCGACGAAGTCGAGGAGATCGTCTCGGTGATGACCCGTCTGCTGCGCATCCGCGACACGATCCTGAAGGTGAACCTCGAGTACGTGCAGAGTGCCGCGCAGGCTGACGAGTACCGCACCGAGCCCCCCTTCAAGCTTCAGGGCAGCTACCGCAACATGAACCGCATTGCGGAGAAAATCGTCCCGCTGATGACGGCCGAGGAAGTCGATACCGTGGTCCTCGATCACTACGTCAACGAGAGCCAGACTCTCACCACCGGCACCGAGTCCAACCTGCTCCGGTTCAAGGAAATCGAAGGGATCCTCACCGAAGAGGAGGCCGCCCGCTGGGAGGACATCCGCAAGACTTTCCGCCGCAACCTCACCATGGGCAGCGGCGACGACGATCCTGTCGCACGGATCGTCGGTCAGCTCGCCACCTTCAACGAGGGCCTCGGCGACATCCAGAAGACCATCGCCGGCGCCGGCAGCGACTACGCCAAGCCGCAGTCGCTCGGTGACAGCACGATCGCGCAGCTCGAGCAGATCATCGCCGGCCTGCGTGCCGTGCCCGTCGAAGTCGAGATCAAGGTGCAGCCGGTCGAGCATTCGCCGTTCACGCCTGAGTCGCCCCCGTCGGGGAAAAAGAACAAGACGAAGACGAAAGCCAAGCCCAAGGCCATTGCAGAGGCGAAGAAAAAGACGGCGGCCAAGAAAAAGGCGAGGCCCGCACTACCCGTGAAAGTCGAGACCGAGGTCGAGCAGGGTTAGACGAAGCGCCCCTTCCGCATTGGACAGGTAGGGTACCCGGTCGCTATCTTGACCGTTGATGACCATCTGGAATCTCGTTGCCTCCAGCTTTCGCCACTACGGCAGGCGCCATCTCGGACTTCTGCTGGGAACGGCGCTCTGCTCGGCCATCCTTGCTGGATCCCTGCTCGTCGGCGATTCGGTGAAGGGCAGCCTGAAGGGGCTGGCGGGCGCGCGTCTTGGAAAGATCACGACGGCGTTCGCGGGCGGGGACCGGTTTTTCACCGAATCACTCTCGGAGCACCTTCCGGCCGGTGCTGCTCCAGTGGTCGTCGTGCCCGGTGTCGTCTCGGAAGTCACCGTTCAGGTAGTGGGCGTGGACGAGCGGTTCTGGCAGCTTTCTCCGAGCGGCCGGAATCCCTTTGCCGAAGACGAGAGCACTCTCGTGCTCGGGCGCCCGCTCGCCGATGCGCTCGACGCGAAGGTCGGGGATCTCATTCTCTGCCGAGCCGAGATTCCCGGGATGCTTTCCAAGGACGCCCCGCTCTCCGGTTCGACCGAGAACGACACCACAGTTCGGAGGAAAGTAGGTGCCATTCTGGAGGCCGACGATCTCGCTGAGTTCGGCCTTCGGAACGTTCAAGAGCCGGCCCTCAATCTTTTTCTGCCCCTCGCGTTCCTTCAGGAGCGGCTCGAGAAGCCGGGCCGGGTCAATCTGATCCTTGGCAATGGAGACCCCATCGAAATGGCGACAGCCACCCACGCCGAGTGGTCGCTGGACGACGTCGAACTCCAGCTGCGGCAGCCGGATGGGGTCGATGGCCCCTGGGAACTTTCGAGCGGCCGGGTGTTTGTCTCTCAGCCGGTGACCGAGGCGATTGGCAAAGATCGGAATGCGCGGGGCGTGATCACCTATCTGGTCAACGCCATCGAGACGGAGAACGGCGCCGCCCCCTACTCCATGGCGACCGCAACGGACGAAATTCCCAATGAACCCGGAACCTGCACCATCGTCCAGTGGCTGGCGGACGACCAGGAGATCGCCATCGGAGATCAGCTCACGCTCCGCTATCTCGTGGTCGAGGCCGAAGGCGACCGCAAGGACGGGACGGCGACCTTCACGGTCGGGGCGATCCTCCCCATGGACGATCCGCGAGTCGGCCCGGGGTGGTCTCCCGAATTCCCGGGTGTCTCCGAGGCGGAGAACTGCCGCGACTGGGATCCGGGCATCGACATCGACCTGGATGCCATCCGCGATCAGGACGAGGAGTACTGGGATCTGCATAAGGGCACCCCCAAAGTCTTTGTCTCGCTCGAGGATGGCGACCGCATCTGGTCGAACCGATTTGGCAACCGGACGGCGCTCCGTTTTGAACCGCGCGAGGGAGAAGACGCAGCAGCGGTGGCAGCCGACTTGAAGAGCCGCCTCGACCTCGCGCAGTTTGGTTTCGAGACCCGTGATCTCGCAGGAGAAGCCACCCGTTCCGTCGATGAGAGTCTTAATCTCGGCATGTACTTTGGCTACTTTGCCTTCTTCCTCGTTTTGGCGGCGCTGCTTCTGTCGGCGCTCCTTTTTCTGTTCACGATCGAGTCTCGCAGCGAGCAGATCGGAGTGATGCGTTCGGTGGGCATGAGTGCCGGACAAGTGCGGGGATCGCTTCTTCTGGAGGGAGGACTGGTCGCCGTCGCCGGATCGCTGCTGGGTCTTCTCGGTGGGTTCTTCTACGCCAAGCTCGCCCTGCACGGGCTGGGCGGGATCTGGTCCGACGCGGTCAACGGAATGCGGTTCCGGTTTCATGCTCAGCCTCTCACCCTGATCGGGTCCTTCCTCGGCAGTGTCGCCGCCGCTCTTCTTGCGCTCTGGTTCTCGACACGGTCACTCTTCAAGATTGCCCCCAAGGATCTGGTCGCAGGAAGTGGCACCGGGATCGCCTTGCAGAAGAGCTACCGGCCCAAGGCGGGCGCGTGGCTCCGGTCGCCTGCGCTGTGGATCTCGGCGCTGGGGCTCCTCGGCGGTATCGCGGTCCTTCTACTCGCACGGGGTTTTCCCGGCGAGCAGGCTGGCTTCGCGTTTGCAGGAGCCGGCGCACTTCTGCTGGTCGCGGGAATCTCGATGCTGGCCTTTCTGCTTCGGTTTCTCGACCGCGGGGGCGACCTCGTCGAAAGTGCGGCAGCCCTGGGGCGGCGCAACGCGGTTCGACGCCGAGGTCGCAGTCTCGCGGTTGCAGCCCTCATGGCTTCGGGGGTCTTTCTTGTCGCCGCCGTCAATGCGTTCCGGCTCGACTCGCGCCACGCCGAAGGACGCCGCGATTCGGGCACCGGCGGTTTCCAGCTGGTGGCCGATTCGAGTCTCCCGGTGTACGAGAAGATCGACAGCAAGGCTGGAGAGGAAGCATTTGGTCTCGACCCGGAAGACCTCGAAGGGGTGTCGGTCGTACCACTTCGGGTCGGCAAGGGGGAGGACGCCAGCTGTCTCAATCTGAACCGGGCTCAGCGTCCCCTGCTTGTCGGGGTGGACCCGGACGAACTCGCCAAGCGCTCGGCCTTCGTCTTCAAGAGCCATCTCGGCGAGGCGGAGGCATCACCCTGGAATCTCCTCGGACAGCCGGATGACGAGCCGGACGTCATTCCCGGAGTGGTCGACTTCAATACCGCGACCTACGCGATGGGGGCGCGCAAGCTGGGCGATCTCGTCGAGTACCGGGATGATCACGGGGCGATCTTTCAAGTTCGTCTCGTGGGGCTGCTCGCGGGCTCGATGCTTCAGGGGCGCGTACTCATCTCCGAATCGAACTTCGTCGAGCGCCACCCGACTGCCGCCGGCTACCGATCCTTCCTCATCGATGCCCCGCCCGAGCGAACCGAGGAGTTGGAGAGCCTGCTCAATCGAATGCTCGGGAAACGGGGATTCTCCTCGGAGAGCGCGGTCGCTCGCCTCGACGCCTACAACGCGGTGCAGAACGGATATCTCGGCATTTTCACCGTGCTCGGAGGACTCGGCGTGCTCCTTGGTACCGTGGGTCTCGGCGTGCTGGTGGCCAGGAACGTCGGCGAACGGCGTGGCGAGATTGGTCTGCTCCAGGCGATCGGATTTGGTCGGAGCGGAGTGCTGCGAATGCTCCTCGGAGAAAACGTCTTCCTTCTGGTCGGCGGCCTGCTGGTCGGACTGGGCGCTGCGGTCGTGGCCGTCTGGCCACAGTTCCGTGACCCCTCCTCCCAGCTTCCCGTCGGCTTTCTCTTCGGGCTGTGTGCTGCGATTCTCCTGGCGGGGTTCTGCTTCTGTGCTCTGGCGGGATGGAACGCTCTCCGCAGGCCGCTCCTCGACTCGATCCGCTCTGAGTAGTGGGACGACGCGCACGGAAAGCGGCTTGAAGTAATCGGGTCCGAGGTCACCATCCAAACTCATGCTTCACCAGACCATCAAGGACAGCGTGGCCGCCATCGAGAGTCTTCTGACGCTCGAGGATGACATTCAGGCCGCCATCGAACTCATCGCGGGGTCGGTGCTCGCCGGAGGCACGATCATGGCCTGCGGCAACGGTGGTTCGGCGGCAGACTCCGATCATTTCACCACCGAGTTTCTCTGCCGCCTGAAGAACGACCGCCCGCCCATCGCTGCCGTGAGCCTCACCACGGACGGGAGCTTCCTCACCGCCACCGCGAACGACTATGACTACGACCAGGTATTCCGCCGGCAGGTGGAAGGCCTCGGCCGCAAGGGAGACGTCCTCGTCGGACTCTCGACCAGCGGCAACTCGGCGAACGTCCGCGAGGCGCTCCTCGCCTGCGAGGCCAAGGGAGTGAAGTCGGTGGCTCTGCTCGGCCGTGACGGTGGCAACTGCAAAGGCATCGCCGATGTCGACATCATTGTTCCCAACGAGGAAACCGCCCGCGTTCAGGAAGCGCACAAGGTGCTGATTCACCTCCTCTGCGGCGGGGTTGAGCGCCTTGTTTTCCCGGACCTCGATCTGTAGCAGCAGTCCGCCCCTTGGCGAGTGATCCCGATGCGGCTAGAGTCGGATCGTATGCATGTTTTCTCATCCGCCCTTCTCGTGGTCTCGCTGTTCACGACTCAGCTTCTCGCTGAACCCAAGCCCGCCGAGACCTTCGACTTCGAGTCGCTTGAAGTCGGCACCGAACCCGAAGGAACGATGGTGCTCGACGGCACGGTCACGGTGGGACTGCGCGACGGCAACAAGGTGCTGCTCTTTGGACCCGCCCCCCTGACGGAGACCGCGTTGCAGCTCGGCAGTTCGGCACGGGGCACGCAACGGGTCCACGCCAAAGTACGCGCGGAGAAAAAACGCCGGAGCGCCCCACGATTCGCCGTCGGTGTCCACGGCATCTCGGGCTATCGGATCCGGCTCTCGCCTGCCGCCGGAAAAATCGAATTGGTCCGCAACGAGGAAGTGGTCGAGGCAAAGGACTTCGAGTGGGAAAGCGGCGAAGTCTATCACATGGAAGTATCTGCGGTTCAGAGCGAGGATGAGAGCTGGAAGGTCGAGGCGCGCGCCTGGAAGGACGGCACCGAGCGTCCGGCTGAGGCGCTCTTCTCTGCGGCGCCAGCAAAGATGAGCGGGCAAGGCAAGGCCTCCCTCTATGCGACCCCCTTTTCAGGAAGCGCCATCGAGTTCGACGACGTCGAAGTCTCATTCGAGTAGGTCCCTCCTGCTCCGGCGTTCGTAAGTTTCGTCATGTCCAAACCACACCAGCTCGCCATCGTCTGGTTCCGACGCGACCTTCGGGTCACCGACCAGCGTGCCCTCGATGAGGCCCTGGCTGCTTCCGAGAAAGTGGTGCCGATCTACGTCACCAGCACCTGGCAGAATGAGCATCGCTGGACCGGCCCCAAGCGGCAGTCCTTTCTCTGCGGCTGCCTTGCCTCTCTGGCCGGAAACGTCGAGGCCCTCGGCGGAAAGATGCTCTTCCGCGCGGGCCAGGCAGAGATCGTGCTCCGCAAGCTGGTCGAGGAAAGCGGAGCGACCGCGATCTACTTCAACCGCGACTACGATCCCTTTGGCCGGGAGACCGAAGAGAAGATCGCCTCAATGGCCGACGAACTCGGGATCGAGATTCACTCCTTCAAGGACATCGTGCTCCACGAGCGTGACGAGATTCTTACCAAGACCGGCGGGCCCTACCGCGTCTACACGCCCTACAGCCGCTCCTGGTTCGATGCCGAAAAGTCGGCTCCAAAGCGTGCGCCCCGCGCGATCCCGACACCCGACGGTCTGAAGAGCGATCCGGTTCCAACGCTGAAGCACTGGAAGCTTCCCGAGCCGGATGCGACCATTCTCGAGCCAGGCGAAAAGGCCGCCCGAGCCAGGCTCAAGGAACTCCTCAAAAAAGACTCGCGCCTCGAGAAGTACGCCGAGCAGCGCGACACCCCGGGAATCGAGGGCACCTCGCGGCTCAGTCAGGACCTGCGTTTCGGACTGATCTCTCCCCGGGAACTCTACGCCCGTGCCGCCGCCGCGAAGGATGCCTGCAAGAGCGCAGCGGCGAGCAAGGGATGGCACGTGTTTCTCAAGGAAGTCGCCTGGCGCGACTTCTACCAGCAGCTCCTGTGGCATTTCCCCGAAGTCTTCGAGCACGAGTTCAACCCCGTCTGGCGCGGCCTGCCGTGGAGTGCGGATGAAGATGCCTTCACCCGCTGGAAGGAAGGCAACACGGGATTCCCGATCGTCGATGCAGGCATGCGTCAGCTCCGCGCCACCGGCTTCATGCACAATCGCGTCCGCATGATCACCTCGATGTTCCTCACCAAGGATCTGCATATCGACTGGCGCTGGGGCGAGTCCTACTTCATGCAGCAGCTCGTCGATGGCGACAACGCCAGCAACAACGGCGGCTGGCAGTGGAGCGCGGGCACCGGCGCCGATGCCGCGCCGTACTTCCGCATCCAGAACCCCTGGACGCAGACGAAGCGCTACGACCCCGAGGGACTCTACGTGAAGCAGTGGGTCCCCGAACTCGCCGAAGCCGACGCCAAAGCGCTCTACACGGAACCGCCCGAAGGTGAGTCCGTGTGGATCGGGTACCCCCCGCCGATGGTCGATCACTCGACCGAGCGCAACCGCACCCTCGAGATTTTCAAGAAGCACCGTGAGCAGATGGAGGACGGCTGAGAGCGCTCTTTTTCCGGTTCTTCTTGCGCAGCGGCGCGGTCCCGCTTTGAATAGTATCCTCAGACTACCAGTCGAAACACCATGACCCGCACCACGACTTTATTCAGCACCGGCCTCATCGCCTCCGTTTCTGCCATCGCCTCGCTTTCCTCCGTATCCGCCGAGGACGTCGATTTCCAAAAGGAGATCCTCCCCATCCTTGAAGAGCGCTGCATGGGCTGCCACCGCGCCACCTACACCGATCCAAAGACCGAGCGCACCAAGAAGGCCAAGAGCGGCTACCGCATGGACCAGGCCAGCACGATCGCCGGCGCCGGCGACGAGAACGAGGCCAACATCGTAGCCGGCAAGGCCGACGAGAGCCCCTTCTACCAGTACACCACCCTTGGCGAAGACGACGACTGGATCATGCCTCCCAAGGGTGATCCTCTCACCAAGGAGCAGCAGGAGCTTCTCAAGAAGTGGATCAACGAAGGCGCCAACATGGGCGACTGGGAAGAAACCAAGTTCAACCCGGACGGCACCAAGGCGGAATAGCCCCTTCCCTTCGTAAAAAGATGAAGCCCGCCCGAGCGCGACTCCTTGTCCTGCTCGGCGGGCTTTTCTTTTTCTCCGCCTGGCTCGAGGTCGAAGCTGAAGAGCGAGCGCCGGTGCGCACCTCGGCGATGACCTTCAACGTTCGCCTCGGGGTCGCCAAGGACGGCGCCAACCACTGGGACCACCGCCATCCGCTGGTCTACGAGGTCATCCGGAGCCGACAGCCTGACTTCTGCGGACTCCAAGAGGCCTGGAAGTTCCAGTTGGACGCGATTCTTGAGAACGTCCCCGGCTACGCCTTCGTCGGTCGCTCACGACAGGAGGACCCCGCCAAGGGCGAGTGGTGCCCCCTCCTCTACCGCACCGACAGCTGGACCCTCGTCGACTCCGGCACCTTCTGGCTCTCGGACACCCCCGAGGAAGTCGCCTCGACTTCATGGGGCAATGAGATCCCCCGGATCTGCACCTGGGCACGACTTCAGTCGAAGGCTCAGGACGATTTCGAGATCGACGTCTACAACGTCCACTTCGATCACAAGAGCCAGCCGAGCCGAGAAAGGAGCGCCGATCTCATCACCAAGCGGATCGCCGCAAACTCCGCCACACGACCTTTCCTGATTCTCGGTGACTTCAATGCAGCGGAGGATAATCCAGCCATGGTTCACTTTCGCGAAAACCCGGTCGTGCCCCTGCGCGATACCTACCGCCTCCTGCACCCCGACCAGGCGGACAGTGGCACTTTCAATCATTGGAAGGGCACCCGAGACGGCGCCAAGATCGATGGCGTTTTCGCCCCGCTGCACATGACCCGAGTCGTTCGCGCGGAGATTATCCACGATCACACCGGGGAAGGCGACCAGGCCCGCTACCCCTCGGATCACTACCCGGTCGACGCGCTCATCGACTGGCTTCCCTGGAGCGATGCCGAAGCCCAGTTGCAGGCGCAGAACCGATCCCGGATCGCGGAGATGTCGCAGATCCTCGAGGACGACCCTCAGTCCTCCCGAGCCTGGCAGGAACGGGGCATCTACCGATTCTTCAACGCCGACATCACGGGGAGCATCGCGGACTTCGACGAGTACCTGAAGCTCAATCCAAGCCAGGAACCCTTCCACTGGCAGCGCGGCCTCAGTCACTACCTGGCCGGCCAGTTTGCCAATGGCAGCCGTCAGTTTGAAACCCATCACAAGGTCAATCCCGACGATGTCGAGAACTCGGCGTGGCACCTGGCCTGTACGGTCCGCGCCGAGGAAAAAACTCTCGCCGAGGCTTCGAGCGGGATCATTCCCACCCGCGGTGATTCCCGTGTTCCCATGATGGAGATTCACCGACTCTACGCCGGTCAGGGAAGTACGGAGGAGGTCCTCGCTGCCTGCGGCGAGAAGCGCAACGCGCTCTGCTTCGCCCATCTCTACCTCGGGCTCTGGTTCGAAGTGCAGGGCGACGCGGAGAAGGCGCGGGCTCATATCATGAAGTCCGCCATCGACTACCGGATGGACCACTACATGGGCCAGGTCGCCGTCGTGCACGCTCGAGTCCGAGGATGGTATTTTCCCGAAAGGTGAAGGCCTCGAAGGAGGGGCGCTTGATCCTCTCCTGTTCCGACCGTATTCCGAAAGGTGCTCCGGCATCTACCCCGATTCCTGTTTCTTGTCTTTTGCGCACTCGCCGCAGGCTGGGCCCTGTTCTTCTCGCCCGATGCATCGGAGCAGAGACTGCTGTCCCCCGCTCTGGACTCGCTTCACGCCGTCGTGGTGATCGAGGCCATCTCCGCCCTGCCTGAAGACGCGGCCGCCCTTGACTACGATCACTGCACCGCTGTCTGGCGCGTCCGGGTCGTCAAACAGTACCAGGGGCGGCCCTTGCCCGAGAAGATTCTTGCGGCGGTGCAGGTGATCGCGAACCGGAAATTAATGGACACGGCATTGCTTGCGCCGGGAGCGCATTTGGAAGTCGAACTGAGAACGCCCGACGCAACGCCCGAGCAACGAATCTCGATGAAGAGGATTGATGACCTCATGGATTTTTCGCTGCCTTTGCTCCACGCAATGAACGCCGTTCCTCGAAGCCTTTCGAAAAATACCGACGACGAGGAATGGAGAGCCCCACTCGAGGCCTGGATGGGCGAGCCCTTGAGCAACAAGGTCGATCTCCGAAGCGAGAACTCACGATCCGAGCGCGAGCAGCAAATGCGGCGCGACCAGAACCGAATCGCAGAACGACTGCGAGCTGCTGGTGGAGATTGGAACCAATGGGAGAAGACGGCGCAAAAGAGGTTCACTGCGGTGCAACGCCGAGTGGCAAAGGCAGATGAACCGTTCATCGAGTCGCAGGGCGCCTCCTTTCGCAGACTCGGCATCCAAGAGTTTGGTCGATTGGCCGACGAAGGACCTCGATCCGAACCGTTTCGAGTTCTTCAATCACTGCGCGAGGAACTGGACCAGCGGGGCATTGATCTCATCGTGGTTCCCTTCCCTTCCCGTGAGCAGGTCCAGGGAGACAGGTTTTTGGCGGGTGGACCCCTGCCTGCGGATGCCGTTCTCAATCCGGCGAGGCTCAGATTTCAGGACTCCCTTCTCGCTGCGGGAATCGAGGTCGTCGATCTAGTCCCCGACCTCCGCAAGGCCGAGACCGACGATCGGACCAGCTTCTACGCGCATGGCGATGCGCACCCCACGGATCAAGGAGTTCGAATCTCTGCAGCAGTCCTTGCCGACCGACTGCTGCGCTACGGGTTTGAAAAAGATTGGCACGAACTGAGCATGGAGGAAGTCCGATTCCACATGCCTGAGCGCTATCAGAAGAGGTACCCACGCCTCCGGGCCAGCGATCAGTTCACGGCCACCCAGATTCGCTACCCCTGGGGGAAACCTGTTCTCGGGCACCGCAAGGGATCGCCCGTCCTGATCTGTGGCGACAGCTTCTCGAGAACCCCTCTCCTCTTCGACGTGGAAGGGGCTGCCATTTCAGCGCAGCTCGCGGTCCTGATCGGGTTCACTCCCGCCAGCAACAGCATCCATGGGTCGGTGGCGCAGCTGATGAAAAATCTGGCTCGAGAGAAGGCGGATTTCTTTCTGGATCCAGCGGTGCTCGTCCTTCTATTTCAAGAAGAGCGTCTGCTCGAGAAGTTCTACCCGCCCTCAGACAGCCAGAACCGCTGGGAATACGCCCCCCTTCCCTAATCGCACCAGCCCGCTTAGACCAATTCCAAAGTGGTCTTGGTTGAATACTGATTTTGAGTGGGTTTGGATTCAGCGCCTGCGGCGAAGATTTAGGGACGGCGG
>ENA-ORXT01004766-ORXT01004766.1-marine-metagenome-genome-assembly--contig:-NODE-4766-length-13790-cov-5.551010_pt1 | contig 13790 bp, 1 predicted proteins | sample MGYA00237868_ERZ511482 | MGnify/ENA metagenome assembly ERZ511482 | reverse complement strand
GGATCTCCAAAGAATCGATTATGTCGCTTGTTATCTTGATGAGGGTTTTCCCCTCTACGACAGTCATTCGGACTTCGTGTTGATCCGTTGTTAGCGGTTATCCTTGTGTTATTGTTGTTCGGTTAGGGCAAAGTTTAACGATTGGCCAATCACTGCCGGAGATGACAGTCGTCCGGTAGCAAACGTGATAAACTGTTCCGATTGGCGAGGCTTATCTGTCCAGAACCACGATTTCACCTATAGAAACTGATAGCATCGTACGCTCGGTTGGCTTGAGCAAATCCGGTTATGCGCTGTGCTCTGCGACGCTGTCGGTACCGAAAATTGTCAAATGTGTTGCCATCAGAACAGGGCGCAGATCGCGAACAATCGGGCAACCAACACAGCTGGTACAACCGATCGTCAGCCCTGAGCCCAAAGTCCCGTCCTAGCGGTCAGGCGCAGGCCTTCCGGTAAGGATGGATCTTGAGGATTGGCTTGCCGTTTTTATTGGAACGTAAGAACCCAACCCCAATCCTCAAAGTCAACCCAGTCAGAACGACGTGAGCGCTACACGTCCCATTGTCATGATTAATCCAGATGTAGCGATTTTTCGGACGCCAATGACTCGATCTATATAACGAAGGTACAGCCACCGGTCCGCAAGTGCGTTGATGAAGCATTTATTTCACATCCTGATCGTCTTACTCGTCGCCACCGCCGGCTGCGCGTCGGATCTATCAACGCGTCACGCGGATGATTCGATTTCGTTTGAACCTTCGTTATTTCTGAAGGATGCCCCAATAGAGTTTCAAAACGAAGCTGGTACTAACGAAGCTGGGACTAACGAAGCTGGGACTAACAGCGACGCCGCCGAAATCAATCGCTGCACAAAACTCAAAAAGGTATCAGAAACTGATTCAACAGACGCAGGCCCAATCAATCCAAAGAAGTCGTTAATAATTGATCTTAATATTCCATCTCACCAGTGGCAAGGAATCACAAGGGATGAGATTCGAGAACAAGCACTCAGTACGCACCCGGCTTTGGCACAAGCGCAAGCCAACTACGACGCGCTAAAAGGAAAGCACCAACAGGCCGGGCTGCCTTACAACCCAACCGCTGGAATCATCGGCGGCGATATCAACGAAGCCGGTGGGGCCGGCCGCTATGGCGTATTCTTTGGTCGCGAAGTGGTAAGAGGGGGCAAGCTGGCGGCTTCACAGAACGTGATTTGTGCCGAGCTTGAGTCCGCAGGTCACCGAATGGAAATCATCAAACGCCGCCTGCTAACCGACGTCGACCAACTCTACTATGAAGTTTTGGTCGCCCAAGAACAGCTGGCGTTGGCAAAACAACTTGCGGAGATATCTGCCAGAGCGTTAGAGACATCTACAGAGCTATACAAAGCTCAAGAGGTTCCCAAGACATCCGTGCTTCAAACGAGGCTCGAACTTCGGAAGGCTCAAATGGCGACTCGGCAATTCGAAGCAACGCATTTATCGGCAACGCGCAAACTTGCCGCGATCATTGGCCAAGAACGACTCCCAACGCAGTATGTTGCCGGAAGTGCGCGCGATCTGACCGCGATTGAGGATTTTGAAATCGCATATGATAATTTATTACGCGAGAGTCCTGAACTGTCAAAAATGTTTGCTGATATCGAAACGCGTAAAAAACAGCTGATCCGCCAGCAGCTAGAACCCATTTCCAACGTGAAGTGGCAGACCTCTTTCATGTACGATTTCGTTTCTGATGACATCGTCGGAGGTTTCCAAGTCGGCTGGGAGATTCCAAAGTTTGACCGTAACCAAGGTGCGATCTACGAATCAAGCCAACGTGTCGTAGAATCACAGCGGCGACTTGAAACCAAAGCTTTAAGTCTTCGCCGGCGGCTGACGGAAGCATTCGAAAAGTACCTCGATGCTCAAATTCAAGTTCAGGCGTATGATGAAGACATCCTCCCAATCGCTATGGAAACAGCGCAGTTGCTGACCAAGGGCTACGAAGTAGGGGAAACAAGCGTGTTGGAGCTATTGGTTTCCCAACGCGCTTTGTTCCAGACAAACCTGTCCTATCTTCAAAATCTGCGCGTCCTCTGGCAACAAACGGCCGCCATCGAGGGCATGCTCTTAGACGATGGTCTGGCTGAACAATAAATCGTCGCCTTTCGCTGCGAGGTTGTGAATTCAAAGCTGAAGGTTGCAGAACCTATCAGTCGCCAAGGGAAAACGTCCAGTTCTTCGCGCTTGAAACCGCGCGCTATTGTGTGGCGGCTGATGGCTTCTGCGAACCTACGCCATAGATTCACAGTCTAGACCGGTATTCGCCACACATCTCCTCAATGCGTTGGGGAAGAGTCAAATTGGGATTCTTTCCTTGTTTTACCGACGAGCCCGCACTAATGGCCCTTTAAAAGGTGATTTTGCTTCTATGGTCAGCATCGCGTCAAAGCATCCGCCTAAAACCGGCCGGTAAGATTTCTCCATCACCATTTCGAATGAACACAATAAGTTAATGCGTGTGAATTTTAGGTTCGGCAATAAGCTTTACTTAAACCGGAGAAGCTTAACAAACGGTTACACGAGAAAATGAAAGTTAGTTGCTTGACTTATTCTTCTGCAACAAGCAGTAAAAATCCTATGTTCGAACGGCATGAATTCGGCACGCAAACCGAACGTGCGTTTTACGTGCGGTAAGAATTTTGATGGTGATTTTTCATACAACTTCAAGTTGAAAATTTAATCCAAGAGATAGGGTGCTGCCTCACATCGTCCTTCGCGATCCGCAAATGAGACAGTGTCTCTCATCATCGAAAGCGCTTTGGTTAGGCATGGAAACCATTGCAAAAAGCGTAAAACCCTCACAACCAGAACGCGTTGCGTGCGGCGACCATCTTCTTTCGATCGGTTCAAGCACTACCCGTTGCAGTTCCTGAATGGCACCAGAACAGACGACGCGACAAGTTAACAGTGCTGAATACCTAAATTTTCAGACCTTTGAATATTTACGTTGCAGTTGGTTGCAATGGCTTTGAGTGCGCATATACTCGGCCCCGAAGACCTTTGAGACGGCTTCTTCGAACACCAATCCGCCCGGGCTTAAATCCGGAACCAGATCGTTCGCAATGGCAACCGCCATGCCTGCGTTGGTGTTTCGTAATGCACTTCCCCGAATTCATACTTCCCGGAGATAACCATGTTTCGTCGTAATCGCCCAAGCTTTTTTCCTTCCACTTCACGCAACGCACGACGAGCACAAAAGGCGATTCTGCGATCTAAACGTTCCGACGTTCGTTTCATGAGTCTCTATCGCCAGCGACAAAATCGCATCGCTCGCTGGAATAAGGCATTTGCCTTCATTCCACTTAATCTCTCGCGTTTCGCCGCATATTTCGCAACGTTGATGAGTACGATGGCCGACACGATCGCCTCGCTGTTGCCTTCGCAACGCACCCACCTCAACCGCGCTGGCGTGCTTGGCATGGGCGGCAAAAAGCGTAACCGCCGCCGAAAAAACTCTCGCGGAAACAATACACGAGGAAAAGCCAAATCAGCCCTCGGCCAAAACTACGATTCGCTTGAACCTCGGCAGTTATTGGCGGGGATGATCGAGTTTGCAGACCTTCTTCCTAGTCTACCCGCTGACTCACAAGAATTCGAAGACGTTTCTGCGATTCCAGCTAACAGCGTTTCTGGTCCCACGCTCGTCGTTTCGGGCGACCTGTCTGCAGCCTCAATTGCGGATCGAACAGTTGCCTTTTCGCCGGCGGTTGGCGTTACTGCAGCAAACATCTCCAACTCACCCGCTTCGGGAAATGATTTCAGTGCTACGAACACATTTTTAATCCCAGCAGACAATTACGATGACATGGCCAACTTTCCGCTGGGCTATGGAAGCTTCAATCTGATAGAGGAGGGCGTGATTTCGGTTACTTCCGATCAGCTGGTCGAGGGCCCAGAAGATATCTTAATTTCCGGCATCAGCCAATTTCCAGCCAATTTGCCTGTCGGTGATGTCGACATGGACGGGACCACTAGGCAAGGTGTGATTCACACGATCCTCGACAGCGATCCTGCCGTCTGGACCCTTGCCGCGGACACAACCTCCATCACCGAGGATGCTACGGCCAATCCTGATGTTAAATACTCTATCGGGCTAGAAGTTCCCACGATGACCGGTGGTGGGTCAGGCACAGACGCCATGTTCCAAGCGGGCGAAACTGCGTTCGTTGAAGTCATTCTTGCCGGAAGTGCCACCGACGTTGCTGACTACAACGATTTCATGGCGGGAGTCAACACTGCTGTGAATGCTTATGTACCGGCAGGATCTGAAACACTTTCATTCGATGCGATGACAGGAGTCCTGACCTTTACCGCAGGTGTAGACGGCGACACACTGACGCCGCTTATGTTCACCATCACCGCTGAAGATGACAGCCTAATTGAGGGCGTGGAAACACTTGACGTCGCATTGGACATGCCAGGAAGTACCACCGGTTCCGCCATCTCTGTCGACCCCGTGGTGCTTGATCCATTGTCAGTCACGATCACTGACAATGACGAAGCTGTCTTTTCAATTACGAGTACAACACCAAGCATTGATGAAGCGACAGGCGTGGGTTCGTACGCCATCGACTTGACCAACTCGGTTACTGCTTCTCCAGCAATTCTTCAATCGGGCGAAACGGTTTCGGTTGACGTAACGATCAACGATAACTCGACCCTTCCGGCGGACTACGCTTCGGCTTTGGCCGCTGCGGTTATGGCGCGTGGCGATTTGACTTTGAGTGGCACAACACTGACGCACACCGGTGACGGTACAACCGCGTTCGTTCCCTTGGTGTTCACGGTAACGCCAGTGGACGATGCATTGGTTGAAGGCGATGAAGATTTCGACATTGATCTGACGATGGCCACTGGAACCGTCGCCAATGTTTCAATTGACGCAACAGCTGCCAGTGTTAACACAATTATCGAAGACGATGACACCGCCAACTGGACGCTTGTTGAAGATACCAATTCCCTTGCCCAACCAAATTCAACGAACGGATTGATCGATGAAGGTGACGCAGCACGCTACATTCTCACCCTTGATGGCACTGGCGGTGCGCCGACGTTGATTGTTGGTGGAGCGACTGACGCTGCTGTGCAGTTGGGCGATAACGCATCGATTGACATTGCCTTGTCACTAACTGGCCCGACTTCTTTCAATGACTTTGACGAGGAGACCACCAATCAGGCTCTCAATGAAACGCACCCACTGTATTTTGCGGTACTAGATGCGGTTAATGCTTACAACGCGGCCGCTATGACGAATCCAACGGATCCCAACTCCTTTGGCGTCGTCTCTAGTGCGGCAGGTCCAATGCTAACCGTTACCTACTACGGTGATGGCTCGACGGCGGCTCCTGCATTAGAAATTGACTTGGACACGTTTGAGGATGATGGCTTCCAACAAGGGGCTGGGATTTTGACTCACTTGTCCAACCTGGTTGAACCTGATGAAGAATTCAAGATCTCGATCTCGGAGCCTCTGTTCAATGGCATGGATGACATGTCTCAAGACCAAATCACGTCCGATGACACGGAAATGACGACGACAATCGTTGACGACAACAACCTCGAAATCACAATCGTGCCTATTCAGGATGCTGAGGAAGGCAATGACACCAATTCAACCGATGAAGCCATTGTTAACGGCCTGTTTAACGTCTTACTATCAAATCCAAGCCAAAACTCAATCGAAGTCTTCATTACTGATGGGCTGAACAATCCTAACTTTAATAACGGAACGGCGGAAACGGGCAGTACTGGCGTAGGTGCTGATGACTATCAGGCATTGTTCTCAAGCGTCACGTTCACCCCTGGTGACCAAAACGAAACAGTAACCGTCGAACCCGAAGATGACATGGCCATCGAGGGAACCGAAACAGTCACTGTAACGCTGACACGTTTTGAAGTTAATCCCAACACGCTGGATATAACTGTTCCATCGGATCCATCTGATGATATTGTGATTGCAGCGCCCTCTGCGACCAATCCGGATAACGAAGCAACGATCAACATCATCGACGATGACCAAGGCATTTGGAATTTGACGAGTAGTACCGGTGCGATTAGCAGTGTGATGGAAGGCATGATGGCCTCCTACGCACTGTCACTCGATGGCATGTTCCAAGCCGGTGAAACCGCATCCGTCAATCTCGATCTGACTTACTTCGGTAGTGACCCAGCAGAAGACGCGGACTTCAATCAGTTGTTGTCCACCGTGCTCAGCAGTTCTGTCACCGTCGGCAGTGGCGTCTACACCTTCACCGGCACCGGCCAGTCTGTTGTGGTGACTTACACCCACACTGCAACCAGTTCAGCTGTTGTTCCATTGACGTTTGACCTAAATGTTAACCATGACGCCGACACCATCGCTGGCAGCAACCTTGTCGAAGGCCCAGAAGATTACCGACTGACCCTTTCATCACCAGCAAGCACTTCAGGCGCTGGCGTTGCACTTGGTCCGGACACGATGGTCGATACCACGATCGCCGACAAAGACGTTGCTACCTGGTCGATCACCGGCGCTCCAACGGTCGTCGAAGGTGCGGCCGCCAGTTACGCATTGGCACTTGCAGGAACTCTGCAGGCTGGTGAAACAGCGTCGGTTGATCTGGCACTCAGCTTCCCAACCGCTGGAACCAGCAACGACCCAGCTGAAGCAGCTGACTTCACCAACGCTTTCTTGGCAGATGTCGCAACTGCGATTTTAACGTACTCAGGCAACGGCACTTACGCCCTTGTCGGCAGTACATTGACTTACACCCAGGGTGCAACTGACAGTACGGTCACCGATTTGACGATCAGCCTGCAAACCCTTGAAGATGTGATTGTTGAAGGACCGGAAGACTACAACGTCGCCATCAGCGCCGCAGCGATGCCAAGCACATCAGGCGCGTCAATCCTTGTTGGAACACCTAATAACGTCGACACAATCATCACCGACAATGACGATGCGACTTGGTCGATCACGGGTGACCCAACGGTCGCCGAAGGTGCTGCCGCCAGCTATGCATTGGCACTGACTGGAACTCTTCAGGCTGGTGAAACAGCCTCGGTTGATTTGGCACTTACCTTCCCAGCCGCAGGAACCAGCAACGATCTAGCCGAAACAGCTGACTTCACTGCAGCGTTCTTGGCTGATGTCGCGACAGCGATTGGATCGTACGTAGGCAACGGTACTTACGCCCTTTCTGGCAGCACGTTGACTTACACTCAGGGTGCAGCCGACGGCACGGTCACTGACTTGACGATCAGCCTGCAAACCCTTGACGATACGCTTGCTGAAGGACCGGAAGACTACAACGTCGCCATCAGTGCCGCAGCAATGCCAAGCACAACGGGCGTGTCAATCCTTGTTGGAACACCCAATAACGTCGATACGATAATCACTGACAATGACGATGCGACCTGGTCGATCACCGGTGACCCATCGGTCCCCGAAGGTAACGCCGCCAGTTACGCATTGGCACTAACTGGAACTCTTCAGGCAGGTGAAACAGCTTCGGTTGATCTGGCACTTACGTTCCCAACCGCTGGAACCAGCAACGATCCAGCCGAAACAGCTGACTTTACTAATGCCTTCTTGGCAGATGTTGCAACTGCGATTGGATCGTACGTAGGCAACGGCACCTACGCCCTTGTCGGTAGCACGTTGACTTATACCCAGGGTGCAACTGACAGTGCGGTTACCGATTTGACGATCAGCCTGCAAACCCTTGAAGATGTGCTTGTTGAAGGACCGGAAGACTACAACGTCGCGATCAGTGCCGCAGCAATGCCAAGCACAACAGGTGCGTCAATTCTTGTTGGAACGCCGGACAACGTCGATACGACGATCACCGACAATGACGATGCGACTTGGTCAATCACCGGATCAACATCAGTTAACGAAGGTGCTACCGCGACATACATACTTTCACTTGCCGGTGAGTTGCAAGCCAATGAAACAGCTTTGGTGGATGTTGCCCTCACCTACGACGCGACTGGGCCTAGTTCAGACGCCGCTGATCCTGCTGACTTAAGCAGTGCATTGCTTGACCTAACCGCAGCAATTACCGCCTATAACTCAGCACTGGGCGCAAGCGGTGCTTACTCAATCGTTGCTTCAAATGCGACAACAGCGACTTTGCAGTACACGCATGGGCCAGCAGACGGACTCGTGGACGATCTAGATGTTGACGTTGTAACCATTGATGACTTATTAGTTGAAGGCAACGAAGACTACACCGTCACCATCACACCAGTTGCTTCTACCACCACTACTGTCGGCCCGGCAATAATAAGCTCCTTAGTAATCGAGCCTGCCGATGTAGGCACGACTGACCCTCTTAATCAGTTTTTCTCGCCAGTGCCAAACGTAGGCCCAATGCTCTTTGGGTTCACCGCTAATGCTACCGTCGTGAACTTTGACACCGATCCTAACGGCAACCCGATAACCACCGGCGACGCATTGGCAATGCCTTCCCAAACTCTCACTTTGCTTACCAATCAGTACGCGAGTGAGGGCGTCGAAATGAATTCGATTCCGCTTAGTAATAATGTATTTCAGAATACGTCATCCCTCCCCAATTCCACGTTCACGGGCGCAGCAGACGCAGTCCAAAGTCAGATCTTCAACTTTACCGTACCGGTAAACCGTGTCGGTATCCTGTCGTCTTCCCCTGATGGTGAAACTTTTGAATTCTGGACGGGCCAGAACGGGACTGGAATGATGCTGGCATCAATTATGGACTTGGGCCGGGTTGGGACTGAACAGTTCATCAGATACTTCAACGACACGACGCTGATTGGATCCATGGTCGTCAACAACAACATAACTGATCTTGAGCTCGACGATCTGATCTTTGAAGCTACCCCCACAACGACCGTGACAGTGGGAAGCGGCAGCACGACGGGTGCTTCAATAATGGTTGGAATGCCTGATGAGGTGACAACGACGATCATCGACAACGACACTGCGACGTTTACGATTAACGATCAAATGGTCAACGAAGACACCGGAACGATGGAGTTCACGGTGACGTTGAGCAATCCAATCGCCAACGGTCTGACTCTGGATGTCACGTTCGGAGGTGGTACTGCTATTGGATCGCTGAACCCTGGCCCTGGTGTTGTTGATTATACATCGACCGCTCAGACCGTCTCGTTTACTGCGGGTGGTACCGGTTCCCAGACTCAGACATTCATGGTTCCAATTACTCCCGACCAGTTGGTTGAAGACAATGAAACCTTCACCGCCAGTTTGGCGATCAGCTCGACAACACCAGCAGGTGGCATGCTGACCGACACGACGGACACTGGTACCGGAACGATCCTCAATGACGACACGGCCAACATCACCGTGATGGATATGAACGGTACTGGACTGGGCGATGTTACCGTTGAAGAGCCTGATGGTGCAGTCACAACGACTGCCACCTTCACGTTGAAGACGGACTTGGTCTCTGACAAGCCTATACAGGTTGACGTTACGACGATGGATGGCACAGCAAATGTTGCACTGGGACTCGGTGCAGCCACGACCGCTAACAGTGATTATGTAACCAACACCCAAACGGTCACGTTTGTCCCCGACGTTAATGGAATGATGACAGCCACATTCGATGTAATCGTAAATGGTGACAGCGACGTCGAACTGGATGAGAACTTCTTCATCAAGCTGTCCAACCCGACGTACGACGGCAATGCTGGTGACGCCGATCCGTTGACCGGCGGACCAGGTGCCGATGGCGACCCATCCAATGGTGTGGCACAGGTCAATATCTTGGACGACACCGGCGAAGGAATCATCAACAACGATGAAGCATTAATTGAATTTGAATATACATCGACCGAAGAAGGCGAACTTGGCGAAACGACAAACGTGTTCCCGAATGACCCGAACAACGACGGTTTCGATGACGACGGTACCATTTCTGGCACGCCAACGCTGCTGGTCTTTGGTGACCTGACCGGCACGACCGCTGCCGAACGGACGTTCAACGTGCAGTTCGTTTCCGGTAACTTGGTGCCTGCAAATGGACAAAGCGACTTCACACTTGGTGCTAACTCACCAGCTGCCGCAACCTTTACGGTACCTGCGTTGAACTACTCTGCTATCGCTGACGGCGGCATAGGAGTTGGTGAATTCGATCTGACAGAAGTTGACCAATTTGGAGCACTCGTATCAACCTCCGGTTTGAACCCTGTTCTAACGATCAACAACGACGCCTTGCTTGAAGGTGCCGAAGACTTCGGCCTCAGGCTAAACAACTTGACCAATGTCTTGGAGGTTGGAGACGTCGATGGTGATTCCGATCAAGCTTCAGATACGCAGCACATCATTATCGACAATGACAAAGCAACCATCTCGGTAATTCCGTCTAGCATTAACGAAGACAATGCTCCGGGTTCGCAGACACAGACGTTCGATGTTGTTATGACGACGTCCGCAGATAGCTTCTTGGGTGGTGCGTCGGCAGGACCGGCCATGCTTTCCCCATTCGTAGGTGTTTCAGTCAACGTCGTTGACTTGCTCCAAGCAGCGGGTGGAACTGCAGGCACTCCTGCGGACTACACTTACTCCACCCAAACGGTAAACTTTGGAATGGGCGGAAGTCCAACTCAAACAGTTGATATCACTGCAGTCGATGATGGCATCATTGAAGCCAACGAAACAGTGAACTTCGGGTTGAACAATTTGCAAGCCACTAACTTCTTTGGTGGTGCGACCTTTGTTGCAAGTCAGTTCATGCTGATGGATGGTGACATCACCATCGTTGACGATGACGACACCGCCCAGGTAATCGTTCAAGCAAATACTGATGCGGATGAGAACGCTCCGACCAGCGGCGAGTTCAAGGTCACCTTCGATGCGGCTAACGGCTTGACCCAAAGCAGTACCGACACCACCGTTGACATCGCCCTGACCGGCGCTGCAGTTCGCGGAGTGGACTACACCCTGCATGACGTTAATGGAGTCTTGATCACTGGGAACACGGTCACGATCCCTGCCGGTTCGACGGATGTCTGTATCGAGGTTCGGCCGATCGGAGACGCGATCGTTGAACTCAACGAAGATGTCATCCTGACGATCAGCAACCCCGTGGGTGACCCCCAAATCAGTATCGGAGCAATGGACAGCGATACCGTCACTATCAATGACGATGCAGACACCGCAACGCTTTCCATCGCCAGTACGACCGACGCAAATGAAACGGGATCAGTTGCTGGTCAATTCACGATCACGCAATCAGCGCCAAGTAGCACCGACACAATTGTCGGCTATTCAGTTACCGTAGCGACTACTGCCGCTGATGGCGGAGTCGACTACACGACGCTGTCTGGCACCGTCACGATCTTGGCCAATACCACAACGGCAACGATTGACGTTAATGGAATCGTAGATGATGCAATCGTCGAAGCAGACGAAATTGTTGAAGTACAACTATCAACTATCACCAGTGGTGATCCTCAGATCATGATCGACACGGCCGCTGATACGGCTCAAGTGACTATCCTTGATAATGACACCGCGACGGTTTCGATCGCCGCAGCCAACGATGGAGCTGAACCGGCAACCAACGGCGCATTCACCGTGACGTTGTCGAACGTTTCCAGCACGCCAACGACGGTCACCTATACCGTTGCTGGCTCTGCCACTCCGGGCGCCGATTACACAGCCTTGACAGGCTCGGTAACGATTCCAGCCAACACTCCGTCGGCTAACATTATCGTTCCGGTTCTCGACGATGGGACACTTGAAGGAACCGAAGATGTCATCGTGACTCTCACTGGCATTTCAGCGGGTGACGCTCAAATCGGAGTTGGAGCTCCAGCAACCGCGACGGTCAACATCACCGACGATGAGTCCAGCTTGATCTCGATCGCTGCCACGACCGATGCATCAGAGCCAAATACAGACGGACTATTCACCGTTTCGATGACCACACCGGCCAGCACCGACACGATTGTGACTTACACCGTTGCAGGTACTGCAACGCCAGGTGGAACTGATGATTACACGCCTCTATCAGGCACCGTTACCATTCCAATGGGAATGACATCGGCTGTGATTAACGTGCTGGTCATTGACGACACGATTATTGAGAGCACCGAAACAGTGGTGGTCACCTTGACCGGAGCAACTGGATCTCTGGCGACGGTTGATCCTGCCGGAAATAACGCGACGGTCAATATTCTTGACGACGAGCTAAACCAGACGGTTTCGATCGCGGCGACGACGCAGGCTTCCGAGCCAGGCAGCAATGGCCAGTTTACGGTGACGTTGAGCAATGTTTCTTCTACGCCTACAGTCATCGACTATACCGTCACAGGTACTGCGACACCGGGCGGCGGAAACGACTATGCAACGCTATTGGGCACTGTCACTATCCCAGCCAACACGTTGTCGACAACCATTGACGTAGCGGTCCTTGATGATTCGATTGTTGAATTGCCTGAGACCGTAGTCGTTACGCTGGACATGATTACTTCAGGGGATTCGGATATCTCGATTGCTACAGCTTCAGCAACGGTTACGATCGCGGATGACGACACCGCTTTGGTGACACTGACTCCGACGACGACCGCCGCGTCAGAAGCCGGTCCGATTGATGGCGTATACACATTGGCCATTTCAGGTGCCGGCAGCAGCACGCCAACGGATGTTACATTTACTAACATCGGAACGGCGATCCGCGGCAGCGAAGTGACCAGCACGCTGGCTCACCTTCAAGAGGATTACCAAATCTATCTTGATGGTGTCTTGGTAACTGGAAACACGTTTACAATCCCAGCGAACACAACGTCGATGCAAGTAGAGATTCGTGTCAACGATGACGTTGTGGTCGAATTGACCGAACAGGTTGACTTGCAGTTAACGGGAGTAACCGTTCCACCAAGCAATCCTTCGGTCAGCCTAGGGGCAACCACTGGTGGTATCACAACGATCGCCGACAATGACACAGCCCAGATCATTGTCAAGGCGGTTCAGGATGCGAGCGAACCAGGTCAAGATGCGAGCGACAACGGCTTCTTTCAAGTCCTATTGGTCGTGCCTAACTCCGTAGACGCAACCAACCCGCTCGGTATTCCAGCTCCGGTAGCTTACGACATTAACGTCAATTTCAATGTATCGGGTTCCGCGAACGAGATCCCGGGCAACCCAACCGGTAATCCGGTGGATTTCGAAGAGCTTCAAGATGTCGAGTTCGCTCCGGGAGTAACATTTGACATCATTGCAGTCACACCTGAAGACGACTTGCTGGTCGAAGGGGATGAAACAGTCACTATGACTCTGATTCCGGGTAGTATTACCTCGGACATCCTCTTCCAGAACGTGAGTAACTTCGTCAATGTGACCCAGGGCGATTGCGACGTTGCAACCGTCACGATCGAGGACAATGATTTCGCTGGGCCTCCTGCCTCCGTAGCGGGCATTTATGCTAACGGGACAGCATGGAACTCATTATTCCGTGACCGTCTGCATGGTGGATTCGGCGATGGATTAGAGCTTGGATACGAATTGACGGGGCGGGCCGACCAAGGCGAAACGCTTCCTTGGTTGAACATTAATGAACTGGTTGTCGAGTTTGATCAGACGATCGACGTGAGCACACTGCAATCAACCGATTTTGAGTTGGTTGCGACGCCAAACTCAGGTTTTGAAGCCCTCATGCTTGTCGGTGCTGCTCCAACAATAACTTCTGTAGCCCCCGGACCGGCAGACACTTCTGTAACTCCGGCAACTGTAAACACAGCAGTAATCACGCTAAGCGG
>ENA-ORXT01004764-ORXT01004764.1-marine-metagenome-genome-assembly--contig:-NODE-4764-length-13798-cov-5.937177_pt1 | contig 13798 bp, 11 predicted proteins | sample MGYA00237868_ERZ511482 | MGnify/ENA metagenome assembly ERZ511482 | reverse complement strand
AACCGGACGCTATCGCGTGGCGGCTGATGCGCAAATGCGTTGCATCAAGCTAAAGTAAGTGCCATTAGGCTATCGCCTAATGGCCAATTAAGCGATCCATTGGATCGTTTGGATCGTCTAAAGGTAAGTGCCTTCGATCGGTCGGTGGAGTCAATGGGGCCTTCGTTACATGACCGGGAGCGACTACTTTTCGGTTTTTGAGAGAAATTTCAACCAGCTTTTCTTACCCTTTTCGTCACCCTCTTCGGACTGTTCCGGTTCGCTTCCAGCTAACTTGTGCGCCAGTTCTTGAATCGCAACGGTAACGGCGGCCTTGGGAGCTTGTGTGATTAAAGGAACACCATTGTTGCGACATTCCGAGATAACAAAGTAGTTATTTGGGACTCGAGCGTAAATTTCTCGGTCGATCGTTTCTTCTGCTTTGTCGGCGCTAATTTGGGTTTTGTCCAAGCCGCTGCGATTAACGACAACTTTGACCTTACTAGAAACATTCTCATACACCTCAAACGCCGAAAACAATCGCACGACGTTTCGCAGACATGGTAGATCTAACTGCGTCAGGAGTACCACGGTATCCGAAGATTCAAGTGCGGAGATGTCGAGGCGGTTGTAAGTCTTAGACAAATCCACGATGACGTGAGAGAACGAAGCCTTCAACAAGCCTAGCACTCGGCGAAAATTTTCTTCGGAGATCGTCGACAAATCTTCAATCTGTACGGGGCGAGGCAAGAGATATACGCCCGATTCGTGCTTGGTCAGTGATTTACGAAGTAGTGCAAGATCCAATCGCGAGATGTTTTGCGTCACATCTAACAACGTATATTCTGGGATCATATCTAAGAATACATCGGCGTCGCCAAGTGCAAGATCAAGGTCTACCAGCGCGACGCTGAACTCAGGATTCTGAGCCATCGATACCGCTACGTTGACTGCGATGGAAGTTGTGCCTACGCCACCTGAAGCTCCAGCAAACGAGATGATTTGGCCACTTTTACTTCGGTTGTCACCACCTGATGCCGAAGCAACACGATCAAGAGCGCCAACTAGTTCTTCGATTTTAACGGGTGAGTTAAGAAACTCACGAGCACCGGCACGCATTGAACGCAAGATCAATTGGCCATCAGCGAGTGAACTAATTACGACGACGCCGCAAGTAGGATATGCTTTCGAGATTTTTTCAACCAGAGCCAGCGCCTTACTTTCGTCGCCATCAATGTCGATAATTGCGACATCGGGATTGGCTTGCTCGACGATGTCGGGAAAAAGTTCGTAACGCGAAGAATCAGCTTCTAGCCATACTTGGTCCATCCCGATCAAACTTTTCTTGATTGACTCACGGCTGGTCTCGTTCGGATCACAGATCGCGACGCGTAGAGTTCCACTCATTTCAATTCCAATTAGAAAATCACGCTTATCGTCACGGCAAACAATACTGCGACGAATTAAACTGTCGAAAGTAAGATCGGCATCTTCTCAACGATTACTGAGGGATGCCGATCTAATTGTTACAACTGCTATTTACCGCTGGTCGGGGGTGGGCCAAGAGAAACCGTTGTTTACTGGACGTTCCACCCTTTGCGGAGCGGTGGGTCCCATCGGCATACCTTGGAATTGCATTCCCATGTCGGGCATAGCAGGGTAGTTCATCTGACCTTGAGGTGTACCGCTGCCGCCACCACGGATTCCGAAAGAATCATTGACAGGGCAGTCTTCTGCACAAACGGGAACTTCTAAATGTCCATTTTTGTACAGTTCCATGTTGGATGGGCTGGCGGTGAGTTGGCCAATCTTGCCAGCAGGCATTTGATTAGGTTCTACGTCGCTAACAAATTGAGGCGTAATCAAGAAGACAAGTTCAGTCTCGTTTTCTTCGACTGAGACGCGTCGGAAAAGAGGGCCAAAGATGCCAGAGTGTTTCACTTTTGGCACGCCTAAGTTTTCACCGGAAAAGCTCTCTTTGTAGTCACCAGCTAGAGCCAACGTGTGGCCGGCACGCATTTTCACGCCCGTGTTGACTCGACGAACGCGAAATCCAGGAACATCACCAGAAGCTAGTTCCGGAGCGACTTGAGACACTTCAGCCCGAACCTCCAGCGTCAGCTCCCCATTTCCATGAACGATTGGTACCATGTCCAATTTCGTACCAAAGGGACGGAATTCGATCGAGGTGGTTCCCAAACCAGACGCGATTTGAATCGGAATCTCTCCACCTGAAAGAAACTCAGCCGGTCGACCGTTTTGAGCCACCAGAACGGGTTGATCCAGAAGTTTGGCAACGTTATTTCTTTCGAGCGCTTTGATAAAAGCACGGAAGGTGCGGCCGTTGTTGACCAGTCCAAGCGACAAGTTCTGTGAATCTTGACCGATGGTAAACTCACCGTCTTCAGAAATTTCTGCGATGATATCCGAAATACTGGAGACAGCACTGAATCTGCGTCCAAGGATTGCCCAGTCCACGCCAAGTTCACGAAGTTTCGTTCGTGATACTTCGTACACGTCGACCTTAATCGCAATGTTCTGGTTGCCGTTGACCGCAAGTTGATTTACAACATTATCGGGGAAGAAGTCGCGAGCCACCGACATGATGTTAGCAACTTGATCCGCACGGGCAACGTGACCGGCTAGAATGACGCCGGTGTTGAGTGGATGAACGTCGATCTGGGAATCAGGGAAGAAGTTTGTGAGTGCCAAATCCAGTTTGCGAGTGTCCACCAACACTTCCACTGCAATCGTCTGCAGATTTTTGTCCGGATCACTGATAGTGATCGACGAAACGCCTGGCTTAAGTCCTGTCACCAGAATTTCGTTTGGAGAAACTGGCGAAGCTTGAATCACTTCTGGATTCTCTACCATCAGTTCAGGGACCTGGTAGGCGAATTTGAGTCTACGGGCGGAACCCGCAATGACGTCCAGCGACTCGACAGATTCGTTGACTTCGAATTGTGGCCCCGCGATGCCCTGCCAAGCACTTACGTACTGACCACAACACAAAACTGTTGCTGCTGTGAGGCAGCCGATCAATAATGACTTTAACCGCATGTTCATCCGTAAATCCTTGCGTTACGGCAATATCAATGCTTTCGGTCCCCCCGAAAGACTCATCTCTCTCCTAGATTGAATGCCACTGGAGTTATCGGAAGAATCAGACCTTCCGGAACAGACGAAATTTCCAAAACGACAATAAAAAAGCACCAGTATAAAACTGGTGCTTTTACGCTTGCTTTTGAAATGCCTAAAGCAGTTTACTCAACGCCTAAATACTCGTCATCTTCGAAATCATCCAAGTCAGAGTAGTCTTCTTCTGCTTCGGGTGTTGCCTGCTCAGGCGCTTCGGCTTCGTAGTTGACTTTCGACTTGCTGCCTTTGCGATAGATAGCACCCTTTTCATCGAAGCTATGGACTTCATCTTCCAGCCCTTGCCAGATACGCATTTGAAAACTAATCCCGCGATCTTCTTTCGCTTCTTCTTGCTGTTGAGCTCCAAAAGCAACATTTTTTGAGGCTGAGCTGCCGGTGCCACCAGCGATTCCGGGAAACAGCGTCTCAAAATCAGCAACTTCTTCCTCCCCTTCGTCGTAAACTTCGCCGCGAAGGACCAGCTTAAGGGAGCCGACCTTTTGAACTAGAACGATTTCCTCCGATTGCTTCTCGGTTACCAAAACACCGACGACGGAATCGCCACGTCGTCCACCTTGACTCTCGGCCGAACCGTCGCGTTCGCCATCAATCGAGTAAACGCGAATACCTTTGAGGAACGTTTGAGCCGTCTTGAGCCGTCGATTGGAGCCCTTTTCTTTGGGAAGCTCAAAGACGCCAATGATGTCGACCTGCTGGCCCGGTTTGAGCAAGCCAGAAATTGTGTCGCCTTCGCTGACTTTGACAGCAACGACTTTATGACCTGGCGGAATCAGATCTTGCTCAAAGAATGCTCTATCGGCGATCTGTTCGATTGTGATGGGCATATTCTTCGAAAGTCGGAACTTATTGAACTTGTTTTCCAACATCGAAAGCTCTGTAATGGCATCTTCTGGAACCAGTTTAGAAGGCCAGTTCTCTACGCGGCAATTCTCTTCTGTCAGAGGCGACTTGATATTGAGATGATCGTTAGCAAGCACGACAGGCGTGGTCGCGACGACGGCAACTTCAGTGTCGCCACGATTCCCTAACACCGTCGTAGCTGCCACTGCGGCCAAAGCACCGAAGCCAAGGCAAAACAGTAACATGATGAGAGATTTAGATTTCATTGGAGTACCCCAAAATATGCGAACTGCGGGTTCGCGATGCGCTTAAGACGGTAAATTTTGAAAGACGCCGTCCTATCCTTAGGCTACCTCAGTTCCTTCCATGAACTTTCAACGGTAAAGCGTTGCTTGCACTGAGTGCTTGCATTTAATGTTCTTCGTAATCTTCGGCGATGCCCTGCCCAGCCCTTTAAAAAATGTTCTCAGCTATGCAAATACGCAAATCCGGAAAAATTGAATTCTGCCGGACCTGCGAATTGATTGGTCGAACGTTTTGGGACGAATTAGGCAAGCATGCCGTTCCAACCCATGTACATCAATGTGCCAATCGCCATTGGAATTCCGTATGGCAACAATCGCATTGAGCTTTTTCGTTCGCCAGCGATCTCGGAAAGCTTCTCTGGATCTTTGACGGTAACGATTTCGTTGAAGATATAGAAGAATTGGTTGTAGTGCTTTCGCCATTCACCAGCGTGCAGAACCATTGCAACAGCGATTATGCCGCCAACGATTGCACCGACTAGGAAAGAGTTAACGATGCATGCAACGTGTACCCACGCACCAATTCCAGCCATCATTTTGACGTCGCCAGCTCCCATCCCGCCGATTGCGTAAAACGGAAGTAGGGTCATTCCACCGATGAATGTACCGGCAAGGCTCCACATCAATCCGTTGTACCAAGCGTCTCCCTGAATTTCCCAGAGAATCATGCTGAATACCCAGCCGGCGATAATCATCGGAAAAGTTAGTTTGTTGGGAACTCGTAGTTCTTTACCGTCAATGTAAGCGGCAACGACGGCGAATACGGCGACAATCCAGTACCCGTATTGCTGCCAGTTCTCGGCAAGATTGGTTGAAAGTGTATCCATTAAATCATCTCCTCTGTGCATCAACGACCGCTATGTGCGGAAGATTGAAATGTTTTTTGTGTATGTAGTGTTTAGTGTGTGTGCAATGACAGATTGCAAGTTTTGTTCGCTGGTCTCCAACGTCGTAGATATTCGGCGGCGGAAGTATGATGCTGACGGTTTACCTAAGCGTTAAAACGTAGCTCGCAAATACGGCCACCATCGTGAAAAAAATACAAATCAGGCCAAAACAGTTTTGATAAATTTCGGGCGATGCATTGAATTCCATTTGATCCTCCAAACGCATTAAATTTGCTGTGGGACCTTCGAATGTCTCTGGGACTTGCGGAGTGTCTCCTGGAGCAAATGTTGCAGTGAAAAAAAGTATTCCCTTATGCAAAAAAAGCCCGCCTTGGCCCAGAGGGCCAAGGGGACGATTTTTTGGTTTTGTCGTTAGACAACCTCTACTTAGTTAGTAGAAGCACCGTTAGCAGTAACCAACTCACCTTGGATGTTATCGAAGGTAGAGTTAACTTCTTTACCAATAGAGCTAATAGAAGCGATACAAACGATCACGATCAAAGCAAGCATTACTGCGTACTCAACAGCCGTTGGGCCATCTTCTGATTTCATGAAACGTTCAACTTTAGTCATAAGATTCTTCATAGTGTTTTCCTCCGACGGAAATAGACGTCCGGGATGGACGTGAGCCATTGGCTCGGTTTATTGGGCAACTAATCAAACTGATGTTTGCCTGCGTTATTAGTTGTCCGAGAATTAAAATAATGCAGGAGTGCTTAGAACCAATGGTCTAAGGCGGGTTAAGTTCTACGTCTCACGACGTGTTTGACGATGAACTCACTAGAAACCTATGACACGGATGGCGACAGTCAAACTTTAACGCTCAAATAAAATGAAAATTCTTTAACGACGTTAATGATTGCGTGACAAATGAAGGCTGTGAATCGTAGTGAAGACGAGTTGGCGACGGGGAAGTGATGTGTTTAGATCAAGAAAAATCGGCGTTTTTGGGTTTGCTGCCGAGCCCATGTCGCCGGAGATGATCGGCGGCATCTTCGGAATTCAGGCCGCCCAGCTTCAGGAAAAAACCACCGCGTTGGAAATAACAACATTAACAACCGAAGTGGAATTGCCGATTGTAAGGCCGATTCGAAGCACGTCCCGATGTCACCGGTGGACTTAGATTGGCGGATATTAGCCTTGCAGAAGCCAGTCGCGTCGTTCAGGAATCGGGAATTACCGCATCGCGCGTCGACAACGGCGGTCGTGTTTTCAGTCTGCGGCCGATTCCATTTGATCTAAACGCATTAAATTTGCTTTAGGACCTGTGGAGTGTTTCTTGGACCTGTGGAGTGTCTTTGAGAGCAAATGTTGCAGTGAAAAAGAGTCTGCCGAACGAAAAAAAGCCCGCCTTGGCCCAGAGGGCCAAGGGGGCAATCTTTTTGGTTTTGTCGTTAGACAACGTCTACTTAGTTAGTAGAAGCACCGTTAGCAGTAACCAACTCACCTTGGATGTTTTCGAAGGTAGAGTTAACTTCTTTACCAATAGAGCTAATAGAAGCGATACAAACGATCACGATCAAAGCAAGCATTACTGCGTACTCAACAGCCGTTGGGCCATCTTCTGATTTCATGAAACGTTCAACTTTAGTCATAAGATTCTTCATAGTGTTTTCCTCCGACGGAAATAGACGTCCGGGATGGACGTGAGCCATTGGCTCGGTGTAATGGGCGACTAATCAAACTGATGTTTGCCTGCGATATTAGTTGCCCAAGAATTTTAAAAATGCAGGAGTGCTTAGAACCAATGGTCTAAGGCGGGTTAAGCTTTGCGTCTCACAATGTGTGTGACGAAGAACTCACCAGAAACCTATGACACGAATGGCAACAGTCAAACTTTAACGCTCAAATAAAATGATTTTTATTTGATGGTGTTGACGATTGCTTGTCGGATTCACGCTGTGAATCACAGAGAGGAGAAGCTTGCAGCGCGGAGTTTATGTGTTTTGACCAAGGAAAATACATGACTTTATGTGTTCTTGGGTCTTTAGCCGAGCACGAGACGCCGGAGATGATCGAAGGCGTCATCGGACTCCAGACCGCCGAGCTTCAAGAAAAAAACCACCGCGTTGGAAATAACAACTTTAACAACCGAATTGATGGTGCCGATTGTATGGCCAATTCGAAGGTCGTCTCGATGCTAACTGCGGCCTCAGATGGGCTAATTTTAGCGTTGTAAAAACCAGTTCTAGCGTCCTAGAAACTTGTCGCGTCGCTCAGGAGTGAAGAATTACCGCATTGCACGTTGACGACGGCGGTAGTATTTCCACCCGGCGGAAAAGAAACAGGCAGCTGAGGCAAATCCAAAAACCACCATGGCGTGGTTGGGCAGCCGAGCCATTACAACTGCTGTGGCAAACATGAAAGCAGCTTGGATATAGAATCTTCCTGATAGGATCCCAGCCTTAATTACAAAAACCATTCCCGCCACTACCGCCAGTAGCGGAGCCAGCGAAAGCAGGGGAAGATGCAATGCGGCCTCCAGTGGAAACAAAAACGCTACGCAACACATCGCTGACGCCCAAACATGAGCTATTTGGCGTTCTACGAAGGTGACCGGGCCCATGGTGCGACGAACAAACCAGAATACGACCGCCCAAGCGCCCAATCCTAACGTCCACATTAACCAATAGTGGATGCGATTGAGGTCGCTCAGCATCCAAAGTGTATGCGTCGCGAGGCTGGCGATAAGCAAAACCAGGGAGTGCCACATCCAAATCAGTCCCCAGTTCTCCAGTATTTCCGCATGATGGGTTTCACGGAACAGATTGGCAACGACCTGCATGACTCTTCCCTCTCTTGCCGAAACCGTCTCGTTGTTGAGAAAGGCTTTCACATCATTGCTGAGGTTCTTGGCGGAGGGATAACGCAGGTCCTGCGGTTTTTGCAGACACCGCATCGCAATCATCTCAAGTTTACGGTCGACACGGCGATTAAGCGCACGGGGAATAAGCGGATCTTGTTCCATCACCATCAAAAGTGTATCCACCGGAGAGGCCCCAAGAAAAGGCGGGCGGCCGGTAAGCATGTGATAAAGAATCGCGCCCAGCGAATAAACCTCACTGGCGACGCCGACTTCCCCCCGTGCGCCAGCGGCTTGTTCGGGAGACATATAGGATGGGGTACCTAGAATCGCACCGGATCTGGTCAGACTTGTGGTACTAGAATCCTGTTTGGCCAATCCAAAATCGACGATGAAGGCGTGCCCGGCACCGTCCAGCAGGATGTTGGAGGGTTTGAGGTCGCGATGCAATACACCTTGAGAATGGGCATATTCAACCGCGTCGCAGATCTCGGCCATGATCTTTCCGGCCTTTCGCGGATGCAGAGGTCCAGCGAGTAACCGCTGCGTCAGCGTTCCGCCGTCAACCAACTGCATGCAGAAAAAGGCGAGCCCTTCGTGTTCGCCGATTTCATAGATCTGAGCAATGTGCGGATGGGATAACCGAGCGGCTGCTTCGGCTTCGGCTTGAAACCGCTGACGCTCGGCTGACGAGGCAAAGTCACCTTTAAGAATCATTTTGATCGCAATCGTCTTCTTATCCGACTTCCGGACAGCGCGATAAACGATTCCCATACCGCCGCGACCAATCTCTTCTTCGAGAATGTAGTTACCTAAATCATAGGGAACTTCCAACCCGGGAATCCTTGGTACGGCTTCACCAGAAAATGACTTAGAGGCCATTTCATCAGCCGCGGCACGAGTAACGGCGATAGTGCCCCACAGATCTCTCAGATCTTGTTCAAACGTTGGGTACTCCTTGCACGTTTTCTCTAGCTCGACTCGGTCGCCTGAGTTAACGCGATCGGCAATCTTGGTGATTAAATTCGCCAAGTCCTGTTCATACTCTTCCGATTTATCAGATGAATCGGATGGCTGCATCGTTTGGCCTTATTAAATGTCTGAAGTAGCTATCGAGCAAGTTCGAAATAGCAAAGGAGGTACTGAGAGGAAACCATATCTCGATTTTTGATTTCGAACTTTTAATTTTCGGAATTCAAAATCGTAAATCCTAAATTTCATTCACGGCTAAGCAGTAAAGCTCAATCTTGGTCGTCATCAGCCTGTGAAGAATCCTGCATCACGACGCGCAGTCTACGGATCGCACGCAAATATCTCATGCTTGCGGCCGGTTCGGTCAAGTTGAGCACTTTTCCAATCTCTTGATTGGTCAGGTGCTCGTAGTGACGCATCACGATGATCTCGCAATCCTTTTCGTCCAGAAGCGAGATGGCATCTTCAACCCTTTTTGCCATCTCTTGCTGAAGTGCGGCTGCGGCAGGCGTTAATCGCTGGTCACCTAGCAACGAAGCCAGTTGAATCGAAGACTGGTCATAACCACGAGGTGCAACCAATGCTTGTTCACGATCTACCGAGCGTTTTGCCGACACGCGATGGCGACGGTGAGCGTCAATGATTCGGTCTTTGGCAATCTGACGCAGCCACAAGTGAAACGGCATCACGGGGTTCTCAATATATCGTTGCAACCGTCGGTTGGCTTCAATCAATACATCTTGGACGACATCGCTGACATCGACACGTTTTTGAATCTTCTGATCCAGCCGCATCCTGACCAGTTGGCGCAGTGAATTGCGATGTCGATCCATCAGCTCATTGATGGCGTCATCGTTGCCGCCTCTTGCGCGGGCGAGTAGTTTAACAGTTTGGTCTTTTTCTGGCCACATGGAATGATTATCGCTTAAAACGTCTTTAACAACCATGCCCAAAAGACGCGAAAACCATGCGACAAAAAAAACCCCTTCTTCGCATTGAAGAAGAGGTTCATAGGGTTTTCATACTGCCTGGCTGATTTTTAATCGTTGAGATGATTGAAAACTTAGCAGCCAAAGGCTACTGGTCGCAGGCTGGGGGCTAGTCTCGGATTAAGCACTTTTGACTGTCTTGATAATCTCAGCGGCCACCTTGTAAGGATCCGCGTTGGATGCTGGACGACGATCTTCCAACCAGCCCTTCCAGCCAGCGGTTACGGTTCCAACAGGAATACGAATCGAAGCACCACGATCTGAAACGCCATAGCTGAACTGATTGATGCTCTGAGTTTCATGCTCACCAGTCAAACGCTGGTCGTTGTCGGCACCGTAAACGGCAATGTGTTCCTTAACACGAGGTTCGAAAGCTTTGCAGATGCGATCATAATCTTCTTTCTTGCCCGAGGTGCGGAGCAAGGTGTTTGAAAAGTTGGCGTGCATACCGGAACCGTTCCAGTCGGTGTCGCCAAGTGGTTTGGGATGGTACTCGATTGCCAAACCGTACTTTTCGCCGCAACGTTCAAGAAGGTAGCGTGAAACCCAAATCTGATCGCCCGCTTCTTTGGCACCTTTGGAGAAGATTTGGTATTCCCACTGACCAGCAGCAACTTCGGCGTTGATACCTTCTACGTTTAGTCCCGCTTCGAGGCACGTGTCCAAGTGCTCCTCTACCAAATCACGGCAATGAGCGTTATTGGCACCGACTGAACAATAGTACGGACCTTGGGGTGCTGGGTAACCGGCCGCTGGGAAGCCCGGTGGGCGGTTGGTGTCTGGATCCCACAAGAAGTACTCTTGCTCAAATCCGAACCAGAAATCGTTGTCATCATCTTCGATGGTCGCACGACCGTTTGATGCGTGTGGCGTACCGTCAGGGTTGAGAACTTCGCACATAACGATGTAGGCACTCAAGCGGCCTGGATCAGGAACGATGAAAACCGGTTTGAGAACGCAATCTGAATCGCCACCTTCGGCTTGCTCTGTCGAGCTTCCGTCGAAGCACCAGTCATCGCAGTCTTCCAGCTTTCCGCTGAAATCTGAAACCACTTTTGTTTTGCCGCGCAGTGATTGCGTGGGCTTGTAACCGTCCAACCAAATGTACTCTAGTTTTGATTTGCTCATCTGAGGCTATAACTCCAATGATATAGGTGTGATGCACAACCGTGTGCCAAGTAAAAGTTTCCGAGTCGCCCAACAAATGGTGAGCATTTCATCTGGTGGTCAGATGGTTTCACCGCACTTAAGATCGCTTCATACTGATTCCGCGATAGGCCAGAAGATCTCTAATTTAAGTGCCGCACGTGTCGATGATAACAACCGGTGTAATAAAATTACAGGGTTATAGCCGCCGAAATGACTCAACTTTTCGCGAACCAATCTGACTAAATCTGCTAATCGAAAACGCCGCCGGCTACAGTAGAATGCTCAGCAATCGGCACGTTTTACCAGCAGCGGAGAAAGGTTTCCCTTAATCGTATTTCTGGGGGCGGTGATGCTCCTTAGTGCGTTTCGTTAGGCTCGTTTGGCTTGAATTACCGCGTCAAAAAGGAAGGCATTTCGTTCAGCATCAAAACTATTGTTTGACCAAAACGATTACAATTTGAGTGTGCCGACAAACATTTTCAAAACCGAAGTTGGCATCAAGAATCTTGACTTAAAGAAACAGGTGCCACTTTGACTCCAAAAGAAGTCATCGCATTTTGCCGCGAAAATGACGTGAAAGCCGTAGATCTCCGCTTTATGGACTTCATCGGCCTCTGGGCTCACACAACCATTCCGGTCAAAATGCTGACCGAATCCACATTCGAAGAGGGCGTTGGCTTTGATGGCTCCAGTGTTAGAGGATGGCAGCGCGTCGACGAAAGTGACATGCTGTTGATGCCGCAACCGGATACCTGTTTCTTAGACTCGTTCACTAAACTGCCAACGTTGAACATGATCTGTAACGTGATCGACCCGATCACGCATGAGGATTACAGTCGGGATCCGCGGTTCATCGCGCGGAAGGCCGTCAATTATTTAAAAAGTACCGGCGTCGCTGATACGGCTTATTTTGGTTCTGAGGCCGAGTTTTTTATCTTTGACGATGTCCGGTTCGACCAAACCGAAAACAGTGCCTTCTATGAAGTCGACAGCGTTGAAGCACAATGGAATCGTGGACGTGCTGAATCTCCCAATCTCGGTTACAAGGTCCGTTACAAGCAGGGCTACCTGCAGTGCCCACCGACGGATCAGTCGATGGACCTACGAAATGAGATGATGCAGACCATGATTGACTGTGGGATGGAAGTCGAATGTCAACATCACGAAATCGCGACCGCCGGGCAGTCAGTACTAAATTTGAAGTTCGATGGGCTCGTGAGGATGGCCGACAAGATGATGATGTACAAATACATTGTCAAAAACGTTGCGTTCAAGCATCAAAAATCCGCAACGTTTATGCCCAAACCGTTATTTGGCGATTCGGGATCAGGAATGCACACGCACCTATCGCTGTGGAAAGATGAAAAACCGCTTTTCGCTGGCGACGGATATTCGGGACTCAGTGAGATGGCGATGTACGCGATCGGGGGGATTTTGGCTCACGCCCCTACCTTATTGGCTTTCACCAACCCGACGACCAATAGCTACAAACGATTGTCGCCTGGCTTCGAAGCTCCGATCAACTTAGCGTACTCGCAACGAAATCGTTCAGCGGCGTGTCGCATTCCGGCCTATAGCAGTGCCCCACCTTCCAAACGTATCGAGTTTCGTTGCCCCGACCCAAGTTGTAATCCTTACCTCGCCTTTTCTGCGATGCTGATGGCGGCGCTTGATGGAATCGAAAACAAAATGGATCCAGGCGATCCGTTGGACAAAGACATCTACGACTTGCCCCCTGAAGAATTGAAGAACGTTCCCAGAACTCCTTCTTCTCTCGGCCGTGCGTTGGATGCTCTGCAGTCCAATCACGAATTCCTATTGCGTGGGGATGTGTTTACCAAAGATGTGATTCACAATTGGATTAACTACAAACGAGAGAACGAGGTTGTGGCAGTGCAAAGCCGCCCCCATCCCTATGAGTTCTGTTTGTACTACGACATGTAATCAGCCGCCGGGCGATAGCCCCCGGTTTGGTCACAACTAGTTAACGCAGAACCGGACGCTATCGCGTTGCGGCTGATAAATTTAACTTCAGATGGCTGAAGTATCACCAAACCCTAAAATCTGGAAAGAAGGAAAACACGATGCCCAAACGCGTCCTTATCCTCTGCACGGGTAATTCCTGCCGCAGCCAAATGGCCGAAGTCATCTGGCGCACTGAGTCTGATGGCAGTTGGGAAGTTGTCTCCGCTGGTTCCCGCCCGTCAGGGTACGTACATCCGCTGGCGCTTAAAGCGCTGGAGGAAATCGACCTGCCCAGCGATGGTTTGAGCAGCAAATCCTCAGATTCTTTTATTGATCAGCCCTTTGATTTGGTTGTTACTGTTTGCGGCAATGCGCAATCGGATTGCCCGGTTTGGCCAAGGGCGAATGAAATTTTGCATTGGCCGTTTGAAGACCCTGCCGATGCGACCGGAAGCGACGATGAAAAAATGGAGTGCTTTCAAAAGGTGCGTGATCAAATCAAATTGCAGATCAGAGAATATCTAAATTCAACTTAATAGCCACTAGTGCCGGTCGTTCTGTCATGTCGCTTTTCGCTCCGCGAAAGTAGCGAACTTTCGCGGAGCGAAAGGAGACATTGGCGACGATGGAAAGACCATGTCAGAAAAATTAAAATTGGACGCCGAAACCACTACCGACTGTCTCAAGCTCATTGAGATGGCGCTTACCGAGGACACCGGCAGCGCGTCGCTCAAAGACGCAGTCGACTGC
>ENA-ORXT01004761-ORXT01004761.1-marine-metagenome-genome-assembly--contig:-NODE-4761-length-13807-cov-2.306336_pt1 | contig 13807 bp, 14 predicted proteins | sample MGYA00237868_ERZ511482 | MGnify/ENA metagenome assembly ERZ511482 | reverse complement strand
CTTTGAGCCTCCGTATCGCTATTCGCATACGTTTAAGATGACCAATCTTCAGGATGACCCATGTACTGTCACTTATGAACTTCGTGAAAAAGATGGCGGAACGGAGTTTGACCTTATCATTGAGAATGCGATTGTCGGCAGCAAGCTACATAAAGAAATGTTGGGTGCACAGGGCTTTATCTCCAGCAACTTAAAGGCAATGGCAGAGACAGGAAAGCCAGCCTTTACAGGTAAATTAGTAGGGTTTATGTCGCCCGTGATGGGACTGCTTGCTAAGGCTGAACAGAAAGTTGAAAACTGGCCTTTGTAATCAGCCATTCTCAACATAACAAAGACGCCCATCGAGGCGTCTCTGTTAATTGCATCAGGTAATTTAAAGCTTACTCAAAAGTAACCGTTACCTTCCCAGAACCATTTCCACCACGACCATCAGGTACGCCGTACCAGAAAGTCTCAGTTCCAGTTGCCGTGACCAATGATGTGTACTCTATCCAATTAAGATCACCATTTTCATCAGGAACCTTTTTGGTAAGTCCACCTTGTGAGCCCCCAGTTACCTGATCAAGGCTCAGTATATCGCCATCAGCATCACTGTCGTTCTCAAGTACTTTAAGGACAACCGTGTCACCAGGAGTCATAGTAATGAACTCATTAACGACGACTGGATTATTTGGGTTGGGATCATCAGGATCACGAACACCAATGGTGACAGACGTTGAGTCAGTGCCACCCCGACCATCGTTTATGGTGTAGCGGAAGGTGTCACTTGCGACAGTGCTTGGTGGTGTGTAAAGCACCTTACCATCAACAAGCCTGACTGTGCCGGATCTGGCCGCTTCAACACTTTCTACCGTTAACGTGTCACCATTGGGATCTGTATCGTTCGCCAAAACGTCTATTTCAAACTCGGCTGCATTTATCGTAGATCTGAGGCTATCTTCGTCGGCGCTGGGGGGGAGATTCTCTCCGCCAACGTCTGTGTCATTTACCGTAATGGTTACTTTGGCTGAGTTAGTCCGGCCAATCGCGTCTTTAATCGAGTACCAAAACTCATCAGTGCCAACAAAGTCTTCCGGCGCATCGTAAGTGATGCTAGTGCCGTTGTTGAAGGTTTTGCCGCCCAGTTGACTGTAAGCGTAAACCGTATCAAACGTCAGGCCTGAGCCAGTATCATTTTCAAAGACGTTGAAAACATTAGCCGTTGAGTCCTTATCAACAGTGAACGCATCAGAACCCGCTGTAGGATGGGGGCCAGCATTGTTTCCAACAGTAACGGCCACGGTTACTTTCGCCGAATTTGTCCTACCCAGACTATCCGTTATCTGATACCAGAAAACATCCTCACCCTCTGCTGTTGCTGAAGGTGTGTAAGAAACCTGATCGGTTCCAACAATACTTTGCCTGCTACCTTGTGAGCTATAATCGTTAACGACGGTAATTTTCAAGTCATCCCCTGAATCATTCACCAGCGGTGAGATGGTTAACGGTGTGTCCCTATCTGTGGTCAAATTATCATTTTCAGCGTTTGGGAGCGGAGGAGTCACCACGACATCTCCCACCGTTACTTTTATATGGACGCCAGCTGTTTTTCCCGTTGAATCTTCTATCTTGTACCAAAACCGGGTTGTTCCAACGAAATCGCTCGATGGGGTATAGGTGATTGAATTATTGGTGAAAGTGGTTGTGCCACTACCCGTTGTTTCAGGTTGGGTCGTCCATCTAATGAAAATGTAAGTATCATCATCGGCGCTATCATTTCGTAGCGGATTGAAGGTGATACTCGTGCTGGCAGCTGTTGTATAAGCGTCTGCTTTAGCCACTGGGTCTGCCAAGGCTTCTGGAGCCGTCAGCAGAGTAGCGCTGAGCAGCATAAAGATGGGAGGTGTAGAAAGCTGTTTGTATTTATTCTTGATTGTCGGTAACCGCATAAGTGAAAATCCCTTTAATTTGGCAGTCCGATTATTATCCTTTTTATAATTGTTTGCTTCTCATCCTCTTATCAGTTTGTTGTCGCCGCTAGACAGCCTGTCTCTTAAATTTAGCCATTAGGCAGACGGTTCCTACTTCCAGTTGCTTAGTGTTATTTTTTAATCGGAAGATGCTAAATCCAGCAATCGTTTTAGCTCAAGCTTATCGATTTCTGACATGTGCGCGAGCTGTTCCTTCTCTAAAGCCTGTAACGAAGAATGTGCAGACTCGATCAATTCGATGCCGATCTCGGTCAGCTTGGCTCGAACCACTCGGCGATTGTTAGCGTCCCTCTCTCTGACCAACCACCCTTTGTCTGCCATTCGATCAAGTAAACGAGTGACATCCGGCACGCGCGTTACAAGGTGCTTGCCTATTTCACCACTAGGCAATCCCACATTCTCAGGGTCATGAACATAAATCACTTGGAGTGCGGAATGTTGTAAAGCGGTCATTCCCCATATCGAGAGCAGCTTATTAATCGCCGCCAAGGTCCTGTCGCTGTGGCTTACGGTACCCCTGAAAATCTCAGACTCGAGTGAAATGGTGCCGATTTCTGCTTTACGTTTAGGGTTTTTATGCATATACTTGTTATAACAATTATTGTGGTAACTATTAATTATACGCGGTAGTTGCCACAAGTTCTAATACAAAAGAGGTTCACAAGATGATTAATCAATCACGTCGTACGATGTTAAAAGGCTTAGCTTACGGCATGGCCGCAGTAGCAACAGGCGGCGCTGCGTCAACAGTGATGGCGGCAACGGCAACTACCGCGTCTGATGCAGCTATCAATCAATCTTTACAGTTTGTTTTACCAAGCTGTGACATCACCATTTATCTACAGCAAACGGTGGGTAAAGAAATTGTCTCCTTGATGAATCTTACCGATCAGCCAGTGACGCTGGACAACATTAAGCCCGTGGGTTTGGAGCATATTAACGGGTCGCTAGTGGTTAAGCTCAATAATGTTCCGGATGGCAAACTGGTGATTCAGCCCGGCGAGCGTTTGGCTTTTGAAGTAGAAGCCACCACGCAAGCGGTTGAAGATGACTTAATCGTCCCCAATGTTTTAGTAGGCTATGTGAATATTACGTCGGATCACCCAGCATTTAATGGTAAGATTCCAGTGACGGTGTTTGATTCACAAGTCGCTTAAAGAGTAAAATTTGATCTGGTTTATTGCGTAGACCAGTCATCCGCAGAAGCGTGTTGCCAAGTATCCCCCCTACGGTGCTATCAGCACGCTTTTTTAATCCTCGCAATAACGCAAACCTACTTTCAGTTCTTCGTACATCAAATAATCGGTTTCAACCATTCCCAGTGCTGCATAGGTTTTCTGTGCGTTTACATTGTCCTTTTCGACATAAAGGCGGAAGCCACAAACGGATGGGTCTTCAGAGGCGAGTGTTTTTACTTGTTCATAGAGCGCCCGATAAATACCCTGACGTCGATATCCTTCTCGAACATACACACTCTGCACCCACCAAACGACGCCATTACGCCAGTCGCTCCATTCCGTGGTGACCATTAATGATCCGGCAATCTCATCCTCGCCTCCAGCCTTGGCTTCTGCGACCAGATAAAAACCATGGCTAGGATTGGCGATCATCGTATTGACACCGGCTAAAACCACTTCGGGAAGTAATTTTTTATGCTCGGTTTCAAAAGCCATCAGGCGATTGAATTCTGCAATTGACTCGGCGTCTTTAGCTGCTGCTTGGCGGATAGTAAAATGGGTATTTTTCATAGGGATAAAATCAGCTTGATAAGAGGCTTCTATTTATACCATTGAATGTGATTGCTCACTCTCAAAATACCAATTAAAGTCATGTTATGAAAATTACCTCAGTCAAAAGCCACATCCTTCAATACGATTTGCCCAAAGAGCTAGGCTATTCCCAACAATACTATGCAAAACGCTCAACTCATTTGGTAGAAATCACAACCGATGAGGGCTTAACTGGCTGGGGTGAGTGCTTCGGCCCGGGCAATGTAGCCGTCGCTAACAAAGGCATTGTCGAAGGCGTTATACGGCCTATGATACTGGGACGTGACCCGATGGATCGCGAAGTCATCTGGCACCATGTCTACAATCTGCTGCGCGATCACGGCCAAAAAGGCATGCCCATGCAGTCGCTGTCAGGGGTCGATATCGCCCTATGGGATTTAGCAGGCAAGATTACCAATCAGCCGATTCATAAACTTATCGGGGGTGGCTTTCGTGACAAGGTTCCGGTCTATGGCTATGGCATGATGCTGTGTCGTGAAGATCTTGATGCACATCTCGGACGTTTTGAAGAAGAGGCGGCGGCCATTAAAGCAGCAGGTTTTGCAGCGACAAAAATGAAAGTCGGCCTTGGCGCTAAAGATGATGTGCGTTTAGCCGAAGCCGTGCGCAAAGGTATCGGTGAAGACTACCCATTTATGGTGGATGCCAATCACTGTTACACCACCAGCGATGCCATGTATGTGGGACGTGCACTTGATGAGCTAGATGCTTATTGGTTTGAAGAGCCAGTCGCGCCAGAAGATCACGATGGCTATCGCGAGTTGCGTTCAGCACTAAAAACCAATATCGCCGGAGGAGAGGCCGAGTTTACTCGTTGGGGTTGGCGTCATCTGTTAGAAAATCGCTGTCTGGATCTGGCACAGCCTGAGGTTTGTGCCTTGGGTGGCATTACGGAATACCTGAAGGTGCTGGCACTTGCTCACACACATTTTACTCCTGTGGTTAACCACGTCTGGGGTTCAGCCGTGGCGATCGCCACTAATCTACATTTGCTGGCTGCGATGCCACCATTACCCGGTGGATTATTCCCACGCGAACCGATGCTGGAGTTCGACACCACCCATAATTTATTCCGTGATGACCTGCTGCTGGAACCGTTAAATGTTCAACAGCAGGTGGCCAAGTCGGGTGGATTCGTGAATATTCCAACTGGGCCAGGGCTAGGTGTGGAGCCCGATCGGGAATTCATTAAGCAATATAGCCTGTGACTTGCAGAAATTTGTAAATTGCGCCTTCCAGAGAGTCCTAAGGAGCCTTTATGTCAGATAAAATTCGGTGGATTGCCGTCGATTGGGGCAGTACTCAACTACGTGCTTACGCATTGGGTAAAAACAACCAGCTTCTGGACGAACAAACCTCAGACAAAGGTATAGGCGGTTTAGCGCCAGAGGCATTTGAATCGGCTCTTTTGGAGTTAATCACTGACTGGCTACCGACGGCAAACTCCGTTGATGACAATCACAAACCAATCAATATCATTGCATGTGGCATGGTTGGTGCTCGACAAGGCTGGGAAGAAGCGCCGTATCTACAAGTCCCTTGCTACCCGACCTCAGTAGACGGTGTGATTGATGTAACAACTCAGGATCGACGCATCGCAGTTAAGATTTTACCCGGTGTGAGTCAGGCTAATCCAGCGGATATTATGCGCGGTGAAGAAACGCAAATCGCAGGTTTATTAGCTGAGCTAGCGCATAAAGATTCTGCTGATACTCATTCAATTAGTACAGTTTGCCTACCCGGCACTCACAGCAAATGGGTAGCTTTAAGCGAAGGTAAAATTGAGCATTTCACAACTTTCATGACGGGTGAAGTCTTTTCCTTACTCAGTGAAAAATCAATGCTTCGCCATACGGTTGACTCTCAGGGTTGGGACAAAGCAGCATTTATTGACGGTGTTCAATCCAGCGTAGATGATCCTCAGGATTTTCTCTCCAACTGTTTCCGCTTGCGGGCACGTGATTTATTGGAGGGCCTGCCAGCTGCTAATGCTCGCGCGACGCTTTCCGGGCTAATCATTGGTGCCGAGCTTGCGGGATCTAAATCTTTTTGGTTTGGACAAACCGTCGCGCTTATAGGCGAGCCAAAGCTAAGCCAGCTCTACGCAGATGCGCTAGAGTCACTTGGCGTCACTTCTCAGGTATTTGACCCTAGACAGCTAACACTTCTGGGGCTAAGTAAAGCCTATCAAGCGCTCTCATCTTAATCAGGAACACGCCATGTCTCGCAAGCTAATCGCTATTCTCCGTGGAATTACACCCAGTGAGGTCGAAGCAGTGACCGCTGCATTGATTGAAAATGGCATTGACTGGATCGAAGTTCCGCTTAATTCACCGGATGTTTATCGCTCGATTGAATTGATGGCCAAACGTTTTGGCAACGATGCGCATATTGGTGCTGGCACGGTAACCAAGGCCAAGCAGGTAGATAAAGTCAAGGCGGCAGGTGGTACTTTCATTGTTTCGCCGAACTGTAATAAGAAGGTTATTCGCCGCACCAAATCATTGAAAATGACTTCATTTCCAGGGGTATTCACGGCGACCGAGTGCTTTTCAGCGTTACGTTGGGGGGCAGATGGTTTAAAGATATTTCCAGCATCGACGATGGGGCCATCCGGTGTTTCGGCCTTAGGTGCTGTTTTGCCTAATGATATTGATTTATACGCCGTGGGAGGGGTATCAAACGATAACTTGCAGATATGGCAAGACGCGGGGATCAACGGCTATGGTATTGGCAGCTCACTGTACAAACCCGGAACGAGTGCTGGCAGCATTGCCACGAGAGCTAAAGCATTGGTTCAGGCTTATGATCAATTAGCGTGAGATCAATGAATGTTTTTTCAGCCATGCCAATATTAAATCTTTACGCAGAATCCTTAACCAAAATGTCGATAGTAGACGGTTTATTACCTTTCGGTATTTTCGGAAATGACATTTCGATAGAAACACTGCCCGGTGCTTCATTATTAGCTTTAAAAAAAGCGTGTACGCGCTCTCTTAGTTCTTTCTCAAGCGCCAGTCTATTTTCTGCTAGTATCTCAATCACAGTATCCTACCCCATATAAAAATCACTTATAAATCAAATCTACTTATATATTAAGCAATAGTATATAGATCGAAAGTGAATAAAAAATGAACAGGTAACGGCTTGTCTCTTTTATTCTACTGTTTTAAAGACAGTTTGTAGGCAACCATAGCCATTGATGAAGTGATAGCCACATAGATCGCCCCACTAATTGCCAAGCTATCCATGCTAATGCCTCTATCGATGCAAAGACCAAGGATCGCAGGAGAAATGGCACTCATTAACACCATCATGAAGGTGGCCAGAGACTTAATTGCCCCAAGGTTTTTGCTACCATAGCGTTCTGCAAAAAACGGGGCTGAGGTAGTGCTTTGCGCTGCAGACGATATTGCCATGCACAACATAAAAATCACAGCGACAAATAAACTGTCTGAACTAGACAAAATCACCAAGCCAATACCCATCGGAATTGTGACAAAGGGTGCCAAACGAACGGCACCAAAATGATCCACCAGAGCACCAATAATTAGATTCATCACCACTGTACTGAGCGCATACAGCAGATACAAGCTACCCCAAACCACCAGTGGCCAACCCTTCTCTTCAACCAGATGAATCTGGTGAAACATAAAACCGGTAAACAGTAGTGACTGCGCTAATAAGCCCGGAGTGAATAGATAAAACAGGGGATCTCTTATGACTTCAGCACGTGTCCATTGCTTGCGCCGATAGATTCTGGTTTCTGAAGACTCACTTGCCTGACTCGCCTCGTCTTCAGCAATACTGATGAGATACTGTTGATGTCGCTCACCATGTCCTTTTAGCAGGTAATGAAAAGCGACAGGCACCGTAATGGCCAGTATCGCTGCAAATAACATCCATGACTGTCGCCATGTCATCACAAGCAACAATAAAATAACTAGGGATGGCAATGTCGCTTCAGCGAAGGAATAACCCAAACCACTCAAAGCGTTCGCCTTGCCTTTGTTTGGTTCCAGGTAACGCACCAGAGCGGTGGTGCTCGTCATGTACATTAGCCCTTGTCCGATTTGACGCAATAAGAAAACGGCGATCAGCAACATCGCTATATTTTGGCTGACAGCAAGTGACACACAGGCAATCGCTAAACCAATAACAGAATAACGTGCAAACCGGCGCAAATCGATATGGTCGACCATGACACCTGTCCAGAGTAAAACGACGGCACTGCTCAGCGTTGCAATAGAATACACGGCACCAAACTCACCATGACTCAAGACTAAGTCAGCGCGAATCTCACCACTGAAAAGAGCAATAAAATAAGTTTGTCCGGGACTGGTGGCAAACATCATCACGAAGCCAAACAGCAGCAATCGCCACTCCTGACGAATCAGTGGTATAAAGGACTTCACCTCTTTTAAAGGTCGTCTCTACCGATCCACTTGCCGCCGGGTACAGCTCGATAGGTTGCCATTTTCTCAATAAGGTCATTGGGTTCGGTAGCGACTAACAACGCTTCCTGATGCGCGGCTTTAACATATTCCTGATCGACAGCATGAGTGATAAAAGCTGTTAAATGATCGTAATAATTGGCAACGTTCATTAATCCGCAGGGTTTTTGATGAAAACCTAATTGCGCCCATGTCCAGACTTCGAATAGTTCTTCCATTGTGCCAAGTCCACCCGGTAACGCGATAAAGCCGTCAGAATACTCCGCCATCATCGCTTTGCGTTCGTGCATATTGGGAACGACTTTAAGCTCGGTCAGACCAGTGTGGGCAATTTCTTTATCGGCAATGGATTGAGGTATCACGCCAATAACCTCACCACCGCCTTCGAGAACAGAATCTGCGACAACACCCATGATGCCCACACTTGCACCACCGTAGACCAAGCCGATACCCCGGTCAGTAAGCGCGTTGCCCAGAGCCTTAGCAGCTTCTGTATACACAGGGAGTTTTCCGTAGCTTGAGCCACAATACACACATATTCGTTTCATGAATTCTCAACTGTTTAACCATGGTGGGCTCAGAGTATAAGAGCAATGCAGGTGTTGAGACGAGGAGTAATTACTAAATTGCGAGCGGCTCTACGGACTGTGGTTTGTCGATTAGATAACCTTGCGCATAGTCAACACCCATCTTATCTAACAACGTGAGAATGTCTTGCGTTTCTACATATTCTGCAATGGTTTTTATATTCATCGTATGTGCAAGTTGATTGATCGCGCTGACCAGTTTTCGGTCAACAGAATTTGTCGTGATGTCTCGTACAAAACTACCGTCAATTTTTAAGTAATCAACAGGGAATTGTTTGAGGTAGGTCAGCGAACTTAATCCCGTACCAAAATCGTCCAGAGCGAAACGCACGCCCATAGACTTTAAGGTATCCATAAACCGTCTAACAAGTCTCGGGTTCTTTATTGCGGAAGTTTCAGTAATCTCAAAACATATCTGCTTCGGATTGATCGAATAGGTGTCCATCAAAGTGGTCACCTTGTTCAGCAGACCCTCATCGCTGAGTGACTGACCGGATAAATTAATAGAGATAAAATCATTCTCAGTTAATGCTTTGAATTGCTTCCGATTCAACGCGTCAAACGCCTGCTCCATGACATAGTTATCAATTTTGTTCATCAGGTCATACCGCTCTGCAGCTGGCAGGAACTCACCCGGCGATACAATCTTGCCTGCGGAATCCAGCAATCTCACCAGAATCTCAAAATGATTATGACTAGACGATTGAGAGATGGGACTGATCTTCTGGGCAAAAATCACCAGCCTTTTTTCTTCCAATGCATTCAGAATTCTCGATACCCAGGATATTTCAACTGAATGAGTCGATATTTCGCTATCGTTCTTCTTGTAGATTTGCACCCTGTTACGACCCGAGTCCTTAGCGGTATAACAAGCTATATCCGAATGACTAAATAACTCTTCAACGCTTTTAGTCGCCGAGTTAATCTCCACTAAGCCAATACTGACACCGATATCGAAGACTTGACCTTGGTGAATGAAATGATAATCCTTAACTTGCTTGCACAGCGATTCCGCTGTGATCTTGGCCTCTGTTTCTGTGCAGTCATTCAAGAGAACACCAAACTCATCACCACCTAAACGGGCCAGCAAGTCATTTTTTGTAATACTCTGTGCAAGTTCGATAGCTATTTTGCAGAGCAGCTCATCACCCGAGGCATGACCGCAAGAGTCATTGACTACTTTGAAACGATCAAGATCCAGATAACACATAAAATGTGTAATGCCATCGTTTTTGGCTGTCTGGATCAGCGCTGAGGCCTTCTCTTCAAACTGAAAACGATTCGGTAGCTTGGTCAGTGCATCGTGCCTCGCCTGCCAGAATAGTTTCTTTGTCTTTTCATTAGCTTTTGACATATCACCAACCAAGAAATAGGCCAGTGTCATTAATCCACCCGTTAGAATGATCACTATCCAGATGATTGATTCCGTACTTTCTTTGACAGCGGCTGATTGGATGCCACTTAAGGGAATTTCGACAAAAAATGCCCCAAGTAGTTGGTGCTTCTTCCACTGCTTACCCAGTGGAATACCTTGTTCAATTCGGCGCTCAATAATTTCTGGCGTATTTTCGTAAGTGTTATGACAACTCACACAAACATCACTAACCGCAGGATCCGCTTTCATGTACAGCAATGTTTGAGTGCCATTGGCTTCTTGTATGGCGTGTGATGATTTCCAATCGCTCGCTTTTTCCGGGTTCGGATGATCCTGTGCTTCTAACTTTGACCAAGCCGATTTCAAGAAGTCACTAGAAAGGCTTTGGCTCTCTGCCAGATTCCATTTACTGACTGCCCGGTATTTGTATAGTCCATCTGAATCCGCTGATGCTTTGCCTGCAACGTTTTTTATAAACTGCGCGGGTAATGGCACCGCCCCTGCAGTTTCATGAAAATTGATATCCGCAAAACCTGTTCCATCAGACTTAAGCTTTTTCACAACACTTTCGCTATAAACAGAGCGCACTGCACTGGCGTGTTTTACAACGATTTCCGCTACCGTTAGTGCTTGCTGTTCGATGATCTCGTGTTGGGAGTTTTTAACTAAAAAAAATCCTGCCACGCCAACCAAAATCAATAGTGCGCCCACTGATGTGATCAGCCGATTTCTTAAATTAGGACTCAGAAGGATAGTATTCATCAAGGCATTATTATATTTATTATTCAGTGCAATTAGACGATATCAACCAATCAAAGGAATACCAAATTATTTCAGTTGAATGGTTAAGCATCCGGAGAACGGCCAAACAGCTTCATCCGGACTTTTACTGGACAAGACTCTTGATATCGGTAACGATAATATAACCTAATCACCCCGAGGAAGAATCATGTCTCTAAAATCGTCAATTAGTATTGTCAGTAGCGTCGCAAGCGTTTGTTTGAGCCTGCTTTTATCAAGCAATGTGGCCTTGGCAGCTGGTGAGTGCGCGGCTGGAAAAACCATGAAAGATGGTGTCCTGACGATCGCTACGGGCAACCCTTCATACTTCCCATGGGTGATCGATAATAAACCCGCAGATGGCAAAGGCTTTGAGGCCGCAGTCGCTTATGAAGTCGCGACACGCATGGGTTTTGACAAAGACAAAGTTGAATGGACGACCGCTTCATTTGATGAGTCAATCCAGCCGGGTGAAAAGAATTTCGACTTCAACCTTCAGCAATTCTCGATTACCGAGGAACGTGAAAAGGTAGTTGATTTCTCCGCGCCATACTACTCAGCGGCGATGGCTGTATTAGTTCGTAAGCCCACTCAGGAAAAAGGCGCCAAGGCTGAACTGGACTCCTTGAAAGGCTTATTATGGGGTGCAGATGCCTCAACAACCGCTGTGCCAATGCTTAAAAAGTTAATCGATCCTAGCGAAAAGCCGCTGCTTTATAATGATAACAATGATGTAGTTGCTGCTATGAAAGCCAATCAAATTGATGCAGCGCTATTTGACCTGCCAACCGCGATGTACCTTGGTGCCGTTGTGCTCGATGATGGTGTAGTGCTTGGGCAGTTCCCAGCAGATCGCTCTGAAAATCCCGACCAGTTCGGACTACTCATGTCAGAAGGCAGTCCGCTGAAAAAATGTATCGATGAGGCGCTTGAAGCGATGAAGGCTGACGGTAAGCTTGCGAGTATTGAAGCGGATTGGCTGCAACAAACGACGGGCGTGCCGGTTATAAAGTAAGCGCTCTCTCAGTTGAAAAACTACAGCACTAACCCGCGCCCATGTCCTTGCCTATGTCCTTGCCAATGTTGACCGCAAGGCAGGCGCACGCCCGACGTGTGCGCAAACGCAGCACCACGATTGCGATTGTTAGTACGTCAATGGTGGTGCTGTTAATCTACCTGCTCGTGCCGCTTGCGCCGGGTTGGCCTGCGGTCAAAAAAAGCTTTTTTAATGCCGAGATTTTCATTAAATCTTTTCCAACATTATTAGAAGCGTTCTTGCTGGATGTGATGATTTTCCTCTGGTGCGCACCACTGATTGCCATTTTAGGGTTAGTGATTGCGCTATGCCGGGATGCACGCTCACCGGCACTTTATCCGCTACGTTTATTTGGTGCTATCTACACCGATGTGCTGCGCGGAGTACCCGTTATACTCATCGTCTACCTGATCGGTTTCGGCGTGCCAGGCTTGGGATTGTCTCGCCCCTGGAACAGTCCCTACATTTGGGGATCACTGGCATTGATATTGACCTATTCGGCTTATGTTGCTGAGATTTTCCGTTCCGGGATTGAGTCGATACATAGCTCACAACGTGCAGCGGCCGCCTCACTAGGCCTATCGCCAAGTGATACCATGCGTTTCGTGGTGCTGCCTCAGGCAATTCGGCGCGTCGTGCCTGCTAATATGAATATGTTTATTGCACTGCAAAAAGATGTGGCTCTGCTATCGTTTATCGGGCCCGTTGAGATTCTACGTCAGGCAGGTGTTTATAAATCGCTTTACGCAAACTTCACGCCTTATGTTGTAGCGGCCGTTATCTTCCTGATTATCACCATACCGGCAACGCGCCTTGCTGATCATCTGATGTCGAAACAACGGCAGGAGCGGAGCTAATTGTGAGTGAATTGAAACTAGTCAATGTCCATAAAAGCTTCGGTGACCGTAAGGTGTGTGAAGGCATCAATCTTACTATTCATGATGGCGAAATGGTGTGCTTGATTGGCTCTTCAGGCTCTGGAAAGTCAACCTTATTGCGCTGTATGAATCTATTGGAAGATATTGATGAGGGTGAGATTTTTCTGGATGGCATGGATATCTCAGTGCCGGGTTTAGATCCTCAACCGATCCGCCAGCAAATCGGTATTGTGTTTCAAAGCTTCAATTTATTTCCGCACATGACGGCCGTTGAAAACGTGATGCTGGCACCGCGACGAATTCATAAGAAAAGTCGAGCGGAATTGCTTCCTAAAATTGAAGCATTGTTTAGCAAATTTGGATTGGCTGATCGCATGCAAAACTACCCTGATCAGTTATCAGGTGGTCAGCAACAACGTGTAGCGATTGCTAGATCACTGTGCATGAACCCAAAGATCATGTTATTCGATGAGCCAACGTCAGCACTTGACCCTGAAATGATCTCGGAGGTGTTGGACGTGATCGTTGATCTGGCCGAAGACGGCATGACAATGATTTGTGTCACACACGAGATGGGATTTGCACGCCGCGCCGCTGATCGCATGATCTTCATGGATCACGGCGAGATTATCGAAACCGGCACACCAGAACAATTCTTTGAGGCCCCCAAATCCAAGCGCTGCAAACAATTTCTCAACCAAATCCTGAAACACTGAAAGAAGACAGATGAAACGTTTTGCACTTCTTTTGATGTTCGTCTTCCTTACGGGCTGCGCCTCAAATTCTGGTACGTGGGGATGGTATGTAATCGACCCCAGCACCACTAAGGGCTGGTCAAACGTCACTTTCCTGCTCAACGGCTTTGGCGCGACCATTCTACTTTCCGTCATCGCCGCGATCCTGTCGATGACCATCGGTCTTATGGTCGCCCTGCCCG
>ENA-ORXT01004759-ORXT01004759.1-marine-metagenome-genome-assembly--contig:-NODE-4759-length-13808-cov-8.250819_pt1 | contig 13808 bp, 17 predicted proteins | sample MGYA00237868_ERZ511482 | MGnify/ENA metagenome assembly ERZ511482 | reverse complement strand
CCCGCTTGCCACTCGCCGCGACGACCGCCGTGACGGCAATGGTGTTGACGATATCGTCGGTTTTGGCGCCCGGCTCAGGTCATTGACGGCGCCTGGGATGCGGAGGCCCTGCAGGATGGGCCCGACGGCAATGGCGCCGCTGCTCCACTGCACCGCCTTGTACAGCGCGTTGCCCGTCTCCAAGCTCGGAAACACAATGACGTTGGCGCGGCCGCCGACGCCGTCGGGGTCGTCCCCGGCCTTGATTTTCGTCGCCGCCACCGACGGCACGACCGCCGCGTCGTACTGCACGGGCCCGAGGAGGGGGAGGTGCGGCGCCGCCGCGCGCGCCGCCGCGACCGCGTCGCGCACCTTGTCCACCGCCCGCCCCGCCGTCGAGTCGCCCGTCGCGTACGAGATGCACGCGACGCGGGGGGAGAGGCCAAACGCGCGCGCGGTCGCCGCCGAGGTGACGGCAATGTCGGCCAGCTCCGCCGCCGTCGGCTCTGCAATGATCGCACAATCCCCATAGACGAGCACCCCCGTGGGGAGGAGCATGAGGAAGACAGAGGAGATGACGCCGCCGGCCTTGGCCGCCTTGATCAACTGCAGCGCCGGCCGCACCGTCGACGCGGTCGTGTGCGCCGCGCCCGACACCATCCCCGACGCGTCGCCGGCTTCGACCATGGCCGTGCCGTACATGTTGACGTCAAAGCGCAGCGTCTCCACCGCCTGCGCGGGCGTCATGCCCTTGTGCGACCGCAGCGCCACGAGGCGGTCGGCGTAGCGCCGAAACGCGGGCGCGTCCGTGTCGGTCGGGTCGACGACGGCGGCGCCGTCGAGGGACACGCGCGCCGCCTCGGCCGCCGCGTACACGTCGGCCGGTTTGCCGAGGAGGGTCACCCCGCCCGCCCCGCGCCGCACCGGCTGCCCCGCGGGGGTGGACGCGAGGACGCCGCGGCGGAGGATTTCCGCCGCCGCCCGCAGCACGCGCGGCTCGGTGCCTTCGGGCAAAACAATGTGGGCGCCCGACGCGGCGGCGGCCGCAAAGTAGGAGCGTTGGAACATGTGCGGCGTGAGCACCGGCTCGCGCGGCGCCGCGAGCGACGCGACCAGCGACGGGGTGTCAATGTGGGTTTCCCACAGGAGGCGGGAGCGCTCGACTTTGCGCCCCGACGATGGGTAAATGTCGGTTTGCACGTCGGTCAGGGACTTGACCGTCGCAAACGTTTCGGTCGGCACGGACAAGACGGGGGGCACGGTCAGGACGGGGGGGCGCGCCGCGCCGGCGGGCACCTTTGCTCCGCCGCCACCCGTCCTCGCCGCCCCGTCGTCGGCACCGGCTGCGGCGGTGGCGGTCGCGTCGCCCATGGCCGCGAGGAGGTCGAGCGCCGGCCGCCGGTCGCTCGCCCCCGTCAGCAGCACCCCCGCCACGCTCCCGTGCGCCCGCACGTCGAGGCCCGACAGCAGCGCGCCGGCGAGCACGTCCAGCCGGTCCGCGGCGGTGATCAAGAGCGCCCCAGGGCGGACCTCCCCCTCCACGTCTGCGGCGGCGAGGCCGCCGCCGCCCCCACCCCGGCCGCGGCCGCCCCCGTCACCGGCGCCGAGGAAGCGCAGCAGCGACGCGACGGCCGCCTCGTCGAGCGACGGATCCGCGTCGCGAATGACGGCGGCCGCGGCGGCGAGCGGCATGCGGCCGCCCGGCGACGCGGTGACCGCCGCCCGCAACGCCCCGAGCACCGCCCCGTGGCGGCGGCGCAGCAGCGCCCCCGGCTGGGAGCCGAGCACCGCCAGCAGCGCCGGCAGCTGCAGCGTCGCCACCGTCATGCCATCCGGGTCCACCGCCGAGTCGTCGAGCGCCTCGGCGCCGCCGAGGACGTCGGCGCCGAGCCACGCGGCGACCTCGTTCATCCGCAACGAGCCGAGCGTGCGGTCGTAGGGCAGGGCGCCGGCAAAGGGGATGTCGGCGGCGGCAAAGCGGGCGGCGAGGCGGTCGGCCAGCCCCCACCCGCCCGCCCCACGGCCGACGCCGTTGGGCAGCCGGTTGACAATGACCGACAGCACGTCGGCCGACGCCGCCCGCACGTGCCGCACCGCCCCCGCGGCCATGCCAACAATATCCTCCACGTCCCCTGACGCGCCGTCGGCGACGAGCAGCATCGGCGCGCCCATCGTCCGCGCCACTTGCGCGTGGAAGGCGGTCGCGTCGGAGATGGCCACCGACCGCAGGTGCCCACCTTCGGCAACGACCAGCCCGTGCGACGCGCTGCTGTCGCAGGAGGAGCGGTACTCCTCGTACCGGCCGAGCACCGTGTCGAGCAGCCGCTCCGCGTCGGGGCCCTTGACGCCCCCCGCCAGCGCCGCCGCCGCCGCCTGGTGCGACACGCCGACCATCGTGTCGGCCTCCCCGACGAGCGACGGGCAAACGGCCGTGAGGAGGCGCACGTGGGGGTCGGCAGAGTCCCCCGCCGCTGCGCCCGTAGCGGCCGCACCGTCGGCGGTGGCGGCGGCGGCCGCCGCCGCCGCCGCCGGGGAGCCCGCGAGCTTGGACAGCCCCCCGATGGGGCGGAAGAAGCCAACGTCGGGGTGGGACGTCTCGAGGGCACCAAGGAGGCCGAGGAGGATGGGCGCCGTCGCACCCGTGCGGGAAGTTGGGTGGATGTACACCGCCTGCGCGGGCGCAGCCGTGGACGAGGAGGGCGGGGCCGCCGTGGGCGCGCGCAAGAGGGCGGCGGTGGTTGACAGGAAGGCACGAGGAGCGGGGCGGGGAGGCACAGTGCCACCCCACCAGACAGAGGTGGGGTGCCGCCCGGCCCGAGCCAGGACGGCGAGCATGGTGGCAGGACTGCGGGGCAGGGAGGGGGAAGCGGGGCGACGACGGTACGGGCGTCGCAGCGGGGAAAGACCCAATGAGTACGATGTGGCTGCACCAGAGCAGAGGCTGCCACCTTCCAAGCGTAGCAGATGACGCGACACAGGGCGACACTGCGGGTCAGGGGAACCCACGGTGGGGAGGGCGGACCGGCGGCAGCAATGGGGCCCGGCAATGTGGCGGAAGCACCCCGGCGTACCGGGGTCCACGGCGGGGCAGCCCCGGAGCGCCGCCCTTGGTCCAGGCGGCGCTGGCCAGACACAACGACAGGGCGGGTGAAATGGGGCGACGGGGTGGCACCCGCGCCGCCAGCGGCGACGGGGGCGACGGGTCGGACGAAAGGCAGTGCGCCCAACGGCAATGGCCGACGCGCGGTCCGCGTGTCGGTCGAGGCGCGCGATCCCCTCGGGTGAAGGAGGTCGCAGCTTCCACCCCGAATGCCACTTGAATCGGGGGTGCCAATCGCACAGCGATACACCGTGCGCCACGTGGCTTTGAGAGTGCTGACGTGTCTACGTGTCGACTGACGTGTGACCGCCCAGTCCGGTCGAAACGAACGCGGTCGACCGGCCTCTAAGGTACGTACAATCAACGGCGATCGTGGCTCCCGATCATCGTCTTCTGCACGAAAAATGTGGGCTACTTTCTGGTCGTACGATCGCCAGAGGGTGGACAGCATTGGAAAAAGACTGTAGCAACGTGACAGTCCTGACTGCCTGTCTCGTGACATGTAAGCCTGACTATGAGCCCGCCATTCCGCGCTTCACAACACCGTCAACAACCAGGTAAAGATCAGTCTCGCCGGCAACAGTGTCATGACGCCCTCCTGCCTCTTCGATACTGCCTGATATTCTTGAGACGTCCTTGCGTCTAGGCTGTCTACCTGGCTGTTCCTCAGAGTGTATCAGTAAAAACGGCATACTCGCTTGTTGGAGCATCAGTGCGCGACCAGCACGATCCTGACACTGTACATCGACGTGTCTGGGAGCCGCCCCCCCCCCCGATCTCTGTTACACTAGGGGGCATCACCGCACCTGCTGACAGAAGTTGGCAGGTCCCTCTTGGGGCCGCCATTGCGTGCCTGCCTGTGATCAGTGCGTATTCAAGCAGCCGTCTGGTACGTGATGTCAGCCGGAGTGCTGTCGCACAAGGCCATGGTAACGTCTCGTCGTCTCACACCAGCTGAGGAAGTTGCAGATATCACAGGCGTTGTGTTTCTCTATCGCATCTTAGCCGGGAGCAGGGCACTCTCTTTCTTAGTCATATTCGTGCGCCTTCTTCGCCCTTTACTACCCGCCTCAAATTGCGCGAGGCAATCCATAATGAAGCAACCATAAAAAGATATCTCAGGCGGCAGCCCCCTCTCGCCGTCCGCGTCCGCGCCGTCCCCCGCGATCTCTATGGGCCAAAAATGCAGTCCCAGTGGAAGGGGCTGTGGACACGAAAGGGGCACACGAAAAGAACGAGGCAGTGCGCGGGACACAGGGAGTGATGGGAATACGGGCAGAAGAGGCAACAGGGGTAGAAAGTACTGACAACGAAATAGAGGCGAAAGGAACAGAAAAAGAAAAAGGGGCACCAGGGGCATAGTGAAAGTTGTGTTCGAAAGAGGCAGTTAGAGCAAGATGGCAGCAGGAGCAGTGCAGACTGCCGACACATCAAGAAAGGTATCAAGTAGATCATCGAAGGGACGCTCCTGTGATTGGAGGAGAGAGTCGGACACTGCGCCGGCAATGTTTCTGTCTCCTTCACTCACTCGTTGTCGTGACTTCTGACACGTGGGAGCTCTTTGTAAGAGAAAGGCTAGGAGGGCGAAAAACGATATCAGCTGGGCTACGCTGCCTCACCAGGTGGTGAAAAAATGGTTTACGGCGGCATGAGATGCGGCCGCACCTGTACCTGTGCCGGCTGGAGTCGCCCTGTCGCCGGCCGCCTGAGTGCCGCTCGCGGTGGGGCGCGCGGGGGTTGGAGGGCTCCGTTGGCGGGTGATGGCAAAGTCAAGGTGGGATCGGCAGGGGCCAAGGGCCCGCTGGAGTCCCATCCATGAAAAGTATGCACGTCGGCTGATTCTACGCACAGAGACCGGCGCAGCAGAAAATAGTACTCGACCCTAGACACGTCTTGTTAGAGTACAGCCGTCCATGGTCCCAGTACAGCCTACGTCTGCGAGAACAGACGACCCCTGTCCGCCTAGTAAAGAGCACAGTGTCAGCAAATGAGTGTCCCGATCCCAGCACGGGACGGGCCGCCCTCCACAGGACGTATGGTGAAGAGTGTTGGGAACACACACGACTCCAGCACCTTTTGACATGGATTCCCGCATGCAATTGAGCAAATTGGAGCGGATCTGGACCTCCCGCCTGGTGCTCGAAGTAAAAAGAACAGCGACTAAAACCAATAGAAGCGGGCTATCAAGCGGGAGCAACAATGTAGCGGTTCTTGGCACCACCACGTTGGTTCGCCGTCCAGCCGGAGTGACCTCTTGATCAGCTCGTTCCGTGGAAGGAGCTGCCTCGGTAAACAAGGCGCAGCCCAGCCTTCCCCCAACGGGAGGTAAGGATCACGGCAAAGCCCAGGGGGGAATCGTCGTTCAAAGCACAGTTGGTTTTACCAAACGCCGAAGAAGATGGCCGTCCCCGCAGTCAATAAACCCCCTTTCCAACCCGGACGCCGGCGCCCAAAGAAGCCGCCCCAAATGCGCCAAACAGATATACTCCTCCAAAGCGAAAAGTTCAAACAAGTAGTAGGGGGGTTAAGAAAACCAATGAGGCCTCGTTTAGACGGCGGGCCGTCGTGCGCGTGATTGAGCGTGAGCTGCCACACATTTCCGTAAAATGGGCGTGACGCGAGCACTGGCGTCTTCACGACAACACGGCATGCATGAACGCAACGTGCTCAGAAATCGGCTGCCAAAACGAGCAGATCAGATCACGCTCGCATAGGCAGAAATTCACCTCGGGGAAGGCAGCACTTCGACCCATCAGAAGTGCGGCAACGATTGCAACTGGATGCTGAAGTTGACTTTAGAACACATTCACGAGCGCGAGATATAATGAAAATCTCGCACACGTGAACGTGTTCGGCCTAAGAGCGACGAAACGGCACATTTTTGCTCGTAACTTCTTTGTGTGCCAAACAGGCCCTGCTATGGGTATTTGGCCATCACGTATTTTGGCAAATACGAGTACGAGGCCACCCTTACTCGCCGATTTGATAGGGTCCAGGAATACACTCGCATTCCCTCGGAGGTAGCGAGAATGTACTTCTGAAGACAGGCCGAGTGAGTATGGAATGCATATGCGGTGAGCATGAGAAACGCCTTGCTGTCAGTGTCTGCTTTGTCTTGTGAAGAAAAGAACCAGGAGCCTTGTTCACCTGCGCCGTCGGCCGCAATCCAATGGAGACGCTCTCGAGAACATGAAAAAAACCGATCAGAGTTTGCAGACAGACAGCACCCAAGAAACGAAGGGGCACCTAGCAGTTTGCCATAGCGTCGCTTGCGAGCCTGCACAGCGCGTCGTGCGGATCCAGCGTTAGAGAGCGGGTCGCAATGGTACCTGAACGTGGTGTCCAGTTACGGAAAGGTTGCTGTGTGACTACCAGGTTATGGCTTCACTCAGCGTCGGTACGCGCTGACAGCCACCTGTCGCGAACAAGGGCTGGTCAGAAACGTGCTTATGAGCGCTAAAGGGCAGCGAGCCAGATCCGACCCGTGTCTCCCTGGAATACCATCCGTCGCACAACGGATCTGCCGTCAGGTGCGTGGGAAAGTGTGTAGGACCGCGAGAGCTCGGCGCTGACGGCACTGCGGCATCATAAGGAATGCTGTTGAGCATCAGGTATACTGGCTTCTCAGCAAACTGACATTTGATTGACCGGCCGGAGCATGTACGGAAACGAGGACATGTTTTTCCAATAGAATCAGTCGAGGCCGCACGGAGGAGTGAACCAGGACGAACATGACTTTCGGCGGGAAATCCGGCATGCACGAGGCTCGCCAACAGTGCCCAAACTGCCGTCCGTGACGGCAGCGTGGCGCGACAGGATCTGCATCAGCGGCTTGATTGATGCTTTCAGCCAGGACACCAACTACTGATCCTAAAACATGGATTCAACGCCGCAGGACCGGTGCTGGCTCAGAGTGAACCGGGCGTGAGCGGCCAGTGTCTGCCCACGTGCTATTGCGCCGTTACCCGCTGGCCACCTCGAGAGTGAATGCTATCCCCGATTGGATGCACCAAAGAGCTTGCTGACCGTAGCGTGAGAACGGCTGATTGGTGGCTGCCAGACAGCTGGCCTGCAGCAGACCTGCATGTGGCGTCGCCAGAAGGCCAGCCGATGCCGCCACACTTCTCTGAACGAGCTCATCCAGAGGCAAAGCGAAGATTTAATGAGGGTTGAGCTCGTGACCGCTGCCGACGCGCATCCCACGTGAGTGCAGCTGACCCAGAGCGCCAGCGACTGGCACTCCCGTGGCTACTCGTCTTTCTTGGCCGCTGGCCGTTCGCTTCGGGCTCGTCTTTCTCCCCCACATTCCCCGCCATCACTGGTAGTGGAACACGCAATCATCGATGGAAAGTTCCCCGCCACCCTTTCCTCCCTCGCCCTCACCGCCGACTGTTTCTGACTTGGACGATGCTGGTGCGACCGAGACGTCTGTCGCCGGGCGGCGCAAGCGCCCGCTCAGTACGATTCTTGGCTCAGTGCCTGCTGCCACCGACTTCACCAATTTTGTCCGTGATGTCGTAGGAATCACACGGGACGTCGTGATGGTCGCGCCCAAGCCGTGAGTGATGCACAAGGGCGACGACTGGAAGCTGGCACCTGCGTTCGTGGCGCAGTCGGACACGAGATCGCCTCTGTGGGGCCTCTTGGACGTGTACGAGCGCCTTAGGGACGCAGACGCTGTCGGTGACGTCCTTGCACGGTGCCGTGAGTGTGCTCTGACGGGCGCGGACACGTTCCTCTTCCTCAACGGTGGGGCCCCGAGCAATGGCACTAAGCACATGGAGGGGATGGCCAACGGCCAGGCGTCTCCGTGCCGCCGTGCCGACCATCTGCAAGCGGCGCTGTACCTGGCAAAGAATGCGCAAGGCGGAAATCGGGCGCGCGTGGTGGCGGCCAATGGGACGATCCGCCGCTTGATGCAGCCGAAGGCGCGGCGGGAGCACCACCTCCGCTTTGTTTAGATGCAGGTTATGACACCGTCGGCGCACGCGTTTGGCCAGAACCTGTACGTCCGGATGTTTCTGGACGGGCTGAAGGCGCAGTACTCATCCTCGGCTCTGGACACGGTGGAGCATCTTCTCACGGAGCTCGCGACTTTTGTGTCGGACGCGCTGCGGTCGGTCATCTCGGTCGCCAAGGAGCACAACGCCGGCGTGCCGTTTTGCCACGTAGTAACGGACCTGTGGACTGAGGAGCACTCACACCGCAGCTACGGGTCTGTCGTCCCGAGACTTACGGACTTGGAAGCGGGGACGGCGCAGGAGCTTTCCCTCGGCGTATGGCGGTGCTCAGGGAGGCACAACTACAAGAACATCCGCTCGTGGGTCGCCAACCCGCTTTCGTTTTTCGGTGTGGAGCTCCAGGACGTCTCGTCGGCGACGACGGACTCGGGCTCGAATGTACAGAAAGCAATGATTGGCTTTTAGGGGGCCTGGGTGCCCTGTGCAGCGCACGCGATCCACAACGCCGTTTGACACGTGGTGGGCGGCTCTGGCGAGACGGCGGCGCAGCGGGCTTCCCGACTCCTTACCTCTGGCGGCCGTGCCTGGCGCGCGCGAACGGGGTGCCGCAACAAGATGGCTCGCGAGTTCTTGGGACGTGCGCGCGGCACCATCCGCTTCTTTGAACACTCCCCCGTGGAGGCGCTGGCGCTATCGGAGATCGTCGTGCCCGAAGACGTGGCGTCGCGCGACCTGACGCAGGACGTGGTCACGATCTGGGGGTCGACTTACATAGCGCAGTGCCGCTTGTACACGATGTGGCCGCGTTTGTCTGTGTTCTTCCGGTTTACATCTCTGTCGGCCGGTCGGCGGAAGCGCAAGCTTCTGAACCGTGACTGGTACGTGCTCCAGCAGATGATTGCGGTTCTCTCCCCTGTGTTTGAAGTGACCAAGGCCAGTGAGAAGTCGGCGGCCACCCTGGCGGAGATCTTCTTCCTCGTCGTCGCGTTTCGTAAGAAGATGTTGGAGGACGCACTGAACGTTCCCCCGGTCCCAGAGCTCCCCCTCGCCGTCGGCGGCGCCGCTATCGAAACGTACATTGACGAGTACCCCGACGATGCCGTCATTGAGATTGATGGGCGACTCTACCCTTGCGTCTTGACGATTGTGGACGAGACGCCCGGCCAAGAGTGCCTTGACGAGAAAGCACGGACTGCAGTCTACGTGCTGCGCGACAAGATTGACAGAATGTTCTTCAACACCCTCGACGACTCCAAGAATTGGCTGAAGAACAAGGCGGTCCTTTCCTCGGTTTATTTGACGCCGGGCGGCGCCATAATGCTGAGGGATGTAGCGGCCTGGCTAGAGGTGGAAGACCCGAACGTTGACGCGAAGGCAGCGGTTGTGCACATGTGCGACAAGCTCATTGATGCACGGGGGACTCTAGCCACGGAGCGCACTTCCGGTGTTGCCGGCGGCAGCGGAAGTGCTTCCCGCAACACGTCGGTAGCGCGCATGGAGGCTCGCTCCTCTTTGACGCACTGGGGAACGGCACCCGGTGCGAAGCCATACACGTCAGCAGCCGCACGCCCACAATCGTCTGAATCTCATGCCCGCATGAAGCTCGTTGCTTTTTTGCGGCTGTCCGAGACGGCTGAGAGGGGGCCTCCTCTGCCTTTTTGGGTTCGGCACCGTCAGCAGTTTCCGTCTCTTCATACTTTGGCGGGGTCATTCTTCGGTGCTGTTGGGTCTTCATCATCGTGTGAGCGGGCATTTTCGGTCACTGGGGGGCTGGTGAGCGAGGAGCGTTTGTCACTATCGGCGGGCAGCGTCGAGATGCATTCATTGGTGGCAGCCAACATGAGGATGGTTCCCACGCAAGGCTCTGCGGTGCCAACGCTGACGAGAGCGCAAGCGAGGGCATTCCGCGACCGCATAAATCGTTCGTTCCGGAAGACGAGGGGGGCGTCGATGGTGTGGACGAGTGGAGCAGTGGCGAGTCACCCACACCCGGCGATGATGAGTAGTATAGACTTCATAGCACCATTAGGTTGTCATCGTTTTTGTATATGACGTTTCTTGAAGCTTGTTCCCAGCGCTGTTGTGGTGCTATGCGCCAGCTGGGTGCCATCCTGAGCCAACAGAAAGCCAGCAAGCGGGGAACACCAAAGCGACAAACACCTCTTCGTCGTTGTGCGTGCCCGCGCGTTCGTATGTATCCATACGCATGTTGTAGCCGGTACTAATGTCCCCCATGAGCGAAGACATGCAAGTGGCTTCCACCAACAGAATATGCTCCCTATCATTCTTGATTCTGATGGCATGCAGCTGCATGAACCCCCAGCTCACCCCGCCCAACATGTGGACGACGACAAGCGAACTGCATCGCCTACCAACAGTACCTATAGAGATCATGATGAGATGCACTCGATTCCTCGACGTGACCGCGCAACCTTTAACTCCACCCCGAACCCAGGCACCCTGCCGACACACTCCACCGGGCCGGGCCTCACGCCAAGCACCGGCAGCATCACCTTCCCCACGCCCCACGGCGCGGATATCAACGCCACCTTGATGGTGGTCATCTTCGTGACGTTCGCGCTCTTGGAAGACGTGATGACAGTGGCGGGGGACGTCGGCGCGGCGGCCAAATCAAGGCCGCCGCCTGCCGACGACACCAAACGCACACCCACCAACCTCCCCCGCACCCAGGCACCCTGCCGACACACGCCACCGGGCCGGACCACACGCCCAACGCCGGCAGCATCGCCTTCACCACGCCACAAGGCACGCAGATCAACGCCAGCTTAAACGTGGTGGTCGCCGCGGCGTGGGCGGCATTGGCCGACATGGTGACGGTGGCGAGCCACGTCGGCGCGTCGGCCGAGTCATGGCTGCCACACGCCGACAGCAGCAACCGCACTTCCATCAACCTTCCCCGCACTCGGGAATCCCGCCGACATACGCCACCGGGCCGGGCCCGCGCCTCACACAGGCAGCATCACATCTTCAACGCCCCAGGGCGCGGAAATGGACGCCATCATGATGATGGTGGTCGCCATGGCGTAGGCGGGCTAGGCCGACATGGTGACTTTGGCCGGGGACGTCGGCCCGGCGGCCAAATCAAGGCCGCCGCCCGCGGACAGCAGCAACCGCACACCGAACAATCTCTCCCGCACCCAGGCACCCCGCCGAAACACGCCACCGGGCCGGTCCGGCGCCCAATACCGGCAGCATCACCTCTTCCACGACCCAGGGCGTGCAAATGAACGCCAGCTTGATCGTTGTGGTCACCGCGTCGTAGGCGGCGTTGGCAGACTCGGTGACTGGGGCAGGGGACATCGGCGCGGCGGCCAAATCAAGGCCGCCGCCCGCCGACAGCGGCAGACGCACACCCAACGACCTCCCCCGCACCAAGGCACCCCGCCGACACACGCCACCGGGCCGGGCCCAACGCCCAAAACAGGCAGCATCATCTCCCCCACGCCCCACGGCGCGGATATCAACGCCACCGTGATGGTGGTCATCTTCGTGACGTTCGCGCTCTTGGCAGACGTGATGACAGTGGCAGGGGACGTCGGTGCGGCGGCTAAATCAAGGCCGCCGCCTGCCGACAACACCAAACGCACACCCACCATTCTCCCTCGCACCCAGGCACCCCGCCGACAAACGCCACCGGGCCGGGCCACACGCCCAACGCCGGCAGTATGACTTTCCCCGCGCCGCACGGCGTGCCAATCAACCCCAGCCTGGTGGTTGTGGTCGCCACGACATCGGCGGCCTTGGACGACGTGGTGACGCTGGCGGGGGACGTCGCCGCGGCGCCCAAATCAAGGCCGCCGCCAGCCGACAGCACAAAACACACTCCCCCGCAACCAGACACCCCGCCGACACACGCCACCAGGCCGGGGCCGCCCCCGACACCGGCAGAACACCTCCCCCACGTCTCCGGGCGCGCAAATCAACGCCAACATTACGACGGTTGTTGGCGCGGCGCCGGCGGCCTTGGCCGACGTGTTGACGGTGTCGTGGGACGTCAGCGCGGCGGCCAAATCAAGGCCGCCGCCTGCCCACAGCGCCACGCGCACACCCAGGAACCTCCCAGCATCCAGGATCCCGGCCGACGCACGTTACAGGGCCGGGCCACATGCCCAACACCGGCAACATAACGTCTCGCACGCCCCAGGGCGCGCAAATCAACACCACCTTTATTGTTTTTGTCGCCGCGTCGTAGTCGGCCTTGGCCGAAATGGTCACGGTGGCGGGGGACGTCCGCGCAGCGGCCCAGTCACCGGCACCACCCGCCGACAGCAGCAACAACACACCGAGGAACGTCCCCCGCACCCAGGCACCCCGCCGACACGCGCCACCGGGCCGGGCCACACGCCCAAAACAGGCCGCATCATCTCCCCCACGCCCCACGGCGCGGATATCAACGCCACATTGATGGTGGTGGTCGCCGCGGCGTAGGCCGCCTTGGCCGACATGGTCGCAGTGGAGGGGGATGCCGGCGCGGCGGCCAAATCAAGGCCGCCGCCTGCTGACAACACCAAACGCACACCCACCAACCTCTCCCGCACCCAGACACCCGTCCGACACACGCCACGGGGCCGGGCCACACGCCCAACGCCGGCAGTATGACTTTCCCCGCGCTCCACGGCGTGCAAATCAACCCCATCTTGGTGGTTGTGGTCGCCGCGACGTCGGCGGCCTTGGACGACGTGGTGACAATGGCGGGGGACGTCGGCGCAGCGGCCGAATACAGGCCGCCGCCCGCCGACAGCACAAACCGAAAACCGAGCAACCTCTGCCACAACCAGACACCGCGCCGACACACGCCACCGGGCCAGCGCACATGCCCAACACCGGCAGAAACAACTCCTTCACGGCCCCTGGCGCGCAAATCAACGCCAACGTGACGATGTTGGTTGTCGCGGCGCCGGTGGCTTTGGCCGACGTGGTGTTGGTGGCGGGCGACCCCGGTGCGGCGGACAGATCAGGCTGGTGGTCCGCCCACATCAGCCAGCGCACGCCCAGCAACCAACCCCGCACCCAGGCATCCGGCCGACACACGCCACCGGGCCGGGCCACACGCCCAACACCGGCCGCATCACGTCGCCTACGCCCGACGGCGCGCAAATCAACGCCAGCTTGATTGTTGTGGTCGCCGTGGCGTCGGCGGCCTTGTCCGACGTGGTGACGGGGATCGGGTACCCCGCGGCGGCGGGCAAATCGGCGCGTCGGCGGCAAGCGCCAACATGGTGACTGAAGCGAGGAACGCCGGCGCCGGGTCGACGTCCACGCAGCCGCCCGGCCGCACCGTTTACCGCACACCCAGCAACCCCCCGCGCACCCCGGCACCCCGGAGGCACGCGCGGCGGACCGGGTTCACCACACAAGATGCAGGCGTGACTGCTGTCGCGAGCCGCACACTGGGCAGTCGACATCCAGTCCCGCCCTGAGACACCTGTGGCGGTTGGGGCTGACCGGTGGCAGGGCGACACCTGGGGTGGCTGACGTGGCCCTACGGATCGGGCTCGGCGGGGGCTGGACGGCTGTCGTGGGCCCTACGCTGGCCCCGCGGCGCGGGCGGACCGTGTCCCGGATGGCGCCCTGTGATTGGCCGACGTGTGCCTGGATATCTTGGCCGCTGCTGGTGGCGGTTGTGGGATTTGATTTTTCTTTGCTTGTATTTCGCATTGTTTCGAGGGACTTGCTTGTCGTATTTTGGGTGGCCTGCATTGGCCGGCCCCGATTGGTGGCCGAGCCACGGGCTCCCGAGGGTCGTT
>ENA-ORXT01004758-ORXT01004758.1-marine-metagenome-genome-assembly--contig:-NODE-4758-length-13812-cov-3.969057_pt1 | contig 13812 bp, 13 predicted proteins | sample MGYA00237868_ERZ511482 | MGnify/ENA metagenome assembly ERZ511482 | reverse complement strand
CGATCGTTAAAGCACTGACGCCGTCATCAATACTCTTACGACGCTGCGCTTCATATTCGTGATAAATAATTTTGGCGTTAAGGCGGTAAGCCTCGACAAACTCGCTAACAAGTTTATCCTGGGCAACTCGTAGCCAGTTGTCTTCATAGCCGCCACTACTCTCGGCGACGTAGATGATCCGGTCCACTTTGTACTGCTTCTTCCAAGCGCGCATTTGTTGCTTGAGTAGGCGGTGACCTTCGGCGTTATCGTCTAGTCGAAAACGATCTTCCAAAACGTGCTTTCCGATATTCATCAGCACGAAGTCGCCATAACCTTTACTGACATCGAAGGTCAGAATTAGAGGGGAACTCATAATGAAAAATTGAGGGTGAAAGTAAAGCCAGACTAACCCAAGCTTGTAGATGCGGCCTCAGGGGCCAGGTTATACTCCGAGCTTAAGTCTAGCAGAGGGAAAAAACTGCGCTTCGGCTTCGGGAGCCAGCGAGCAAGATTACCTCCTCACTCTGCTAAACTAGCTAACTTTATGCTTTCACAATGATACAAGCGAGCTTACCCCAAGCAACAGCACAACTCTATACTTTTATTTCTTCCCCGGAATCGGAGGTCCCGCATCGGGTAGAATTGCTTTGTATTCCGCATCTCCTTTCCGTTCATTAAATTCCTTGCGCATCTCTTTGATTGTCTCGGGGCTTTGGTAGAGATCGTACATGGTCAGGGCGAGGGCCTTACCCGCGTAGTTCATTCCTTTATGCCCGATGCTCATGCCTCCGCAGGCCACAACTGCCCAGCTGTGCCAGGGCGTACCGCTTGGCGCGGTGGTTGCTCGCAGGCGGATGACAGGAACAACGTAGCTCACGTCGCCTACGTCCGTGGAGCCGCCAGCGGCGACGGAGAGGGTTTCCTCCAGGGGCTCAATCTTGCTTTCAATGCCGATCTCCGGCTTGTTGACGGCCGACTGAATCTGGCGGGCAAAGGCTTGTTCTTCTTCTGTGTAGTTGATCGGGCCCATGGCTTCCAGGTTGCGCTGCAGGGCTTCCGCACCGGTTCGGTTAACGAGCACTTCATGAATTCCTGAAATAAGGGTCAGTTTGTAGTCTACGTTGGCCATCATGGCGGCCCCTTCGGCAATGCGCTGGATTTGCTCATAGACGACCTGGACGCCTGCGTTATTCCCGTCGCGGACACGGGTCCAGATCCGGGAGTAGTCGGGGACAACGTTGACCACCTCTCCGGCATTTTGAATGTCGTAATGAATCCGAACGCTGGGCTTAACGTGCTCGCGATAATAGTTGATACCAGAGGCGTAGAGCTCCAGAGCGTCAGAGGCGTCGCGGCCGTTCCAGGGGTCACTGGCGGCGTGAGCGGCCTGACCGTTGAACTCAACGACAAAGTCGACGAGCGCCAGACCCGTCTGTACCCCCACTTTAGTTTGGGAGGAAGGATGCCAGTCCATTACTACATCCACATCATCGAATGCGCCGGCGCGGACCATCCAGAGTTTACCGAAATACTTCTCTTCAGCAGGGGTGCCGTAGAAACGGATGGTCCCTTTCAGTTTCCCCGCTTCGATCATCTCTTTGATGGCAGTAGCGGCCCCCAAACTAGCGGTACCGAACAGATTGTGGCCGCAGCCGTGGCCGGCTCCGCCCTCATTCCGTGGCTGCTTGTGGGGCACGGTTTCCTGACTCAGACCGGGCAGGGCGTCAAATTCTCCCAGGATACCGATTATGGGTTTACCGGAGCCGAATTCGGCGGTAAAAGCCGTAGGGATTTCTCCGATATTCTCTTTGATTCTAAAACCGTTAGCACGGGCGTAGGCTTTCAGTGCTTCGGCGGATTGTGCTTCCTGAAAAGCAATTTCTTCGTAAGACCAGATGCGATCGCTCAGGTCCGTCAGTTGCTCGTACTGGGAGGCGACGCTGGCGCGCACTTCTGCTTTGAGCTCTTTTTGGGCGCTGACGCAGGTGCCAAGAAAGGCAACAAACAGCAAGGTGGGGAGGAGACGGGTAATCATGGAGTGTTGGTTTTGAAGAAGGCAATTTAAGTATTTATCTTCGTAGGGCAATTGCCTGAAACCCATTAATTCCCCACCAACTTCTCCAACTGGGTCACTTTCCGATCCTCCGCTTTGCCGACTTCGATTGCGCGCATCGCAACCTGCTTGGCTTCGGCCACCTTGCCGGCTTTGTGGAGGAGAAAAGCGTAAGTATCGAGGTAATTGAAGGTCGGTTCTTCGGTAGTGACGGCGCGCATCCAGTCGACGCAGGTTTGCAAAATCTCCTGCTCGTCGCATTCTTTGAAGACCGTGTAGGCAATGTCGTTGAGATCTCCATTATCCATCACTCCGTCGGCTTTCCTATCGGCGTAGTATTTAAACCATTCCCCCCATTCTTGCTGGGCCTTTAGCCACTCTTGCTGGGCCTGGGGTAAGATATCTTCCTGCCAACTTTCGTCCAGGCTAGTTTTCACGAATTCCACCGCCTCCTGGAAGGCTTTGGGGTCATTGGCGGCAATTGCGCGGTCAATCTTGCCTAAGGATAAATAGTAAAGCAGTCTCTCTACTTCCTTAGTGCCGTAGCGACGGATGTACTCCTCCTGGTTTTTAAGTGTCTGGTTGGCAACTTCTTCACCAGCCTCCGAACCGAAATACATCAGGGTGACAAAATAGGGTTCTGCGAAGATGTCATCCCCGGAAAGTAAATACTTATTAATCGTGGCGGAGTCCACCCTGATATTAGTGCGCTCCACAAAATCGACGTAAAAGTCAGGGTAGGCGGTCGGATCGATTTTCGTGGAATAGCCGGGTATGTATTGGCCTCTCTTTTTCAAGGCTACGGCTTCCCCCACAAGGTCCATGACCATTTTACTAAGGGTTGGCCCATCATCTCCGGGAAACCCCCTTTTGCGGATGATCGCCTTACCGTCGGCGTCCAGAATCAGCGCTGTCGGGTAGCTGCTTACGTAGTATTTTTTTGACAGGTGGTGGTCGGCATCTTGCTCTGCGTCATACTTTAGCAGGACGACTTGCTCGCCAAGCATCTCCTGGTAAGCGGTATTTTTAAAGACCATTTTGTCGAGCTCTTTGCAGGGGCCACACCAGCTGGTGTAGAAATCGACGAATACCAGTTTGTCCGATTCTTGCGCCATGCGTAACGCTTCATCATACTCCTGTTCGATCACGATGAGGGATGATTCCTCGCTGGCCGCCCCCTGGGCGTGGCAGAGTGTGGTGAAGAGTGCTAAAACAGAAAGTAAACAGTAGTTTTTTAGGGTATATTCCATTGTTAAGGGTTGTTAGTAGGATAAAAGGCCACCGTAATGTAATAATTTTCAGGTAATCATGCTGCTTGCGGTGTGTATAACCAGATGCAAAAACGGGCTGTTGATCTCCGCTCGGGGATCGATTGATCCTAGGGTGGCCGTCAACTAATTTACCACCGCTTACTGTACGTAACCGGGGTAACCACCGGAAAAAAGTCCGCCCGGCGAGCCATGCAGGGGAAACTCCTTCACTCGTCCGAGGACATCGCCGACCTCGGGGTTCAGTACGACGCCGACTTCTGGCGCAACAATCACTTTCTCAAAACCCTCGGTGCGCCCGAAGAGATGCGCCTGAGCATGGAACGGATGCAGCGGCAGGCGGAGGGGATGCAGTAGGCGAGCGAAATCCGGGATAGTTTATAGTGGCGGGGGTGAGGGGCTCCGGCCTGAGATAGTAAATACGGTTGCAGCGGCCTAATTCCTCTACCGGAATACGGACCATCTGAAACACGAACGAACTAACAGACGAACGAACTAAACCACTAATTCCCCGTCCCAAACACTCGCCCCGGCGTCAGTTCCCGCAGAGCGGCGTAATCATTCATGATGTAAAAGCCACGGCCAAAGGTCGCCAGCACCAAGTCGTTTTGACCCGCTTCGAGCGTCCGGACCGACATATTTGAGCTGAGAACCATCACTTCGTTCGCTTCTCAGGCCAAATATGATCGGACCGACCGCCTTCGCTAAGGTCTGACGTTCTAAGCGAAGGAGGTCGGTTCCATAAAAAATTGTCCTAACCAGCTGAAAGCGAGGTTAGGACGATTTTTTTGGGACCGGACTCTCGTAGCGAAAGTTCGGGATGACTCATGTTTTTGAGTCCGGACGCTCGAAGCGGGAGAGAGCGAAAACCTTGCTTCTTTTACCCTTCCCTTGAACCTGCGTGTGCGCCCGCTCCGAGGGTCCGGTAAGCTTACGATTGCTCCTCACCCCACCGCACAATCCCCACAAACCCCACTAATCACACAGTTAGCATTCTTCAGGATGTACCCCTTCGGAGCCGGAAAATTAACCGTAGATGGCAGGCACTCCACCTGCTGGCATTTTGTGCAGCGGAAATGAAAGTGAAAATCGTTGACCGCCTGATTATCTTTTTTATCGCGTAGCGCAAAGTACTGCTTCCCGTTTCCCGTGATGATGCGGCACAGGATACCATCCTCACAAAACTGATTGAGAATACGATAAATCGTAGCCCGGTTGATCTTAACGGTAATCCTTTCTTCAATGACATCCTGGCTGAGTGCTGAACCAGATTCGCTAATCATGGCCAAAACGGCTTGCTTGGTGGGGGTATTTCTTCGCTTCATACTATTGCAACATATTTGCAATAATAAGAAATTCGTGTAAATTTGCAACAGAGTGGCTTTAAGGTAACCCACAAAAGCATGAATCTACGCTTCTATTTCTCACTCTGTTTTCTGACCATTGGTATAGGACTGATGGCGCAGCAGTCATCAGACTGTGCCTACGGCATTCAGGGCAAGGTCTACGATGCCGCGAGCAAAGAGCCGCTGGCTTTTGTCAGCGTACAGCTGGACGGAAAGGGGGAAGGCGCAGTGACCGACGAGACAGGAACCTTCGACATAAAGAACCTGTGTGAGCAGGAATACGACCTGTCCTTCAGCTATTTGGGCTACAAAACAGTTACCCACCATCATGACTTTCACCACCCTTCTCTGGAGATTTACCTCGCTCCTGATGAGTATTTATTAGAGAGCATCGTTGTAGAGGCCAGCAGCCTCCAGAGTGGTATTGCCTCCATTACCAGCAATCGTTTATCCGGCAAAGAACTGGAAGCCGTTTCTTCGGGCTCCTTCGGTGATGTGGTCAGCGAAATTACCGGAGTAGGTATGCTGAAGACGGGGCAAAACATTGTCAAGCCCATCATCCACGGGCTGCACAGCAACCGGGTATTGCTGATCAATAACGGTCTGCGCCATGAGTTTCAGAACTGGGGAGAGGATCACGCCCCGGAGATTGACCCATCGCTGATTGACAATATTGAAGTAGTAAAGGGCGCTGCCACCGTTCGTTTCGGGCCGGATGCACTGGGAGGCGTGATCTTGGTAAACCCGGCTAAAGTGGAGTTGAATACGCCCGTAGTGGGCAAAGTCCGGCTCCACGGTCAATCAAATGGCCGGGCGGGCGAAGGTACCGTTGAGCTACGCAAGGGCTTCAAATGGTGGAGCCTTCAGGGTGGAGGATCCTACGTAAAGCAGGGCGATCTGCAGGCGGCGGATTACCAGTTGACGAATACCGGTAAAGAAGAAAGCAGTTACTACGGAAAATTACGTATTCACCCTACCGCGAAGCTGGACATTGAGGCCAGCTATAGTCATTTTGAGCAAGAGCTCGGCATCCTGAGTGGCTCCGTATTCGGAAACCTGGACGATCTGCGGCAGGCATTGGTCGTCGACACCCCGCTGTATACCCTACCCCTTAGTTACGACATTAATCAGCCCCGCCAATCGGTACAACATGACCTCGTCAAGGGAAGTATCCGCTACATTGGTGAAAACCAATCCCTGTACGTCCAATATGGCCATCAGCTCAACCGCCGGCAGGAGTTCGGCGTCCGCCGGGGAGACGCTCCAAACATTGACCTGGAGCTGCGTACGGAGAGTATCGACCTCGACTGGAATCACCCCGACCTCGGCCCACTGTCAGGAAAGCTCGGTGCCCAATGGCTCAGGAAGGCTAACGATAACCAGGCCGGGACCAATACCGTCCCCTTCATCCCCAACTACGACGAACAACGGCTGGGGATTTACCTCATTGAATCCTTGCCCCTCGGCAAGGGTACTCTGGAAGCAGGCCTCCGCTACGACCAGCTGGAGTCAGAAATCACCGGTCGGGAGCCGGACAACACTATCTACCGCAATACCATTCTGTACCGCAATGTATCCGGCACCCTCGGCTGGGAGCATCCCGTGGGTAAACATGGCTCCTTCCGCAGCAATTTCGGAACCGCCTGGCGGGCACCGGATGTAGCCGAACTCTATCGCTTCGGGCAGCACAATTTCTTCATCGAATACGGCCTGTGGCGCTATACCATCAATGAAGACTCCGACTTCGTCACCACCCGTGAAGGAATTCTGGACCAAACTGACCGGGAGGTGCCTTCGGAAAAAGGGTACAAATGGATCAATACCTACCGCTTGGACAAGGATAAACTAAGCCTGGAGTTCACGGGCTACGTGAACTACATCAACAACTTCATTTACTCCAAGCCCGCCGGGATAACGCGGACCGCCCGCGGATCCTTCGTCTTCTTCATCTACGATCAAACCGACGCTTTGCTTTGGGGCGTGGATGCCAGTAGCCGCCTGACGCACTCGCCAAAGTTCACCTCCGAGGCAAAGGGGAGCTTTCTGTGGTCCAAACAACTTTCTCCCGCTGATTTCTTTGCCAACCAACCCGCCCCTCAGCTAACCTATCAGTTAGACTACCAGCCAAAAATTTCCTGGCTGGCCGAAAGCCAGCTTCAATTGCGGTTTGATTACACCTTCCAGCAATTTCAGCACCCACGGGTTGTCACGGTGGAAGACTTCCTATTCGCCGCTCAGCAAGGCATCAACCGCTTTAGTGAGAATGCCCTGGACTTTGATTTGCTCCCTCCCCCACCCGCCTATCTGCTCACGCACGCCAGCTGGACGAGCCGGTGGAAAAAGCTGCAGCTCCGCCTCGAAGTGCGCAACCTCTTCAACGTCAGTTACCGCAATTACACGGATCGGATGCGCTACTTCGCCGATGATCTTGGCCGCAATTTCATGACAACCATAACTATTCACATTTAATAAAGGTTGCCTCCCGCCAAGGGAGGCAACCCCGCTCTGTATTCAACAACCTTAAGAACCAATTTATGCACAAGTTTTACTTGCTCTTAGGAGCTCTTTTACTGTCCTGGACAGCTTCTGCCCAGCTGAACAACATTACCGGAGTTACCCTGACCTTTACCCCGACGACGGGTATGGCGATCACCGCCACCGCCTCTGATAGTGGTAGCGGACTGGCGGTTGACGGCCCGGTCACCCTGATGGAAAGCGCTGATTACACCCTTACCGTTTCGGTGATGAGTGGAGCCAACGATATTACCAGTCAGATTACCGCTGGTGCTGACGACCATCAGTTATTTTTTATGCCTATGAGTAGCTTCCTCAGCGGAGATGTCATGGCAACAGACACCGACGGCAATGGCTTGCCCCTCGGACTGAGTAACGATCTGGCTACTGAATGTACCGATGGCGATGACGTTACCGGAATGCTTCGGGCCGTCCTGGCCGACCTGACCGGTATCAAGACTGCCGCCTCTACCATTAATGATGGTACTGCCTTGTTCGACCTTACCTGGATGGTTACCGTTGAAGACGACGCTAGTGCTCCACCCTGTGAGAACGAGGAAGAGATCATCACGGATGTCGTTCTGACCTGGACCCCGACCGCCGGTGGAGACCCCATCATTGCCCGCGCCCAGGATCCCGACGGTGAAGGTCCGCTTGACCTGGAGATCCTTGACGACATCGAGCTGTTGGAAAGCACCCAGTATACCCTTAGGATTACCCTGGCCAACTCCATCGAAGGAGAGGACATCACCGAGGAGATCATGGAGGAAGACGATGAGCATATGTTCTTCTTCGCCTTTACTGAAGGTATTTTTTCCACTCCTTCCGGCGATGGCAACGTCGATAACCGCCCCGATCCCGTCAACTACAACGACATGGACGAAAATGGCCTGCCGGTCGGTCTGTCTACCGGCTGGACGACGCCTACCAATATGGGCTTTGGTGGCACCTTCCGGCTTGTGTTGAAGCACCAGCCAGACATCAAGTCCGCCGCTTCTACCGTCGATGACGGCGGTACGGACGTTGATCTGACCTTCAATCTTAATACCACTACCAGCATCAACGGACCGCAGGGGGCATTAAACCAGGACCTCACACTGGTGCCCAACCCAGCCTCCAACGAGTTGAACTGGCGGTTAGCCGGTCAGGCATCAGGCAGTCAGTTAGAGGTGCGCATCATTTCCGTCACCGGGCAGGTCGTGCAATCCTACAGTTCCCCCAGCCCCCGGATCGACATCAGCCAGCTACCGGCTGGCAGCTACATTTTCCACCTGCAAACTGACCGGGCAAGTGGCGTGAAGCGATTCATCAAGGTGAATTAAGAGCTTTAGTTTTATTAGTACTTGATTAATGATAGAGGCCACCCGCTTAAACGGGTGTGCCTCTTTCCTTTGCTCTTTTGGTTCCTCACACTGCACCCGCGTCTGCGCCCAAATTTTCAAACGCAAGCGGCGCGCACGCAGGTGAAATGTGAGGGACTAGTAAAGCAGGGAGAAAAACAGAAAACTATCTAATGCAACATTGTTGCATTAAATTAAATATCCCTATCTTTGCCTTCAGCAACCTGGGGATACAGCCTACGTACACCCGCATTCATCACCCTTATGCCGACGTCTTTCTCTCCCAGACCCGTCACCATTCTAACTGGTTTTCTCGGTGCAGGGAAAACCACTTTCCTGAATCATTTGCTGACCCGGAATGAGGGTCTTCGCTACGCCATAATCGAAAACGAATACGGTAAACGAGGCATCGATCATGAGCTCGTGCTACGCCCCGACGAGACGATTGTACAACTCGACAGCGGCTGCCTCTGCTGCACCCTCAACGATGACCTCTACGACCTGCTGAACGATCTACACAAAAGGCATGATGAGTTCGACGAGGTCATCATCGAAGCCACCGGATTGGCCGACCCAACCGGACTGGCGCAGCCCTTTATCGCCCACCCATTAATTAAAAAGCATTTTCCCCTTCGGGCCATTGTTTGCCTCGTGGATGCCGAGCTGATTGAACAGCAGCTGCAGGAAACGGAGGAGGCCATCCGTCAAATCACCTACAGCGATATCTTACTTGTCAACAAAGTGGATCTCGTGGAACAGCAACAGGTAAGTCTGCTGACCCAAATGCTGCAACGAACCAACCCGCTGGCAACGATCTACCACGGTCAGGAAGGCGATTACCCCATCCTCAAGCCCAATGAGCAACTGGAACGGCTTTACCAAGACGTACATCAGTCTGTTTCGGCGATGGAAATACCCCTAAGCTTCCCCGTACCTAAGCCCCAACAGCCCCACCCGCATCAACATACCACCGAAGTGGTATCTCACTCTTTTACCCTGGATCGCCCCTTTGACGACCAAGTATTTTACCAGGAATTATTTGTTTACCTCACCTTTCAATCCGAGGGCCTTTACCGAATGAAGGGCCTGGTATGGATGGCGGGCAAAGGCGAACAATTTGTCGTCCAGTCCGTCGGGAAGCGCTTGAATTTAGCCCCCAAACGCCCCTGGAAAGCAGGAGAAAATAAGCGATCCGTCATCGTTTTTATCGGCAAAAGTCTCCAGCGTAAAGGCCTGGAGCGACTGCTGGTCCGCTGCCTGAAACGAGCAGAACGAACAACTATTTAAACTATTCGAAAATGAACCAGGTCCATTCCGTGGAAATAACAAAAAACTCCAGCTACTCCAATCTATTGGGAGCCGCCGCCAGCGGCCTTTGCGCCGTTCACTGTGCCATAACCCCTTTGGTCTTTGCCGCTAAGCCAATTTTAGAGCACGCCGCCGGTGAGCATGGTCACGCCCACGGCAGCCCGCTGTGGGCTGCCTTCGACTATATCTTTCTCGTGCTGAGTTTCGTAGCCGTTTACTATTCCGTCCGTCACAGTAATCATCGCAGCCTGAAGTGGGTGCTGTGGGTAAGCTGGGTAGTGTTTGCAGTGGGCATCCTCTTCGAGGCTTTTCACCTGCCCTACGGTCATTGGCTGATGTATGGCGGGTCGATTGCACTGGTAGTGGGCCATCTGGTGAATTACCGGTATTGCCGGGCTTATGGTGGAGAGGAATGCAGCAATTAATTAACTACCTGAAATCAACATAAATCCAATGAAAAACCGTCTACCCGTCACCGTACTCAGTGGCTTTTTAGGAGCTGGCAAGACCACCCTGCTCAATTACGTACTAAGCAATAAACAAGGCCTGCGCGCAGCCGTGATCGTTAATGACATGGCGGAAGTCAACATTGACAGCCAATTAGTGGAAGCTTCCGGAAGCCTGGTGCAAGCCGAAGAAAAACTCGTCGAAATGTCGAACGGTTGCATCTGCTGCACCCTGCGGGAAGATCTGATGGTCGAAGTAGAGAAGCTCGCCCAGGAAGGCCGTTTTGATTACATCCTCATCGAGAGCACGGGCATCAGCGAACCGGTACCGGTGGCCCAGACCTTCAGCTTCATCAGCGAGGAAAGCGGTATTGACCTAAGTCGTTTTGCCTATATCGACACCATGGTTACGGTCGTGGATTCCGCCAATTTCCTACAGGACTTTGGTAGTGCTGACAGTATCGTCGACCGCGAGATGACGGATGATCCCCTGGACCAACGCCCGGTCGTCAACCTGCTGACCGAGCAAGTCGAATTCGCTAATGTAGTCTTACTCAATAAAACCGATCTGGTAACAGAAATCGAACTGACGACGCTACAAGGCCTCATCAAGACCCTCAACCCCACGGCTACTATTCTGACTACCCAGGAAAGTGAGGTCCCGCTGGAGAAAATCCTTAATACCGGTAGCTTTGATCTGGTAGAAGCCGAAAACTCCCCCGGCTGGCTTCGGGAACTGGAAGGCGAACATACACCCGAGACGGAAACCTACGGTTTCAATTCCTACATTTTCCGGGCCACCGCTCCCTTCCACCCCGAGCGGTTTTTCAAATTCCTGAACCACGACTTTCCGGGCAATGTCTACCGCTCCAAGGGCATGTTCTGGCTGGCCTCCCGGCCCGGTGAAGCGCTCGTCTGGAGCCAGGCTGGTGGCTCCCTGCGCTACGAAAGCGTAGGTACTTGGTGGGCCAGTAAAACAGCGGAATACCTCGCCCTGCACCCTACCTTTCAGCAACAGCGTGAGCTGATCATGGCTACCTGGGACGAAAACTGGGGAGACCGGAAGCAAGAATTGGTCTTCATCGGTCAGGCCGTAAACGGTCCGCGCATTGAAGCCGCCCTCAAAAGATTTTTGCTGCGCGACTGGGAAATTGAGATGTACCATGAGGGGGAGGAATTCCGGGATCCTTTTCCTGAGTGAAAAACGGAATCCGATGAGCTTCTGATCTTCCAGCTTATCCCGAATCCATTGTACCTTTGCCCCGCAAATAGTATTCAGTTTAAAACCAACACATAATGAAAAATACTTTTCACTTTTTCGCCCTCCTTTTGGTGGCGGTCCACATCGTGGCCTGTGGCAGCAACCCCGCTGACTCCCCCGAGCACAAAGCCATGATGGCCGAGCACGAAACCATGGAAGCCGGACACGAAGCATTAGCCGCCGAGCACGCCGCCATGGAGGAAGAACACGCCAAAATGTTTACTGACCACGAAGCCATCAGCGATCCCGTTGCTGATTCACTACACACGGCACTGGAAGCCCGCCACGAAGCCGCCTTGAAGCAGCACACCGAATTGATGAATAAGCACGAGGCGACACTGGCTGGTCACACAGAAATGATGGCTGCTCACGCTAGTGGGAAAGTAGACCTGACCAAGATGGAGGCCGACCACGCCACTATGAAAAAAGAGCACGATCAATTAGTAGCCGAACACAAGGCAATGGAGGCCGAGCACCAAAAGATGCGGGCCGAACACGAGAAGATGATGGCCGAACATACCAAAGAGAATATGTAATCAGCCCCGCCTTAATCGGCCAATCAGAAAGTTCAACGGTTTTCTATCCCGCTAAGCCCCTAAACTATTTCGGTTTAGGGGCTTTTCTATTAATACGCAACTCGATATCATGCCCAGACGGAAGACAAAATCCCAGACTGCCATTTTAGACTTACTACAAAGGGAGCCCAATGCCCTGAGCCACGATGGCATCACGGCCAAACTGGAGGAGGGGATGGACCGGGTAACCATCTATCGCATCCTCAACCGTTTCGTTGAGGATGGCCTGGCCCATCGCATCGTAGCTGACGACGGACGGCAATATTTTGCCAGTTGCCAAACGGGCTGTAGCCATGACCACACCGCCCACGGCCACCTGCACTTCCGCTGCGTCGTCTGCGACCAGGTAGAATGCGTCCCCGGAAAAGTAGACTACCGCTTGCCTGATGGCTACCAGGTAGACAACAGCAACATCATTCTTTCGGGAAGTTGTAAGGCGTGTGGTGAGGAATAGGTATTCCTTAAGGAGAAAATTGTCTTTTGGGAAATGGTACAAAAAAGCGATCAGCGGTCAGCCTTCAGAGCCGTTTGGCCTGAATGCTGATCGCTGATCGCTAAAAGCTGTAGGATCAAACTCAAAACTTAGTCATCTCTACCAAAATTTGGGATGACTCCTGCATGTCCCTACTCCAACTGAAACTTAACCGGCAGGTTAAACCGCACCCGGACTGGATTTCCCGCCTGCATACCCGGCTTGAACAGCTGCCCTTCCTTTGTAATGGCATTCACGGCCTTCAGGGCAGCTTCGGTGCAGCCAGCACCGACCTTTCGGGCGGGCAGCACTGCGCTGATGGTGCCGTCAATCTCGACGGTGAACTGGACGACGACGGTGCCCTCGATGCCATTCTCCCGCGCCAGGGCCGGGTACTTTACGCGGGACTGGACGAAGCCAAGCAGTTGGCGGTCGGAGCAAAGCTTACGGTCTGCCTGCGGCAAGTCAAAACATTCTTCTCCGAAGAGGGGCATGTGTTCTGCGAAAGTGCAGTATTCCGGAATTTCATCAACTGGTGGTGGAGGTGGAGGCGGTGGAGGTGGCGCGGCCGCAGGTGCAACGATCGCTGGAGGAGCAGGGGGAACCACGGCGTCACCCTCGTCGATGAAATTACTGACGAAGGGTTCGGGTTCTACCTCTACGTCATCCGGGACGGACTCAATAACGGGTGGCGGCGGTGGCGGTGGCGGTGGCGGCGGCGTTTTGGTAATTGGGATGTCTACGTCAATAATATCATCGATAATTCCGACGTCGCCGTAGACCATTTGTTCGGGTTCGAACTGCGTCCAGTTGATGGCGATGAAGCTGGCCGCGATGGCCACACAAAGAGACAGACGGTGGACGGGGCCGGTGAAGCTGAAGGCATCGTTTTTGAGTCGTTTGCCGGAGGGGTCGAGGGGGCGGCGGCGCAGCAGGCTGCGCAGCAGCAGAATTGATCCGCCAACGGCGAGGCATAGCCCGGCCAGCCCCAGCAGCACGGCGGTGCCACTAAAAGTATAAAGTAACATACGATAAATGTATTGGTGAAGGGATAAGGAAGCTCCGGCCGGGGTGCTCTGCCCAATAGATGCTGCTCAGGCTTATTTTGGTGGTTTGAGAAAAGTGAAAGCAATGAAGAAGCCACCTCAACACTCCCTGCTTTTACACTCAAGTACAGTGTAAACTAAGTATTCATTGGTTTCTGCTTGGCCTTTTGCCCGCTGCCGTCATGAAAAATTACTCCCGTA
>ENA-ORXT01004755-ORXT01004755.1-marine-metagenome-genome-assembly--contig:-NODE-4755-length-13817-cov-7.688719_pt1 | contig 13817 bp, 17 predicted proteins | sample MGYA00237868_ERZ511482 | MGnify/ENA metagenome assembly ERZ511482 | reverse complement strand
GGGCGAGGGCGCCCCAATTTGACCGCCGCGCCGACCGTGGCCGCCCGGGCGGGCGGTGGCGGTGGTCCGGATGGGGGGGGCGCGTCAGGGCGTCGGGGGCGCTGCGGTCGGCACCGACGGCGGGGCGGCGCCCCCACGCCGCGTCGCGCGCGGTGGTGGTCGTCCCCTTCGGCGCCGCGGCGCCGTCGGCGCGGCACACCGGGTGCCGCCTTGAGGCGGCGGCGCCCGCGACGCGCGTAGCCGCTGGGGGTCGTGGCGGGTGCTGGCCCCCCTGCCCGCAAGCAGGTTTTTTGAGTGCACGGCTGGCGGGGGGCACGCGCGCCGAGGCGGGCCGTTGCCCATGCGCCCGTTTTGATGCGCGTGTGCGTACGCGCGAGCCATTGACAAACGTGGGGCGCCGGGGCGATGGAGAGGCGCAGCGCGCGTCGCGCGACGGGCTGGACCGTCAAGGGGGGGGGCGGGGACGCCAGCTGCAGCGCGCGGGTGCCGTCGTCTGCCGTTTCGGTGGCCGCGTAGGTCCGCCACGGGCAGCGCGACGTTCTGGAAACTATACTTCCGACAACAAGTACCTCGCTCATCTAAACTGTGTTGGACTGCTCAATCCACGCAACTTCGAGAAAATGTAGTCTTGCATGCAGTCGTTGGTCTGTTGCGGTTTTGCCACGGTGGACCGCCACCATCTTTACTTTTCACCGAGTCTCTGTGATCCTTCCAAGGCCTCCATATCTCTCCACTGAGCTCTTGCGAGCCTGCTCGGGACAGAGGCGAATGGAGGGGGGTGAAGAGGGCGCATCCGTACTAGTAGACACCCCGTTTTGCAAACAGGGCGTCAAAGCCAAGCTACCACACTAGCCATCGCCTTCTAGTGAACAGTCTACAAGTACCCGCTCGAGGCGGCTCGAAGACGAGTGGCTGTGCGCCGTGACCGCGCGGGGATTACCCGGTAGGGGGGTAGGTTGGGGGTGGGGGCACCCCCCCCCGGGCGGCGATGGTCGCGGCGCGGGCCGGGGAGGCCGGGGAGGCCGCCGTCGTCGCCGCGACCACGCGCGCGATCGCGGCGTTGCTCGACGCCGGCCCGCTTGCTCCCCGGTCCGTCGCCGCCGGCGCCGCCGCCGGCCTCGCCCCACTGCGCGGGTTCCGCGCCCCCCCCCCATCGGTTGAGTCGGCGGTCGCGGTCGCCGCCTTCCGTGCCCCGGTTGCCCGTGCCCAGGTTGCCCGTGCCGCCGGTCCGCCCGCCGGCTCCGCCACGCTTGGTGGCGCTGAGTCCCCCCTTCCCGCTCCGCTCGCGGCCGCCCCTGCGGCAGCCGCGCACAACGCTGTTGCCCCGCCTTACCCGCACCGCCCGCCGCCGCCCGCCCGCGACCCCACACGTGGGCGGACGCGGTGGCCGGCCGGCGTGTTGCTGGTCCCGTGACGACCGGCGGTGCTCGGCTAACTCCGCCGCCGCCGGACAACCACAAGGACAAGGACGCTGCTGCGGCGGCGGCGGCCGTGCCGCACCAAGACTCGGACAAGGACGCTGGGGCGGTGGCCGCCGCCCGGCTCGCCCGCGCAGCTGCCGCAGGCGTTGTGCTGCGCCGCCTCGCCGCCGGGTCGCCCGCGCGGGTGACGCTGCGGACTGTGTACGTCCGCGGCGTCGCCCGCGAGACGCGCACCTGGCGGCTGCGCCAGCTGCTGTCCGCCGTAGCGGGTCTCCCCGAGCGGGCGGTGATGGACGTTGATCGCTTCGGCGACCTCGCTGCCGTGCGCCTGCTGGCCACGCACGCCGACGCGTTCGAGGCGGCTGTGGCGCTGTCACCGGCCGCCGGCACGCTGAAGCTCGTGCGGGGCGTCGACCCCCTGTCGCCTTTGCTGCTGGGTGCCCCCTGCCGGCGCGGCCTGTCGAAGGAGGCGGCCCGGGCGACGGCACGCGCCTTTTTTGTGGCGCGCACCACTGCCAAACTAGCGTCGCTCGACGAGCGGGTGGGCATGCCGCCCACCCACTGGGACGCCCTTCGTCAGCTGCTCCACCGGGAGCTCGCCCCGCACGTGCGGCAGCTGGCGGACGGCGGTGGCGCAACGGGTGGCTGTTCGGCTTCCCTGCCTGTGGAAGTAGATGTGGCCACCGCAAGGCGCTATGGGGCTGCCCGCCGCGTGGCTGACCGCGACAGCCTGGTTCCGCCCGCGGTGGTGGAGGTGGCGGCCGCGGCGATGGTCGACGCCGACGGCGGGGCGGATGAAATTTTCCCGCCGGCGGCGTCGTTCCCCGCGTGGACATCAGATACAGCATCTGATTCGGTGCCGCCACCGACCTTCTCCTTTTTGGCCGCCGTTGACGGTGATCCGGCGGTCGAGGAAAAATCTCGCGCCGACGTGGGTGGCGCCGATCTGATACTCGGGGTCGGGAAGCAGGTGGTCACCACGACGGTGACCACTCCGACCCCCTGCTCTGATCGTGTCCCGCCGGTTTATCAGACAAATTCTAACGCCGCCGTCCCACAGGCTGCCAACATGAGGGCGGCCCGGACGCCGCCGTCCCCACCGCTGTCCGACAAGGTCGCCGCAGCTGTCGGGCGCGCCCCGGGCGGCGCCGTTCGTGCGCTGTCGCTGGCGGCTGCCTTTTCCCGCGCTGCGCGCGTCGCCGTGGCTGAGGCCGCCGACGCGGCCTCTACGCCCCGCCACCTCGACCCGGCCGCCGCGGACATGTGCGCGGAGTCGGCCGAGACCCGCGGCGTGTGCATCGCGGCCGCGGCAGCCGCCACTATAAACATTGGCCTTGCCACGTCGGGGACGGTTCCGCCGCGTCTTCAGACGCCGCTCTCTGTACCGGCGCAGCTCGCAGCCTACGTCGACGGCGCACGGCGGGCGGAAGCTGAGCTGCGACGTGTGACCAGGCGCATTGTCGCCGCACAAGAAACTCCGGTGGCCGTCGCGCACCGCATGCGTGCGGCAGCCCTGGTGGGCGCCGCTCGTCGTGCGCGGCTCCCAGCCGCTCGCGATGCGGCCCGTGCCGCTCGCGGTGACGCCGCTGCGGCCGCGCTGGTGCGCCTCCCTCCGGATGTTGGGCACTTCACCAGTCGCTTTGAGGCGGCGGCGGACCTGTACACGCCTGCGGCCGGCGCACGTGCCCCCCCGCCGACGCCCGCTGCGAAACGGCGCGTGCGGGTGGCGACAGACGCAGCGTCGGAGGCATTCCGTGTCGGTGTGACTGGCACGGGGCCTGTCGGCGTAGCCGGGCGCACGCGTGCGGCCGCCCTGCGCGGCGCCGCCATTGCGGACACGCCCATCCCATCCCCTGCGGCCGCGGCGACTGGGGCCGCGGCTTCTGGTGCGGTGCGCGACTCCGCTGGTGTTTCGGGTGCACCACGCGCCTCTGGTGATTCTGATACTGGGGGGGGGGATTTCGCAGCGCCCCAACCTCAAGGCTTGCGTTACGCGGGCGCCCTCCGCTCGACAATGGACACACTCGGCCGTGCGGCGGCGGCTGTGGCGCCGGTGGCGTCTCCGTCGGAGAATCATGACGTGGTGCCGCGCGTGGCGCCCGCTGATGCTCCCCCCTCTGTTAGCGACGCCACCGCCGAATGAGTTCCTATGGCGGTGCATCGCCGGCTTTCCGAGGAGGAGGTCCGCCGCCGCGCCGCGCTGGGACGCGCGGCTTCGGACGGCGACGCGCTCGTCACCTACCATCTGCTGGGACCTGGGGGGTGCCAATCGACTCGACGACAGCCCGAGACGACAGAAGTGAAAGTTCTACACCTCGTGCCCCGTTGCCCGCTCTGCACGGAGCGGGTCATTGCGCCGTCCCCCCTCCCGTGCCCTTTCCTCCTCTAGCTCTGTCGCCCCCCGTTCCCACGCCGCCAGCCTCTCCGGCCAGCGCGGCCGACGCGGGAGCCATCGATCGCTGTCTTGCGGCCTCTTGTGGCGTGGCGGCCGTCGACAACGTTTTTTGGGTTGGCGTTCGTGTGCACCTGCGCGACGGTCACAAGGCCGTGGACGTGGCCACCGCTGTTTTGCCCGCCAGTCGGCTGCGCGGCTGCCCGCACTGCGGCGAGCGTTTTCTTTTGGCTTGTCGGCTGCTGCCCTCCGAGCGTTGTCAGACCACACGGCTCTGTGCGTCGCGCGCCCGGGGGCGACCGTACAAACGGCGTCTTCTGGGGGTGCCACGGAAGCGGCGGCGGCGGCGAGCGACGCAGCCGCGTCAGACTTGGCCGCGCCGCCACGGACGGCGGCCGCCGCTGGCGGGCTGGACGCAGTTGGTGGTGCGCCGCCGCTGCTGGGCGCCTGCCCCTTGTCCAGCTGCGGCGCGCTTGTTGGTGCGGGCGGCGCCCTCATCGCACACTCGCGTGCCGCGCACACGGCGGTCGACGTTCCCGCTGGCCTCCCTGCGGTGCAGTAGCTACGGGGCTGCCGGCATTGCCACCGGCCGGTTTCAGTGGCGCCGACCGCCACGGGGCGCCGCCTTATAAATTCGCATGAGCCAAACTGCTCCATGCACCCGCTTGTTCGTGGTGGGCGTGGTCTCGCGGCGCTGGCCGCGGCCGCGACGGCTGCGGGGGCTGCGACGGCGTCGGCGGCGAACCTCGCAAGCTGGGCCACGCGCACGTGCTACGTGGTGCCTCGCTGCACCACCACGTTCTGCGGCACCATGACGCCGCGCACGCTGCTTACGCACCTGGCGCGCGCCCACACACTGGCCTCTGTGCCTCGGGTGTGGGTGACGGCCATGCGGTTGGGCTGTTGCCGTTATTGCGGCCGCCCGTACCGCACGCCACTGGACGGTCGCCGGCAAACTTCGCTCCGACGGCACGAGGTGCGGTGCGCCCACCGGCCCGCGCCCGAGTCGGAGACCGACACGGACGAGCCGTTGGCACCGCGCGCCGCCGCGCGAGGCGCACCTTCTCACGTCGGCGGCGATGACGACGCTCCCATGGCAGGCGCGACGGATGACCAGGTTGCCAACGCGACTGGCGACCTGGCAGCCGACGCGCTGGGCGACCAGGCGGTCGACAAGTTGGCCGACCAGGCCGCCGGCGCGGCTGCTCGTCCCCCGACCACCACCAACCCCGCAACTCTTTTTTTTTGCGAACGCAGTAGGTGGGAGAGGCGACGCGCGTCGTTCCTTCTCGTGCAAGCGCCCACCCCCGATGCGCGGCCGTCGCTGGTGGCGTCGGGGGCCCGCACCGCCGACCGAGTCCCCGCCTCTGCGCTCCCTGCCTGGCAGCAGCAGGGCGCGGACGCCCTGTCGTGGGCACGACGCGAGCCCGGCAACGCCACCGCGTGGCTGTGGTTGTTGACCCGTTCCTCCTTGCCGCTTCACGTCCCCGCGCCCACGCGGGGGAGGGGAGAGGGTCCCGCGCCGCGGACGCACGCGGCGCGCGCGGCCGCCATCGTTGAAGGAAAAGTTTCGGCCGCGTTGCGGGACCGCAACGTTGGCGTGTGGCGCGATCCGCCCGGCTCTTCGGGCCCTCCCGCTGCGCCCGTCGCCCCTGAAGCCCCGCCGTCCGCTCTACCGCCCGACTCACCTGTCGCCCTCCGCTCTCCACGCGCTGCGTCCGCCACGGCCCGGATCCCTTCACTTGTCCGCCGCGGCTTCCCTTTCCGTTCGACAAGTACCCGCGTCCACCTGAATCGTGTGCAGCGGCGTGCGCTGCGCCAAGTGTGGCGCGGCCGCCTCAGCGCCGCCACTCGCACGCTCCAAGGTGCGCCGGCGGCGCCCCACACGCGCGCCGCGTGGCGGGTGGCGCAACGGCTCTTCCCGCGCGCGGCGCCGGGGCTGGCAACGACGGCGTCGGTCGAGGCCGAGTTTGGCCCTGAGCTGGACGCCGCCGCCGCGCACGGCGCTGCGGGGGGGTACCCCGTCGGGCTTGTCGGCGGCAACCGTGGTGTCGACCATTCGGTCTGCCGCGCGCGGCTCCGCCCCAGGCCATTCGAGTCTGCGTATGGAGCACCTGTGGGCTCTTGCGGAGGACGGTCGGCACGCACTAGTGGGGGTGGTGCAGCTGCTGGCGTCGGACGTCGCGACGTCGCTGGTGCCGACGGTGGCAGGCCATGCACTGGCGGGAGCGGAGCTCCCCCTGCTGGTCAAGTAGGGGACAGCCGATGCGGACGGGGTGCCCAAGATCCGCCCAATCGGGATGCCCGAGACGCTGTGCAAGCTCGTCACTGGCTCGCTGGCCCGCGCCCTGCGCGCTTCGGCGGCGTCGCTCATGGCACCGCTCCAGATCGGCATCGGTGTACCCAACGCGTTCGAGCGCCTCTTGCACGCGTTGAAGGCCCAGCTGGGGGCGGCGCCTGAGGAGGGCATCCTGTTACTGGATTCCAAGAACGCACTTAACCTCTGTTGAGGCAGCCCCCCAAGCCCGCGCAGGTAAGTCGGACTTACCGCGGACTGTCTGGCCAATTCCAAGAGTACTTTTGCGGTCATCGGCTTGTTTGGCTGTGCCATTGTCATGCATTGCTGTATGTGTGTGATTTAAATACTTGTACTTGAATATTGAGGGCAGCTCATTTTGGCGCTGAGCTCGGGGACATTCTCGTGGGGTCATCGAGGGGCGTCGCGATTTGTGAGGTGGTGAGAGCATGTACCCTCCAAGGAAGGGAGCACTGCGCTGGCGGGGGGTGCGCCGGCACAACTGTGACAACACGCTCAGCCCACCCCACCCAGTTGAGGGGAGAGCGAGCCAAACAGTGTCGCCGGGTAGTCCTGTCGGGGAATACCCGCCCCGGAAGAAAACTCCGAAGAGCACACACGCACGGCGTCGACCGGGGGACGGCGCCCCGAGCGACAAACACGAGTTGTGTGACCGGCAGTTTACTTGCCCGCGTCGAAGGCCTCGAGGCGACACTCACGCGTCACCCTCTTATCCCATCCGTTCCCCTCGGACCCTCGGAGAACGCTCCTCAGACACCCTCAAAGGACCCTCGGAAAACCCTTCTCAGACACCCTCAAAGGACCCTTGGAAAACCCTCCCCTCAGGGCCCACGGGGCCCATAACCCGGAGGACGGCCGAAGCTTCGAATACCGCCTTGAGTAGAGGCGGGGGAACGGTGCTACGTGACACCCTCGCGGCGCCCCGGGGTCAGGGGTGGGGAGTAACATAACTCGATAATCCAAGTCGGGTTTACAAAAAATACGGCCCTTAAGTAGGGGCGCGCTCGGGGGGGTTACGAATCTCAGGGAAGTATTAAGATTGGGGTTGTGGTTGGTGAGCCACGAGGCGATCACAAGTGGGTCGCCAACGGAACAATTTGAAATATGTAGTAGTGGGGCATTTTTCCGGGGAATCTGGTTTCCCGAGTGTGGGGGCCATGAGACGGACCGTCACACGCAGCAGACCGCCCTTAAAAATGCATCCAGCCGCCGACGCACCGCAGGAAGAGCACAAATGCCCCAAATGGCCGCCTTCGTCGTGTCATACGTCCGACCGCGAGCAGATCCAAGCACACTGCCGGAAGAAGCAGCGTAGCATGCGAAGCAGCAGCAGCGTTGCATGAAGGTGCTACAAAGCGACGCCATCGTGGGTGCATGCGCCGACAGCGAACGCATACACTCATTGTCGCAAACTTGACTGCGTTCCCCCACACCCATTCAAGCATCTGGTGACCCCGTCAGATGTGTAAGCATCCGGTCGACGCGTTCTCATGGGTCCGAGGCTCTGTGGACAGGAATGCCCCGTCCATGGATCTCGCCGATTCTTCCACCGCATTTCACTCAAGATCGAGATATCATCGTGTCGGGTCCACTGTTGTTGCATGCACGAAGTGATCCGGACAGATCTTCGACGCAAGACGCTTCCAGGAGCCCGCATGGGATGCCGACGAGTGCCATGACACAATCGTTCTGCGAGCGATACTTACTGACAAATGGCTCTCCAGGGTGCATCTGAGAGTTAGTCAAGGAGGATTCTCGCATGCTGCTTACATCCTCACCAATCGCTCGACATGCATGGCCTCTGTGAGGGCCTTGACCCTAGAGCATAGAGCACGGGGGTGGCAAATGATACAGTGGCCGCGTCATGCGTCGTCGCCTGAGCTGGAGCATGCGGTAGCTCCGCAGGGCATAAGAGGACAGCACGAGGCAAAGGTGTCATTGACCCTGTGCGAGACTTTGCCAAGTGCTGCAGGGCATCTCAACCAAGACCGACAGCCGTGTAACCGGAAAGGAGACATGAAGGTCCGACGGTGCTTTTACATAAGGTGAGACTCTCAGCGCTTTGACGAGGGCCCAGCGCTCAATACCGCAAGCACTCCGAAAGGACCGCTTCCTGCCACGCCCCTAGAGCGAGGATAGAGTCCAGAGGTGGCTGTATACGCCTGCATGCGACCTTCTGTCACTCTGTGCGCCCCGCGTCGTGGCTATGGTGACCGGAAAGCGCCCAGAAGACGCACACGGGCGTGAAGAAGTCAAACACAGTCCATTACAAGTACCCACTGGCATCATTCTAGATGATCGAGCACCACAAACTCAGTCCCAGACACAGTGGAAAGTGACGATGAAGTCCCCCCTGACGTGCACAACGCCAAGTTACAATGAGGCAGCTGTCTCACACGACGCAGACAAGGTCGCATATTGAGAAGTCTCTGTTGGTGGGTTACTTTTCGAAGCAGCATGGTTCGTGTGAAATGTCAAATAATTGTCGAATCTCAAAAGAGGCCCATCACCAAACCATCACCCATCAGAGTGCTCAGGTGGTTGGCTTTTGCGACCCAGGTCTGTTTCATTTTTTTGCTTTCTTCTCCCAGTCAAGGCCGCCACCTTCTCCGTCGCCCTGCTGTTGCTGTCACCCCCCCGATCTTCGCTGTACCACGTTCTCTCCCGCGCTGATTCGCTTTCCCCGTCTTTGCGGCTCCACGCAATGGAAGCCTGACGTCTGGCGGCCTACCATATGCGCTTTCCCGGCCGTCCTTTGGCGGCTGCCGGAGAGTCTGCGAACGCCCTCCTCGATTTCCTGCACCGTCAGTACCGTCTGGCGGCGTGTCATCCGCTCTTGGAGAAGGGCACACGGAATGGCATGCTGTACCACGTCATGGCAATGGACATCGTCATTACAATGATCAAAGACCCCAACGAGCTGGGCAGGGACCTTGCCCCTGTTTATGCCGGCATTGTGGACGCGGGCGAGATACAGGCAGCTGTAGGGAGTTGGATGCTTCACGAACAGATTGAGGCTGGACATTGAGTCGGTTGGGTGCCGCGCGTCGGTGGACGAATGTAATAAACTTTGTGCGTGAGACTACTCGCGCGGAATCCATAAAACGCTTCCTCTTTGGCGGCAGCGCGGCCGCGCATCACGTGGTGGAAGGAACACCACGGATGGAGGTGATGCCACGGAGAGCGTGGTGGCGAAGACCAGAGAAGGTGTATGCCGCCGCCGCCGGCCGCCCGGGGGACGCAGCAATTACCTGCGCGGCGCCCAGAACGCAATGCGTACCGTTCGCGGGGCGGCAAATTCGTAACCAGTGCGCTAGCAGGCCGCGGTACGCCTATTCGTGCCATTGGGGCAACGGCTGAGTCGGCCGAGGCAGAAATCTGCGGGCGCGCGGCCGTAGGTTGCGGTTTCCGACACCGCCATGCACCTCAGCTGTTATTCGTCGACGGCGCGTAGGACGCTGAGCGCCGATGATCAAGGACTGTGAGACAGATGCTTCCTAGAGCCACGTTTTTTCGCTGCTATGCCAGTGGTGGCTCCGGGTGGAGCTGGCACTGCGCCGGGACGCGTTTGGTCGGAGGGTGTGCCTAAATGAGTCTGGGGCAGGGATCGACGGTGAGGACTTGAGACACGAAGGCTGGCCACGGAAAACAAACAGTAGCGAGCGTCGTCCGTGACCCTGCCAGGGGAGCTGGGCGAGAGGGAGGTTGTACGCGTGGGGCCTCCACCGCACAGAACCGGCGCGGCGCAGGCGCATACTGTGCGTGGCGGAGCGGCGAGAATGGAGGAACGGGGGAGAGCCACAGTGAGAAGTAGTACGGCTGCTGCCTATGGTCGGAAACCAGTGAGCAACTGACGCTGCCGCGAGGGGCGTCGTACGAGGCTGATACTGATGCCTCTGGGCGGAACGTGACGCAGCGCCGGCACGCCTTCGGGCTATCGGTGCTCCTCGACCCCTCTTGAGCACGGCGGGACACGGTGGCGGTGCGACGGGCCTCCGCTCCACAGAAGGGAGACACAATCGTGCGTCACGAGCGCCACTACGAGAAGAGCTGAACGCGGGTGGTGCAAAATGCCGATGAGCTTCACTCAAAACATACTCTCACACAGGTGTCTTCGCCATCCTGTGAGGTACGGCCATGTGACATCCCAGGGAGAAGCCCTGCCCGCAAGACGACCAACCCGTCCCACGTATTCGCTCGCATAACACGCGCAGGCACCCGCTCCCTCACCCAAACAACAGGCTTGGTCAAAAACATGGACCACCGCCACTACCCGAACGTCAATCCGAACTGCCCATAACATCATACCCGTTCCCCCTCGCGGATGCGCCGGTTCAGCGCAGCGTCCACGGGCGTCGGTCCAGATTCCAAGGGCGACTGCGCTCGCCGCGGATGCGTTGTGCCAACAGTAAGTCCTTGGGCATCCGCGTGACGCGCTTGGCGTGCCGGGCACACGCGTAGGCGTCCGGGATGACCTCTACCACGTGACTTTCTGCCGCTTCTTGAATAACGGCGATGCACTCCTTCGTGAAGCGGAAGTCGTGACGGACTTCTTGCGCAACCTCGCGCACCAGGCGCACAAATGGTGCCCTTGGAATTAATAGACTGGTGGACGCTTGCAGCTTGCGGATATCTCGTAGGGCCCTTGTGCCGGGTCGGTAGCGCTTGGTGATCTTGATACCGGTGGAAGTCATAGCCTTGGTCTTGCGCACCAAATAGGTCCCGACGATGCGACGCCCACCGGGCCCCATAGGCTCGCCCATCGGCGGATGATGGAGCACCGCCGACTGCTTAACGCGCGCCATAGCGCCGTCGTCAACCTCGACTCGCCAGTGCATGGCGCCGCACGTCCAACATAGCAGGTTTGCCCACCCGATTCAGAAGCACGCCCTGGCGGCGCTCGTACTTTGTCAGAGGGGCACTGCCGATGACAATCCGTGGGCCTGGGCCGCGCACAGATCGCCCTGTTCCCGAATATGTCACAGGAGACCGGCATGTTGGTCGTGGGACAAGCGGGTTGACCGCCCGGTCGCACTCGTTAGTGCCGATTCTGACCCCATGAGGGGGGTATAGTTTTCTTTGGGCAAACCATGACCCCCAGAAAGCTGGCCATTCTTCAGAATAGCACCATAGTGGACCTCGTATCCACCATTGCGAGCGCTTTTGATTTAGGTTCGCATCCACCTATACGTGCGATGCGTGACGCACGCTGGAGAGCTGATACACAGGGCTATTGTGGCTATACACTTCGCCGCACCAGGTCAGTACGTTGCAGACAATATGAGTGTGTCTAGAAGGTTCGCCAGCGCCCCCTCGGGGCCGCCTCCCAGCGCCTTCTTGGGGGGGTGGGGGTGGCAGTGGCGGTGGGGCAGTGTGCCCCTCTGCTCAGTTCTCTCCTCACCCCTCCCCCTACCACTTCCCTCCCCTATGCCTCGCCTCGGGCCTCGTCCCACACCCTGTGCTAGCGCATGGTATGGGCAGCAAGCAGAAAAGAAGCGAGGTGAGGGAGAAGCATGAGCAAGAGCAGGCGAAAAAATGAAGCAAACAGACAACTCAAAAAGATCAACAGGGCTCCCCGAACTCGCGCGCAGCAAAGCCGAACGAGAAAGGAACGAGAAACACAAGAAAGAAAGAAGCTCAGGCAGACAGTACACGCAAAGTGCAACATCTTTCTCTCGGTCCTGGCGTCCGGGATGAACTCAGAGTCCAACCCCAAGCTGTCCTCCACCCTCCGTGCCCCAGAGGACCGGCGCCGGTCCCGTACGAGCTTCTTCGGCCGGCGCCCCTGGGCCATCGCCTCCTCATCTGACAACGAAATGTAAAAAGGGTGGCGCACTCAAGAAGGGACGCACCCTACCCTTGCCCCGGCCCGACGTGGAACCGGCGGCCGTGCCAGGGACTCCCCGCCGCTCGCCTGATAGTAGCCAATGATGGTATTCGCTTCCACGCCACCTTAATCGCCCCACCGCCTGCCGTCCGCTTCCTCCATGTCGTTTTCCCCACCACCCGCATCCGCGCCGAGCAGGCACCCCATCCGGTTCACTCGCCCACCCGCGACTTGGTGTACGGGCACTTCTTCCACCACTACGTGTAGAGTGTCTACGGGGATTCGGACCCCCACCCGGACCTTCCCCGCGCAGGTTGACTGACCGGCGCCGTGTCACACCCGCCATGGCGGTTGCCGCCATACTTTCCGCCGCCCGCTTGCGCGTTATCGTACGTCCCCGTAGTAATATTCACAATTTTCTCGTCCGTTACCCAGCTGCGAACCCTGCCAAGGGTCTGGTGCTCATCCTCAGTGATGGGGTCGTCGTGGGCTTTGGCGTCCACGGAGACGCCCAGTTGGGGAGCGTCACTCCCGCCAGGTATGGACTTTGGGCGGTAGGGGATGGTCGCACTGTCTTCCTCTTCTTTGTTCGTCCTGATGCTCTTGGCCCAGCTGTCGCCCAACTATTCCACCTAGCCGTGCATGTAATGCAGATCCCGGGCCCACAAGACGCGTCTGGCCTCCACCTTCCCGCCGTGGAGCCAGTTCCTCTGCATTGTGGATTGAGGTCCTTGGACTCAAGAAGCCGCAGGACTTGTGCAAGTGCGACACGCGCAAACTAGGCAACATGGCCTCACCGAGCACGAAGGACACGCTCAAACATAGTCACACAGCCACACCAGACACACAGGGACAACCAAGCCACCGTTTCGGGCCGTGCCAGTCAGAATGAGCGAATCAATGACATGCACGCGCGCCGCTCACAGGAGACACAATGAACCCACAGTAAGCAATTCATACGTACCATGCGCAGCACAAAGATAAAGGAGGAGAGCGACAGCGAAGCGAGGACGTCAACATTCGCCCCGTCGCGAAAGGCACACCTCTCGGGGTCGCCTCTGCGACAGGCGATAAGCGCCAGATAGGCGCTCAAGACTCCCCATCGCCCTTTTGGTCCCCTCAGGTACCCGTGCTTCGTAAAGAAGACGTCAGGTCATTCTTCGTTTGTCCATATTCGCCTCTTTCCAGTAGCCATGCCTTGAAGATGTACGTCTTGGCGTTGAAGTGTACATTGTTGCGGGCCTTTCCCTGCCACAGCTTGATAAACTTCATGGTGAGCGGCAGGTGGGGGCTGGACGCAGGCGCGCTTGACTGGATCTTCGTCAGCAGCTTCTTTGCGTCCTCGTCATTGACCTTGGCCACGTCCATGCCGATAGACTGGGGAAAGAGCACCGGCGTTTGGCGTGCGTGCATCACGTCTTCGCTTCACGTCGGCGCCCAGATGAGACTGCGTGTGCGCCTCAGAAAGAAGCTGCGTGGCAACCGGATCTGCGCCTTGACGATGCCCGCCTCTTCGCTGCTGCCTTTGCTCTTCTTGTCTGATGTAGGTGTCATGGCCTTTACTGTTGAAGTCTGCCCAGTTTTGGCCGATCCAAACGGCACAAAAGTGCTGGGGACAATTGTACACTTCAAATATTGCTCCAAAATGTTGTGTGCATGGCGTGAATAGTCGCCCGAGATCTCAATTGAGGCAGGCAGGATCCTCATTCTTGGCTTAAACTCTGTCGTATTCAAACCAAATCGTACAATCTTTACATACTGTACAAGTCTAAGAGCATCCCCGCCAATGGCTCCAACCGTCCAAACAGCCAAACGTGGCACCGTTTGGCCGTTTGGACGGTTGGAGCACTGGTGGCTGGG
>ENA-ORXT01004752-ORXT01004752.1-marine-metagenome-genome-assembly--contig:-NODE-4752-length-13825-cov-5.803608_pt1 | contig 13825 bp, 12 predicted proteins | sample MGYA00237868_ERZ511482 | MGnify/ENA metagenome assembly ERZ511482 | reverse complement strand
GCGCCTTTAATCGTTCCTGGCAACTTTTCTATTAAGGACAAAGGAACGCTTACAGTTTCTGGAGGTACTGTTACGGTATCAGGAATCATCGTTGAAAATAGTGGAAACGCAAATTTGGGAGTTGAAAAAATATGGATTTCAGAAGCTGTTGATGGAGGTAGCAATTTTCTCATCGATGATATTAATTTACCGGCACTTGCTGCGGGTAGTACTTTTGCGGTACCAACATTTACAGTAAACGTTTCGGGATATGCGAATGGAACTTATAGTTATGGTATATGGATCGATCCATTTGGAAATGTTGCTGAAGGTTTTGAAAATGATAATAATCATTTATGGGATGCTCCAAAATTAAGAGTGGGACTCAATAATTTCTGTATTGATGCTATTAACCTGACTTACAATACGTCTTGTATTCCAGAAATATTTAGTAATGATTGTTTTACGGCTTCTGGCGAGTTACCAAATCTAGGGTGCGGTTTATTAGGTAATTCTACAGATGTTTGGTTTGAGCTTGTCGTTCCTGCTGGAGGAGAGTTTTCATTAGAAACAACTCAAGTAGCAGGAGGATTGACTGATATGATTGTAGAAGTTTATTCTGGGACTTGTGGTAGTCTGACATCTATTGGGTGCGATGATAATGGAGGGGCAGGTAATCATAGTTTCGTTGTAGTGACAGGAAGAACACCAGGAGAAGTTTTATTAGTTAGAGTCATAGATTCTGAATCGGATGATTTTGGTGAATTTGGTATTTGTGTACACGAGGTACCTTCATGTCCTGCATACTTATCTTCCTTGCCAGGAACGCCAGCAGACAATTTGTTACCGCCTACCCAAACGGTAAATGCAGATTATGAAACTGGTGGAATAATTACTTCCGACCAATTAATCAATGCAGGTATTACTGTAGATTATGATTCAGGAACTGAGATTAATCTGCTAGAGGGCTTTGAAACTCAACTTGGAACTTTGTTTCATGCTTTTATAGATGGATGTGGTAATTTACTAAAAGGATCAGAAGAAGAAACAAAAGAAAAGTAGTTTGCTCTTAGTAAGATATTTGAGTAAGAGTAATTTACTAGATAGCTATTCTATTTTAATCTGATATTTTGTGCATACATCATTTATTGATTTTTAGAGCATTTTGATGTTAATTATAACTAATAATTCATGATTTGAAAATTATATTCATATTACTTTTTATAGGTATTTCTAACACTTATTTGATAGGTCAATCCATATCTGCTATGACCTACAATATAAGATACGATAATCCAAAAGATGGAGACAACTGGTGGCAATTAAGAAAACCAGAAGTCGTCAAGTTGATCAATCATTATAGTCCAGATTTTCTAGGAATTCAAGAAGGATTAAATACTCAGGTTGAATATATCTCAGAGCATTCGCCACAATACGATTACATCGGAGTCGGTAGAGATGATGGAAAGAAGAAAGGGGAGTATACCGCGTTATATTTTAATAGTTCGAGATTCGAGCTGATAGAACGAGAGACTTTTTGGTTATCTGAATCTCCAAATAAAATATCGGTCGGTTGGGACGCATCGATGGAGCGTATTTGCACCTATGGTCACTTCGTAGATAGGTCAACTCAAGTATCGTATTTTGTATTCAATGCACATTTTGATCACCGAGGTCCATTGGCAAGAGAGGAGTCAGCTAAGCTGATCGTCAATAAGATTAGAGAGCTCAAGATTCAAGATGAGAACCTTATCGTTATGGGTGATTTTAATTGTTTACCAGATAGTAAGCCTATCGCAGCTTTTAAGACTGAGTTGGACGATGCTGCTGCATTATCTGCGACTGATATATATGGACCTGACGGTACCTTTAATCAGTTTGATCCTACATTTGTTCCAGTTAGGAGAATTGATTACATATTTACTAAAAATCTAAAGGTACACAGCTACAGGAATGTCGATGATAGAAGGATAAATAATCTATGGCCATCAGATCACTTGCCCGTGATGGTTGTTGTAAAATAAAGTATTTTTAAAATGAATAAATAGTTATTGCCAATTTAATAATAACCAGTAGTATGAGATATTCGATATACCTATTCGCATTATTAATGATCAGTTGTGGCTCGGTCAAGTTACCAGTCGGTCCACAATTGCAATCAGATAAAGTAGCGATAAAAGGAGCCATGAAAACCCAAGAAGTAGATTGGAATAATGGTGATATCGATGCCTTCATGGAGAGTTATTGGAAGTCGCCCGACCTGTCGTTCATAGGTAGTAGAGGTCCGACTTACGGCTGGGATCAAACTAAGGCAAACTATAAAAAAGGATATCCTACTAAAGAAGCAATGGGCACCTTGCATTTTGATATCATCAAGCTAGATCCGATAAGTGCTGATGCCTATTATATGATCGGCAAGTTTACACTCACTAGGAAGAACGATAAGCCTTCTGGCCATTTTACATTAGTATGGCGCAAGATAGATGGGCGATGGTTGATAGCTTCTGATCATACCAGTAGTTCATAAAGTTATTCTACGGATGAATTTTTTCTTAATAACCGGTCCTCCAGCAGTTGGTAAGATGACTGTTGCTAAAGCACTATCCGAGCGACTAGATTATAAGATGCTACACAATCATGATTCGATAGAGCTAGCACTTAAGTTCTTTTTCTACGGTGACGCAGAATTTAAAAAGATAAATGAAGGAGTCCGTACCTTGGTATTTGAGACGACTGCAAAGAGTAGAGAACTGAATGGAATGATATTTACCTTGGTTTGGGCATTTGATGAGCAGTCGGATTGGGATTATGTAGACAGGATCAAGAAGATATATCAGGATGAAGGCTGGAAATTTTATATAGTAGAACTATATGCAGACCTGAATACTCGTCTAGAACGCAATGTAGAGCCAGATAGACTAGCAGCAAAACCTAGCAAAAGAAATATCGAATTATCAAATCAAAATCTTAAAGAAACCGAAGAGAAATATCAAACAAGTAGTGGTGGTGATATGGTCAAGGATGAAAATTATTTGTTGATTGATAATACTTTACTCACACCACATGCTGTCGTAGATCAGATAATTTCACATTTTAAGTAAACCTCATCACAAGATTCTTAATATGTCCTTATCTTAGAGTTATGGCAAAGAAAGATAGGATTGTAAATGAAAATACTTCTGAAGAATTCACAGGTATCAAGGTAACCAAGCCTGCGAGCTATGCAGCAGGTGCAAGAGGTGTAAAAGTAGCGCTAGAGCATGCAGTCGGCGAGATGGGTGCAGTGCGCGCATTTCAGACTTTGGCAAAGTTAAATCAGATAGGTGGCATTGACTGCCCTGGATGCGCATGGCCAGACCCTGATGACAAGCGGTCAGTCCTCGGAGAGTACTGTGAAAATGGAGCTAAAGCATTAGCAGAAGAGGCTACGCTAAAGCGTGTTACGCCAGATTTCTTTGCCGAGCATTCAGTTACAGAGATGTCTAACTGGTCTGATTTTAAGATCGGTAAAAGTGGGAGACTAACCCATCCCATGTTCTTAGACAAAGGGGAAGTACACTACAAGCCCATAGCGTGGGATGAAGCCTTTAAGATCATAGGTAAAGAACTCAAAAAATTAAAAGATCCAAACGAAGCTATTTTTTATACTTCTGGTCGATCTAGCAATGAAGCAGCTTTTCTGTACGGACTATTTGCGCGAGCATATGGTACACTCAATATGCCAGACTGCTCTAACATGTGCCACGAGTCTAGTGGAGTAGCATTAAGCGAAACGGTAGGAATCGGTAAAGGCTCTGTAACACTAGATGATCTGCACAAAGCAGAAGTGGTTATCGTTATTGGTCAAAATCCTGGCACTAATCACCCAAGAATGCTGACTGCACTTTCCAAATGTAAAGATGCAGGTGGTAGCGTAATAGCTATTAATCCGCTAGAAGAAGCAGGTCTCAAGAGATTTAAAAATCCACAGTCTGTCAGTGATATGCTATCTCTAGGTACTGCAATCACAGATGTATTTTTAAGAGTAAGGATCAACGAAGATATCGCACTGCTAAAGGTGATTCAAAAGAAACTTCTTGAGCTAGATGAGAAGGAAGGAGATGTTCTAGATCATGATTTCATAGCTGAAAAAACGATAGGATATCGATCACTTAAAAGTGATCTTAACAAACATAACCTTGATGACCTTATAGATCAGAGTGGAGTCGAAGAGTCTGCTATCGATGATGCTGTGAAAATATTGGCACCTGCCAAGCGTATTATCATTTGCTGGGCAATGGGTCTTACACAACATAAGAATGGCGTAGAGAATATAAAAGAGTGCGTGAACTTGCTATTGATGAAAGGTAGCATCGGCAAAGAAGGTGCAGGAACTTGCCCTGTAAGAGGGCATAGCAATGTGCAAGGAGATCGGTCAGTAGGCATAGTCCATACACCGTCTAAGGCGATAGCTAGCGCGCTCAAGAAGAGTTTTGATATAGATGTGCCTATGGAGCATGGTTATGACACGGTGCACAGTATCATGGCGATGCATGATAAAAAGGCCAAAGTATTTGTCTCGCTAGGGGGTAATTTTGTATCCGCCGCGCCTGACACTGCTTATACTGCTCAAGCGCTCAAGAATTGTAGTATGACAGTAGCTGTGAGTACTAAGCTCAATCGTACTCACATGATCACTGGCAAGAGGGCGCTGATCCTACCTACATTGGGACGATCAGAGAAAGATGTCTCCAATGGTAAACACAGATTCGTGACGGTAGAAAATAGTATGGGCAAAGTGCATACTTCACACGGTAGCTTAGACCCTGCATCTGATCATCTCATGAGCGAGCCAGAGATAGTAGCTAACATTGCCTATGCTACCTTAGGAGATAGTTCTAAGGTAGATTGGATGTCTCTAGGTGTGGATTATAACGCCATACGAGATGTGATCTCAGAAGTTGTAGGTGGGTTTAATGATTATAATGAGCGAGTGGTGGAAGGCTCAGGATTCTATCTTCCCAATAATGCTAGAGAAGGAGATTTCTCTAAGGTAAAAGGTCGTAAAGCAAGATTCTCCGTGTGCAATTTACCTTATCATGATTTAGATGCGGATGACTTCTTACTTACTAGCATCAGATCCCACGATCAGTTTAATACGACTATCTATGGATTAGATGACAGATACAGAGGTGTCTTCAACGAGCGTAGAGTATTATTTATGAATCCTAATGATATGAAATATCATAAGCTTAAGAAGTTGGATGTTGTAAATATTACTAGTCACTATGATGGTGAAACTAGACTTGCTCCAAAATTCTTAATAGTACCGTACAAAATACCATCGCAAAATCTAGCTTGTTATTTCCCAGAAGCTAATACGCTAATTCCTATCGATCAATTTGCGGATGGGAGTCAGACGCCGATAAGTAAGTCGGTCAAAGTGAAGGTCACAAAAGTAGAATGATAAAAATCTTCACAAAGAACGCTTTTGTGATACAAGAAATAATAGCATATAACTACAAACTCTCAGAAAAGGTGGCGGATGCCCGAAAGGCATGCAGAGAATCAAGTCTTTGTACAAGGCTAAGTTCTCAGTATTGATATTAAAAATTACGGACAAGATCATGGATAGCATAAAGCTCTTTAGTCAAAGCAGGAATCTTTTTAAGATCTAGAATGGTAGTCTTGTCAGAAAGTGCTTTATCAGGATTAGGATGAGCTTCCATAAATACACCATCAGCTCCAGCAGCAACTGCCGCTCTTGCGATTGGGGTTATAGCATCTCTGTTACCACCGGTAAATGTACCCATACCTCCAGGACGTTGTACACAATGAGTAGCATCATGAATCGTCCTGACTCCAAAGGATTTCATAACCGCAAAGGAAGACATGTCTACTACTAGTTGATTATAGCCAAATGAAGTACCACGCTCAGTAAGTAATATCTCGTCAAGCGTTAGATGCTCGGATGCTTTGCCTATGATGTTCTTAGTCTCGGCTGGGGATAGAAATTGACCTTTCTTAATTTTGAGGATACAGCCATATTGTTTGCAGGCTTTACTAGCAGCTAATATCAAATCCGTCTGTCTACATAAAAAGGCTGGTATCTGTATGACATCTACAACTTGAGCAACTTGCTCAGCTTGACTAGGCAGATGTATATCGGTCAATAGCGGTAACCCAAATGCCTCTTTCACCTCAGAGAGTATCTCTAATCCTTTCTCTAGTCCAGGACCCCGAAAAGAATTTATATTAGATCGATTAGCCTTATCAAAACTAGCTTTGAAGGTGATATTAAATTCTTCACTAGAAACCTCACTCACCAAGAAATCTGCGATTTCAAAACAAAGCTCCTTGCTCTCAATTACACAAGGGCCAATAAAAAAGTCAAATTTGCTAGTATTCATAGTACACTTAAAATAAGCTCTAAAGTTGCACATTTTCTGCTTCTTTATTCCCATAAAAAACAGACCTTCGTATCATGAAGGTATACATAGAACCTAAGGATAAATCGATATTAGCAAGACCTGTGTTGGATGCTGCATCTTTGCAGACCGTAGTGGCAGAAGTGTTTTCTAAAGTAGGGGAGGAAGGGGATAAAGCTTTGAAGGATTATACGGCTAAGTTTGATCAAGTGGAGCTGGAGCAAATGAAAGTAACACCACAAGAGATAGTCGAAGCGGAAGGACTCTTATCAAAAGAACTCAAATCTGCGATACGGGTAGCGGCAAAAAATATTAAAACCTTTCACGAAAGTCAAATAGAACTAGCGGTAGAGGTAGAGACTATGCCTGGGGTAAAGTGCTGGCGAAAGAGTGTCGGGATAGAAGCAGTGGGCTTGTACATACCTGGTGGTACGGCGCCTTTATTTTCGACTGTGCTGATGCTCGGAATTCCTGCGAAGATCGCAAATTGCGAGAATATAGTTCTCTGCTCGCCTCCCAATAAAGAAGGGAAATTGCATCCTGCAATATTATACGCTGGGCAAGTAGCTGGAGTGAATCAATTCTATAAAGTGGGTGGTAGTCAGGCAATTGCTGCTATGGCACTAGGGACAGCATCCATTCCTAAGGTCTACAAGATATTCGGACCGGGAAATCAGTACGTCACCGAAGCTAAGCGATATGCTCAATCAATGGGAACGGCTATAGATATGCCTGCAGGGCCATCTGAAGTCATGGTGGTTGCAGACGAAAGCTCAAGAGCAAGTTTTGTGGCAGCGGATCTGCTATCTCAAACAGAACATGGTATTGATAGTCAAGTTATACTATTGGCAAATAATGAAGAAACCGTCTATGAAGTGCAGCAAGAGATCGAGAAACAACTATCATCATTGCCACGGAAGGACATAGCTGAGCAAGCGCTAGAGCATTCTAAAGCGATAGTCTTGACGAATAAGAATGAGCTGATAGAGTGGATCAATGCATACGCACCGGAGCATTTGATCCTAGCAGTAGATGATGAGGATAATTATATTCCATATATCAAGAATGCAGGGTCCGTATTTATCGGGCACTACACGCCTGAGAGTGTAGGGGATTACGCTTCTGGAACTAATCACACTTTACCGACTAATGGCTATGCTACCGCCTATAGTGGCGTGTCCTTGGATAGCTTCGTTAAGAAAATTACTTTTCAAAAGTTGACTAAAGAGGGGATTAGAAATATTGGGCCTATAGTGGAGGAGATGGCGGCAGCGGAGGAGTTGCAAGCGCATAAGTATGCAGTTACTGTTAGGTTGGAGGAGATAAGTGGTGATACTTAGGTTCTGCTAGTGATTCACAAATGGATATAAATCAATACGATTCTAGAACTAACTAGCCCTGAATAAAATATTTTCCCATAAGGAATATTATTATCATCATGGCAAGGAGACTAGTCATATAAAGAAGGTAAGTTAACAGCAATAAACTAGTTCTTTTTATAATATTCATATCCTTAAAAAATTGAAAATAGGTCCATAAATTATAGATGAAACCAAGAATCAAAGGTATGGTAACTAAAGTACTATCTTCATCTAGAATGATAAAACTAAATATTGTATACATCAAAAATTGTATTCCTGAGATATAGAAATTCAGTACTAGGTGTTCCAATAAATTATAACCAGATCTTAGGAATGCTACATATGAAGCAAAAGAGAAAATTAACATCCCGATAAGAATAATATAGACTTGGTAGTTAGTTAACAATACAAAAATCTTTTCTTCAGCAGAACTTACCAAACCATCTCCACCCTCTTCAAAGCCTTCAATAAATTGATTTATAAATGTTGTGTTACCAAGTATTTTGTTGGAGAAAACATATAATGTAGCCGCTATAAAGAGAAAGGCAATTGGTTTGAAGTGATTGGTTCGTTGCCCTTCTATAAATCCCCTGATGCTATGTCCAGGGTTCGTAAGCAATTGTTTAATAGTATAAAAAATGCCACGATCTAATTGAAGAATACTATTGGCCAGTTCATCTCTCAGGTAAATTAGATCCAACCTTTTGACGCTAGCTTTTTGACCACAATAATTACAAAAATCCCCAGTAAATTCTAGCTTACAATTCTTACATTTCATTGGTGTATTTAAAGTAACATATTATAGATACAAATAACAAATATGTTGATATAAAGGATGGGAGCCTAGTAGGTAAAATTTGATTATTAGAGTATCTTACTCAAAGTTAAATTCCTAAGATATGGCTTCAACAGACAAAGTAGACTACGACGTATTAATCATAGGTGCTGGACTATCTGGCATCGGAGCAGCACATCACTTACAGTCAAAATGCCCAAGCCATAAGTTCGCCATACTTGAAGCTAGAGGAAGTATGGGTGGCACCTGGGATCTATTCAAATATCCTGGGATTCGATCTGACTCAGATATGTATACCTTGGGCTATTCTTTTAAGCCATGGAAAGATGAGAAAGCAATTGCTGATGGCCCATCGATTCTAAAATATATCAAAGAGACGGCAGCTGATGGTGATATCGAAAAGCTGATCAAGTATGACCATAAAGTAACGAATGCTAGTTGGTCTAGTACTGATGCGTGTTGGACTATTAATTGTGGAGAGAGGGGGAGTAGTTTCACTTGTAAGTTTTTGTTTATGTGCAGTGGTTATTATTCTTATGATCAAGGACACATGCCTGATTTTGAGGGAGCGGATAAATTTGGTGGGGTATTAGTACATCCACAGAAGTGGACATCTGATATAGACTATACTGACAAGAAAGTCGTGGTGATTGGTAGTGGTGCTACAGCTGTTACATTGGTGCCTGAGATGGCGAAGAAAGCTGCTGAAGTTACGATGCTGCAGCGTTCGCCCAGTTATGTGATATCTACACCACAAGAAGATAAAATAGCTAATGGCTTGAGGAAGATCTTGCCTTCCAAAGTCTCATATGTCATTACCCGCTGGAAAAATATACTCTTGTCGATTACTTTGTACAAGGTATCTCGTAAGTGGCCAGCGTTTATGAAAGGATTGATAAAGAAAGGTGTAAAAGAACAATTACCAGAAGGCTATGATGTGAAGAAACATTTTACACCTAAATACGATCCATGGGATGAGCGTTTGTGTATGGTGCCTGATAATGATCTATTCGAATCGATATCAAGTGGCAAGTCGAAGGTGGTTACCGATCATATTGATCGATTTACAAGCGATGGTATTTTGCTGAAGTCTGGCGAAGAATTGAAAGCAGATGTCGTTGTAAGTGCTACAGGACTAAAGTTGCAGTTTTTTGGAGGTATGGGATTAGAAGTAGATGGAGAAATAGTACAACCAGCTGATATGTATTGTTACCGTGGGATGATGTTTTCTCAGTTGCCTAATGTCGCATCTGCTTTTGGATATACAAATGCATCATGGACACTTAAGTGTGATCTAACTTGTGAGTATGTGTGTAGACTGCTCAACCACATGAAGAAAAAGAATTTGGACGTAGTCGTTCCCGTAACACCTCAGGGAATAGAAAAGGAACCATTATTAGATTTTACTTCTGGTTATGTGCAACGCTCTATCACAGAGCTACCTAAGCAAGGAGGACAGAAGCCATGGAAGCTCTATCAGAATTATATACTCGACATTTTTAATTTTAGATATAGTTCTTTTAAGGATGATGCGCTGAAATTTTCTTGATTTTAGCAGAGACGCTCAAATCAACCTTGCGCTTTTGACAAGGTAAGATTACTAGATGTGCCTTGTATTCCAGTGTTGCTCAGGTAGGAAAAGAGCACTAAGAGTCACGTGGAGATGCTCGAATCAACCTTGATTTCTGAATAGATCTTGACTTCCGTCCCTAAGACAATATCTTATTTGTTTGGGGTATTCTTCATGCGGGCTATCTCAGCTTTCTTATTCTCTGCTTGCTGGCTAGCTACTCCAAATGTCAAAAACAATAGAATTAGAATTACTGACCTTGCCAATCCTGACTTTTACCAACCTTTACGTTTCTTTAGCTCAGTAATATGTGCTAAGTGGTGCTCCCCGTGCCAAGCATAAACCCCTAACCATTTGTTCAGTGGATTTTTCTTACCTGTTTCTGGATGTTTAAATTGTTTTTCAAAATCCTTCATAGACATACTTCTCAGTAACTCTCCCCATCTGAAATGATGCGCTTCTGTTAGTTTTAAAGTATTGTTTATGTCAAATGAATTTACTTCACTTGTTTTGACCCACATTTTTTCATCATAAGCCTTTATAGTAGGCGTATCTTCTGTCAGTGTCCATTTAAATCTTACATAAGCATTCATGTGTGAATCAGGAATGTGATTCAGCAGCTTTCTCACTGTCCAGCCTCCAGGCCTATATTTAGTTTTTAATTGGTCAGGAGTCATGCCTTTAACTGCACGCTTTAGTTTCTTAGGTAAAGCTTCTATCCTTGCGATACATTCATTCTTGTAGGCTACTGTAAATTTTTCAGGAGGGGAATATCTGCCGATAGGATATTTTAGTTTTTCTATATCTAATACCATTTATGCTTTTAATTTGGATTTTTGTTTAATTGGATTTAAAGCCAGTTTGTCTTCGTGGAATATACGCGGTAGTGTAGGCCAATGTACTCCTTCACCATAAAGATACATCGTTGCAGTGGTCGCGCCTAATATTGGAGCTGCTATCGCTCCTATCACTGGTATCTTCAACAATAGAACGGCGACCATACCTATCCCGATCACAGCACCTATTCTTTCATTGATCAGGACTGTACTTTCTTTGACTGTAAACCCATACTGTTCGTTATAATTATCGAAAAAAGTGAAACCTATAAAGTACGCGTGGATAAAAAATATTGGAATGAATGCATACCATTCTAATCCTACTATCTTCAACAGGTTAATTAATATTGCAGTAGCGATCATCTCAAGAATATATGCCCTTATCACAACGGAGATCATCCTCTTTTCTGCGGCTACAAAATCTTGAAATACCGGTACTCTCTTCTGGCCATTTAGAATATTTATCGTGTTTACAGAGCAGTGAAATATTAGTATCTCAACACCTATTAGTATCAAGTATTTTATTCCACCTTCCAAAAGGAATAATTCTTTCATCTCTGCTATCATTGCGGAGGTATTTGTACCAATACCTGTGCCGTCTCCAAAGACGCCTTGAAACCAATGAACAATTATTGCTAAGAATGAGAGAGAGACTAATAGACCTACTAATATCAAAAACTTAGAAGCCCATCCATAATTGGTGAATCCTTTCCAGATCTTATGGAATTTTATAAATCTATAGCCATCATCATGCAAAAAGAGGGCATCTTTAAATTTCTCAAATTCTTCGTCTAAGCGAATACTGTTGGACATTTTTTGGAATAGTTATTACTTAATTACAATCTATGAAATAATATTTTCAAGGGCTAAGAATTCCTAAATTCTTCGACGAAATAATTGTTAAGTATATATTTCAAGAAAGAATACTTAAGACATAATTTCACACTAAACATTATGATACTTCTCACCCTTAAGAATGGTAAAGGCTCGGTAAAGCTGCTCTAGAAAAGCTACTCTGATAATTTGATGAGAAAAAGTCATTTCTGATAAGGATAACTTCATGTTCGCACGATCATAAAGTTGTTGATCAAATCCATATGCTCCTCCGATCAAGAAAATAATATCTTTAGCTGAGGTGGTCATTTGACTTTCTAGCCATTTAGAATATTTGACCGAATCAAACACTTTACCTTTTTCATCAAGCAATACCAAGAAGGAGTTACGTGGGATTTTATCTAATAAATATTCTGCTTCGATCTTTTTATGCTTAGCTGGCTCGTCGTTTTTACCAACCTTGATCTTGCTAAATTCCTTTATCTCGAATTTGGTGTAGTGTACTATCTTTTTTTTATAAAACTCAATTCCTCCTTTGATGAAGTCTTGCTTATTCTTACCGATATACCATAGAGAAACTTTCATGACCTTTTAGAAATTAGAAAGATGGATAAAAATTATTTAAGCGCTTTTTTTATCAAGCCAAGTGCAGTATTCCCTTTGCTAGGCTCACACCATCTCATAACGATCACTAGGTCAAGGTCAGGTTCTACGATGATATAGTTGCCTCCAAATCCTGCCGCATAATATCCATTCTCAGAGAGGTTATTCATTCTATTTTGCTCCCCATCCTTATTGAGCCACCACATATATCCGTAGGAGCTATTTGCTGGAGATGGGCTAGTAGCCTCTTTGATCCATTCCTTACTGATGAGTTGTTTTCCATTCCAATTGCCATCATGTAAGAATAACAATCCGAATCGTGCATGATCTTCAGTACTGATAAACATGCCTCCGCCCGAATGCCCACCACCACTTACAGATTGCATTTTTATCCCGTCTACATTAGTCCATGAGTTGTCATAACCAAACCAACGCCAAGTAGGAGAGGCACCGATGGGATCCATGATATTTTCTTTGAGAACTTGTGGTAGTGGTTTTCGCCATACTTGAAGAAGAGAATAAGCAAGAAGATTTACTCTTACATCATTGTATTCCATCACAGTGTTAGGTTCAATGAATTTTCTCATACGCCAGTCATCTATGTCACCGCCTTCTCGAGGAGGTCTATCATTCCAATCATAGCCTCCCCACATTTCTCCAGACCAGTCCGAAGATTGATTAAGCAGATGCTCCCAGTTGATTTGCGAATTATGCCTCCCATCGAATTTGCCATCCCAGACATAGTCGACCACTTTATCATCGACAGATCTGATGAGTCCCTTATCAACAGCTAGTCCTGCCATAGTGGATAGATAACTTTTCGTAACGCTGAATGTCATATCCACTCGCTTAGTATCTCCCCATTTCGCAATGACATAACCATTCTTTATGATCATGCCAGCTGGACCTCCTCTACGTTTTGTAGGCCCTAGTATTTTGTGATATGGTTCTCGCTCAAATCCCTTAAGAATAGCTTGTCTCAGATCTATTGGACCTGAATATTCATATGATATGATAGAGTCTATGGCGGACTGTAGCTTGGCATCATCAATTCCAATTGAGGCAGGGGATTTCTCTTCCCAAGTATTCGTGGGTGGAAAATAGTTCACTTGAGCTAACAACTGAAATGAGGCAAGTGAAAATATAATGCTAATTAGTAGTCGCATGAAATGGTTATTTTGATTAAAAATATTAGAAGTCATTTACTAGCAGTTCCTCTTATTCTTAGAATAGATCTAATGACCTTGTTGTTTTTTTACTGACTATGAAAGTGGAGAGTACGCTTTTATAAAATTTGAAACTTTGTTACACTACGCTTTTCTTTTTTCTGTCGTTACTCCATTTTATTCCTGCTACGACTAAGTTTTTATTATCATGCTCCATTCTGATTCACCACTTATAAAGTATTCAAATAACAATATATCCAACGAATATGCCAG
>ENA-ORXT01004750-ORXT01004750.1-marine-metagenome-genome-assembly--contig:-NODE-4750-length-13827-cov-6.080727_pt1 | contig 13827 bp, 10 predicted proteins | sample MGYA00237868_ERZ511482 | MGnify/ENA metagenome assembly ERZ511482 | reverse complement strand
TCAACAACTGTAGATGAAGGATGGAGACCAACAGCTGGTCTAAGAGATAAGTATGGCAACGAAATCGAAGATCGGATTTATAACCTAAAGGATTATGATAGAAACTTGGCGATTGACGAACGTACTCAATTGGTGGCACAAAAGATCACACAATATTTAAGAGAGGTTGATCCTTTCGCCAAGACTATTGTTTTCTGTGTTGATATTGACCATGCGAACCGTATGCGAATGGCACTCATCAATGAGAATGCTGATATGGTAGCTAAGTATCCTAACTACGTAGTTAAAATCACTGGAGATGATGAAGTAGGCAAAAGGGAATTAGATAACTTTACGGATGTCGAGGAACGGATTCCAGTTATTGCAACTACTTCTAAAATGTTGACTACTGGGATTGACACTAAAATGGTTAAGCTGATTGTCTTAGAGGCGAACATTGCATCTATAACAGAATTTAAGCAAATAATAGGTAGAGGCACTCGAATTAGAGAAAGTGATGGTAAGGTCTTTTTTACGATTTTAGACTTTAGAAAGGCAACTAATCTTTTTGCTGATCCAGATTTTGACGGTGATCCTGTTCAAATCTATGAGCCAGGCCCTGACGGTTCTGTTGTTCCTCCAGATGTAAGCGAAGATCAGCAAAGTGATAATTCAACAACCATTGATGACATAGACTGGTCATCATCAGATGATATATTTATAAATGAAGATGAATCCAAAGTAAAGAAATACTATATCAATAATATCCCTGTTTCTGTCGCTCACGAACGAGTACAATATTATGGGAAAGGAGGAAAACTCATTACCGAATCTCTTAAAGACTATACGAGAGAAAATGTTTTGAAGACATTCTCTTCTCAATTGGAGTTTTCTCGAAAGTGGAAGAATGCAGACCGCAAAGAAGAGCTGATAAAAGAATTTGCAGAACAAGGCATTTTATTGGAAGCACTAAAGGAAGAAGTAGGAAATGATATGGACGAATTTGACTTAATATGCCACATCGCATATGATCAGCCACCACTAACTCGAAAAGAAAGAGCAAATAACGTAAGAAAGCGAAACTATTTTGCAAAATATGGGGCATTAGCTCAAGAAGTGATCTACAAGCTATTAGATAAATATGAGCAAAAAGGCTTAACCCAAATTGAAAAAGGTTCTGTCTTAAAAGTAAAACCATTAAATGAATTAGGATCTCCTGTTCAGTTGGTCAAAGCTTTTGGAGGAAAAGAAGACTTTGATATTGCAATGGAAGAATTAGAGAACGAAATATACCGTACGGCTTAGTGGATATCAAGTCTCTCATATCACAGATCAAACTCACGGATGACTTTTTCAAAGGGAAAGTAGCCCGAACCATTGACAAATACCTGACGGTTAGAAATTGGCTCATTGGTTATTACATCGTAAAATACGAACAGCATGGTCTGGATCGTGCGGAATATGGTGCAAAAGTACTACAAAACATAGCCGACAAACTTGATACTAAGGGCTTGTCTCAGACCAATTTGAAGTTGTTTAAACAGTTCTATTTGATCTATCCACAAATAAGTCAGACAGTGTCTGACTTATTGAGCCTTGAGATAAGTCAGACAGCGTCTGACTTATTGCAAAACAATATCGGGCAGACATTGTCTGCCCAATCGCTGCAAACGTTATCTCCAGAATCAAATAATGACCAGATAATACCTCCGGATCAACTGATCTCCAACCTATCCTTCTCTCATATAGTAGAGTTAATGAAAATCGATGAGTCGCTTAAGCGAAGCTACTACGAAATAGAAGCCATCAAAGGGGTCTGGTCAGTTAGAGAACTCAAACGACAGATCAGCACACTCAATTTTGAGAGAAGCGCTGTATCACAAGATCCTACCCTCATGGCTGCTACTTTAAGTCATCTATCGGAAGGACTCACCCCACAACAAATCTTAAAGACACCTTATGTCTTTGACTTTCTGGGATTACCAGATGCGGTGCTTGGGTCTGAGTCAGCGTTAGAGTCAGCATTAGTTAGTGAACTTAAAAGCTTTATTCTCGAACTCGGTCATGGTTTTTGTTTTGAAGCACAGCAAAAACGAATCGTCATCGGTGGAGAATATTTTTTTATAGACCTTGTATTCTACCACCGCATACTTAAGTGTCACATCATCATAGAACTCAAAATCGACGAGTTTACACACGCGAATGCTGGGCAACTGAATACCTATATCCAATACTATAAGAAAAATGTGCAACAAGAAAATGACAATCCACCGATAGGTATTTTGCTTTGTACCAACCAAAATGAAGAACTGGTAGAATATGCCTTAGGAGGCATGGATGAAAACCTATTCGTCAGTCAGTACAAAACGGCTTTGCCTTCTACTGATGAGCTTAAGAAATTTTTGCAAGAAGAAAAGAAGAAATTATAAATGAGTAATATAACTGGAATAATAAAGTCTATCAGAGACATCATGCGGAAGGATACGGGTGTGGATGGTGATGCGCAACGTATCTCTCAAATGGTCTGGATGATATTCATGAAGATATTTGCCGATAAAGAAGAAGAATGGAGTATTACCATAGATGATTACGAAAGTCCACTACCAAAATATCTCAAATGGCAGTCATGGGCAGCCGATGACGAAGGAGACACAGGAGATAAACTCATGGAGTTTGTCAATACTTCCTTGTTTCCAACACTTAAAGAATTGGATCCATCTTTAGGTCCACAAGCGATAATCATTAGATCTGTATTTGAGGATACGTATAACTACATGAAGAACGGGACCTTATTCCGTCAAGTCATCAATGAAATCAATAAGATCGATTTTAATAATCAAGAGGATCGACACCTGTTCAACGATCTATATGAAACTATATTAAAGGAATTGCAATCGGCAGGTTCTTCTGGGGAGTATTATACACCAAGAGGTGTCACTAACTTTATGGTTGATATCATAGACCCTAGGAAAGGAGAAAGCATACTCGATCCAGCATGTGGAACAGGTGGCTTTTTGATTAATTCTATTAATCATATCAGAGAAAATACTAAAAACTATCAGCCAGCTGAAATTCAAGAACAAATAAGAGGCATAGAAAAGAAACCCTTGCCGCATTTACTTTGTACGACTAATCTTATGCTGAACGGATTCGATGTTCCAGCTGTCAAGCGAGACAACTATTTGAGTAAACCATATAGTGATTGGGGAGCTAAGGACAAAGTAGATATAATCCTCACCAATCCACCTTTTGGAGGTGTAGAAGAAGATGGAACTGAAACAAATTTCCCTCAAAAATTTAGAACTAAAGAAACGGCTGATCTATTTCTGGCATTGATCATACGGTTACTAAAGGATGGAGGTCGAGCAGCTGTGGTATTGCCTGATGGAACACTATTCGGAGAAGGTGTCAAGACTCGACTCAAAGAGGAATTACTAACAAGATGTAACTTACATACCATCGTAAGATTGCCAAATGGTGTCTTTAATCCATACACCAGTATAAAGACTAATGTCTTGTTTTTCGAAAAAGGTACACCAACCAAAGAAATCTGGTACTACGAACATCCTTATCCAAAGGGCTACAAAAGCTACAATAAATCAAAGCCGATAACGGTGAAGGAATTTGACACTGAAAAGAAATGGTGGACAGATAGAAAAGAAAGTAAGCAAGCATGGAAAGTCAGCATCGATGAAATCAAAAATAGAAATTATAATCTTGACATTAAAAACCCTTACGAAGAAGTAGATCATCTTGAAAGTCCAGATATCATTTTGGCTAAACTAAACAAGGCCGAAAAAAAGATCAATTCCATTCAAGAAGAAATCATTGCTGTACTCAATAAAGCCTTGTCCTAATATGCATTTACTACAATATTTTGATAAGCTGAGTCTCAAGCCAGAGAATGCAAAAGAGCTGAAAGGATTGATTTTGGATTTAGCGATTCGTGGGAGGTTGACTGAGGATTGGAGAAAAATTAATCCTGACGTTGAAACCGCTACGGATATATTGGAAAGGATTAAAGAAGATAAGAAAAGGCTAATCACGGAAAAGAAGATAAAAAAGGAAAAACCGTTTCCTAATATTTCCAATGAAGACATTCCTTATGAAATACCAGACAACTGGGTATGGTGTAGATTAATAGATATTTGCAGTTATATCCAAAGAGGTAAATCACCCAAATACAGTGAAGTATCAAAAATTCCTGTAATCTCTCAAAAATGCGTTCAATGGGATGACTTCTATATCGAAAGAGCCAAATTTATCATTCCAGAGACACTGGAAAAATATGTCGAAATTAGGTATTTGCAATATAATGATTTATTGTGGAATTCTACAGGCGATGGAACTGTAGGGAGAACAATTTTATTTCCGAAAACTGACTACGATATAGTTGTAGCTGATTCACATGTAACAGTCGTCAGAACATTCAAACAATCTGTTAAACCAATGTATTTATGGATTTTTACGGCTTGTTCAGATACACAAAGAACTGTTTTAGGTAAAGTATCTGGCTCGACAAAACAAACAGAACTTGGCACAGGTACAGTCAAATCATTGTTATTTCCGCTCCCTCCATTTAAGGAACAAAAAGCCATAGTAAAAATCGTCAATCAACTGATGGAAGAAGTAGATCAACTCGAAACACAAACCAAAACAAGAGTTCAGCTTCGTCATGATTTTATTAAATCTTCTTTACGTCAATTAACAACTGCAGATAGTCAAGCAGAATGGAAAAAACTACAACCACAATTCACTTCCTTTTTTGATACGGTAGAAAGTATAGATAAGCTAAAAGAAGCCATTTTGCAATTAGCTGTGCAAGGTAAGTTGACGAAGCAATGGCGGGAGAACAATCCTAATGTGGAGCCGGCTTCTTTGCTCTTAGAAAAGATCAAGGAAGAGAAAGCGAAGTTGATTAAAGAGAAAAAGATTAGGAAGGAGAAGCCTTTGCCTGAGATTGGTAAAGAGGAAATTCCTTTTGAGTTACCTGAGGGGTGGGTTTGGTGTAGATGGATTGATCTTCTTCACCATTCTAAATACTCCATGAAAAGGGGGCCATTTGGTAGTTCTTTGAGGAAAGCAGATTTTGTTCAAAGTGGAATTCGTGTTTTTGAGCAATATAATCCGATCAACGATGATCCACATTGGATGAGGTATTTTATCACATCGGAAAAATATGAAAGTATGAAAGCTTTCACAGCGGGAGCCGGAGACTTTTTAATTAGTTGTTCAGGTGCAACATTAGGGAGAATAGTTTATTTGCCGAGTGACACTGAAGAAGGTATCATTAATCAAGCGTTATTGAAATTGAGACTAAATGACAAAATGATTGCAGCAAAATATTTTTTAAGATTGTTCAGATCACAGTACATACAAGAAAAAGTATGGCAAAAGGCAAAAGGAATGGCTCAACCAAATATGGCAGGAGTTAAGGAGCTTAAGAATATTGTGATTCCTTTACCCCCAATAAATGAACAGGAAACTATAATTCATTCGACTAATCAACTTTGGGAATCTTGCGATCAAATGAAGTCAGAAATAGAAAACAGAAATACCCTTTCAAAAGACTTCTTAAGATCATCCATTAGAGAAATAATGGAGAAAACACAATCACTGACATGAGACTAAAACACATACATATCAGTGAATACAAAAACCTAAAAGACTTTTCATTAGACTTTGATGGAGATAATTTTATAGATGTTTTCGTTGGGAAAAATGGTACTGGAAAATCTAATTTGTTTGAAGCCTTGATTGAAATCTTCCGGCAGCCTTATGAAAAGAATTACGACGAGTTAAACTTTGACTATACTATTAAGTATGAATTAGAAGACCAAGAATATTTTGTAAAGTGGGATTGGGAGAATGAAAGATATCTAAAAGATGATGATACTGAAACCATCAAAATAAGAAAAGAGAATTTACCTGATAACATCATAATCTACTATTCCGGACATAATGAGAAAGTAATCAATTTGATTTATGAGTACGAAGATGAATTTAAAAATGAACTTAAAGAAGCCAATCAGGGAGACACAAGAGAGTTTATTGGTATAAGCAAAGATTACAAAGCTCTTTTACTCTCTACTTTACTAATTCAGCCGAATACATGTAAAGCAAAACAATTTATTCTTGAAAAATTAGGTATAAATTCTATTGGTGAAGAAGTAGCAATAACACTTAAAAGACCTTTTTATGCCAAGAAGAGAGGGTATGATGTAGATCCGTTTGTAGATGATACAAGATACTGGAAAGCACAGGGCATTACTCAAATTTTCTTAGACAAATTAAACTCTGTAAATCCAAGTCAGTCTGAAGGAGTTAGAGATGAAGGTTATATTTCAAGTGGTCAAGAAGACTATGAAGACAAATATCAGTTATACTTTGATTTATCAGACTTACAAGCGAAATTTCAGGATTCTACTTCCCAAGAATTATTCAGAGACTTCGACAATCTCAAGACCATTGAAATGTTGGATGACATTTCGTTGAATATTACTTTGTCAGATGGAACAGAAATCGAGGTAGATCAATTTAGCGATGGTCAATTTCAATCAATATACATCTATACTATTATTGAGTTATTTAAAGATAAAAACTGCCTAACATTGTTAGATGAACCAGATTCATTCCTTCATCCAGAGTGGCAATTTGAATTTTTAAAACAAGTATTTGAAATCACAGATGCTGAAGTAGTAAATAACCATGTATTGATGACGAGTCACAGTGCAATTACTTTGATTCCTCACGATCAAAGAAATGTAAACTTATTTAGATTTATTGGTGATGATTTAATGTGCCATGCAGTCAATAAAGCATATGCAATTGAGCAATTGTCTTCTCAGATGATTAAGTATTCTGAAGATGAACAAATACTTAGTATAATAAATCATATTAACATTGAAAAGAAACCCATTCTCTTTACAGAAGGAAGTACAGATCCAGTTATCCTAAAAATTGCATGGTCAAAACTATTCGATTATCCCATTCCTTTTCATATTGTTTTTGCTTTTAGTTGTGTCTATTTAAGACAATTAATACAAGATGAAAGAATTCTTAATGAATTAAATGGGAATGCAGCATTTGGATTATTTGATTTTGATGAAGCTTTTAATGAGTGGAATTACATTAAAATGGCTGAGGGGGATTATTTATTGCAGACAGATCCTTATTTAGGATTAGCTAAGAAAGTTAGCAACAAGAACAGTTATGCAATTATGCTTCCTATTCCAGAAATTCAAAGAGTGGAGGATCAAGTCGTTATTGATAAAGCAGAAAGAATAACATTTGAGGGTGAGTCTGAAATGGAAATAGAACATGTCTTTTATGGAGATGAACAAACTCATGAATACTTTAAGGAAATAAACAAGCCAGGAGGAGGAAAGATCCTCGAATTTAAGGATAATCGGAAAACTGATTTCTCTAAAAACATAGTACCTAATATTGATCCTGTACATTTTGAAGTATTTAGACCCATGTTTGAATTTATAATAAGTAAAGTATAATAGCAAATACATTTACAGCACACTGCCGTACTCGTGCCTGTAGGCGACAGAGAGCTGTAAGCCAGCTTAGAAAAGAAATGATTAATTGATAAATAAATTCATAAAAGAAGGGATGTCAACATCTAAGGCTATATGTCATAGTCACATCTCATTCGTTGCTATATCGAATATAATTATCTGATCAATGAATCCAACCGATTTAAAATATGAAAATGCCTAAAACTCTCCCTACCTACGAAGATATCATGCTCCCCTTGCTTCAGTATTTATCTGATGGCAAAGTCCATTCATTATCAGAATCGGTGGATAAGATGGCTAAGGTTTTTGAATTAAGCGATACAGAAAGAGCAGTGTTGTTACCAAGTGGCAAGTATCCTGTGTTTAGAAGCAGAGTCAGCTGGGCTAAGACCTATTTACTTAAGTCAGAATTGATTGAAACAGTCAAAAGAGCTCACTTTCAAATTATTGATGCAGGTATCAAACTACTAAAAGAGAATCCTCAAAGAATCGAAAAATCAGTATTAATCAATTATTCAGGCTATCGAAAATTCACCAACAAGGAGATGGGTGATTTGGATACAGATAAATGGGACATTGAAGGAGGATTACAACAGATCAAAGATTTTCAAAAAGAATGGCCAGCCAAAAGACTGCAAGATCTCAACTTAGAATCTTACACTAATTTAGACAGGGCGACTTCGTTTATCTATTGGCTGGAAGTGCTGACCAATAAGGCTGGTGGTATATCAGGTGGTTCAGCTTTCAAGTTCATCATTTTCAAAAGATCCAATACTAAAAGTCAACTTGATAATCCTCTATATCTGACAGACGGAGAATATTCCTGGATAAGAAAATATGGAGAGACCAAAGAGGTAGTATTCGACAAAGTGAAGTCGGAGATTCTCAGAATTGTAGAGGCTTCTCTATCAGGAGATTTTATTGCCATAGAAGAATCCATATTTGGGAATGCCATAAAATGGAAGATTGCTTATCTATATAATCCTGAATCATTAGTTCCAATTTTCAAGTCTGAAGTCATAGAGAATGCCTGTATTGCCTATGGAGCAGAAGATCTTGATACAATGTCCACTGGTGATAAACAAAAACTCCTTATTTCACATAGGCCTCAAGATGAGTATACATTAACTTTTGCTAATATCCTTTGGGATAAATACAATCGAGACAGCATATACTACCTGGTGGAGAAATTTATGAGTCAGTCTGAGACAACAGACCTATCTACGAAGGGTGTATACCCAAAGAAGTATAAGGGTCTAAATCTTAATGTCAGCTTTGGGAAAGGCATGCCTGCTCAGATTCCATGGATGGGCTTCACAGATCATAACAACAGTATCCAAAAAGGCATCTACCCTATCTATTTATATTACAAAGAAAAAGGCTTGCTCATTCTAAGTTACGGTATGAGCGACAGCTATGACCCAGATGTCAATTGGCCTCATGAAAAATTGATCACTTCAATTGAAGATTACTTCTTACAAGAATTTGATGAAGCCGCCCCTAAGTATGGCAATTCTTACATGCATCAAGTATATACAGATATAGACATTGTTTCGATAAGTGAACTACAAAAAGACTTAGATGAGATCATAGATACATACCACGAGATAGCATATGACGAAGTTGAGGATCTTTCAGAAGGAGAAAATCTTGGCGATAAGAAAATGTGGATGATTGCCGCAGGAACTAAAGGCATACATTGGGAAGAATGGCTAAATAACAGCAGCATCAATATAGGATGGGATAGCACAGGTGATCTTTCTTCATTCAGTGACCAATCAGAAATTGCAGAGAAACTAAGAGAGGTATACGATAGTGACAGCAGTCAGAATAATAATGCAAAGGCCTGTTTTCAGTTCGCTAAAGAAATGAAAATTGGAGATTATTTCATTGCAAAGAAAGGCACTAAAACCATATACGGTATAGGTGAAATCACATCAGAATACCTGTATAGTGCAAATCGGTCCGAGCACAAAAGCTATAGAAGAGTCAACTGGTTGAATACGGGTAACTGGAAAGTAGAACGTAAAATAGTCCTAAAAACCCTGACGGAAATAAGTCAGTATCCCGAGTATTATGAAGAGATGCTTAATTTACTTTTACCTGATCAAATCGAAAGCTCAGAAAGCCATTTTGATAAATATGACTTTAGCGATCTTGATAATGATTCGTTCATTGATAAAGCATCATTAGAGAAATTACTTCAATTATTAACCCATAAGAAGAACCTCATCCTGCAAGGCCCTCCCGGCGTAGGTAAAACATATATAGCCCGACGGCTTGCGTATGCTAAGATGGGTGCTAAAGACAAATCTCGTGTCAAGCTGATTCAGTTTCATCAGTCATATGCATATGAAGATTTTATACAAGGATTAAGACCTAATGAGGATGGTCATTTCCAATTAACGAATGGTGTCTTTTATCGATTCTGTGAAACAGCAAAAGAAAACCCTGATCGCGATTACTTTTTCATCATTGATGAAATCAATCGTGGAAACCTAAGTAAAATATTCGGAGAACTCATGATGCTCATCGAACATGATAAACGGGGCGAAGGCTTCAAAATATCATTAACCTATAGCAAACAAAACCAAGAGTTTTTTATACCAAAGAATCTATACATCATCGGCACAATGAATACTGCAGATAGATCACTGGCCATGGTAGACTATGCCCTTCGTCGTAGATTCATGTTCTATTATTTGTTACCACAGTTTGGTCATAAATTTAAGGATCACTTAAATAAAAATAGCGTCCCTTCAAAAATGGTCGATAAGCTCATCGAGCGGATGACTGAGATTAATCAGACCATTAAAGATGATAAAGACTTGGGTCAAGGCTTCATGATTGGCCAAAGCTACTTTTGTAATCTTAGTACTGACACAGAATATGATAATTGGCTATCGGCTATTTATGATTATGAAATCATACCACTACTCGAAGAGTATTGGTACGACAGAATGAACAATATCAATGACATCAAAGAGCGACTACTCCGTTGATACCAGTTCAGAACATATACTATCTATTGAGTTATGCTTGGAATAACTTAGAGGAAGCAGAATCCGTATTCGTAGACCAGGACGATTTTGAATCACTCATTGATTTATACGCGACAGTATTTGCTAATGGATGCCACAAGCTATTACGCAGAGGATTACATGCTTCATATCAAGAACATACGGAAAGCATCAGAGCTATAAAAGGAAAACTAAATCTAAGCGAATCACTCAAAAATAATTCCTTAGCCCTTGGTATAGCTTCTTGTACCTTTGATGAGTTTACTTCTGACACCCTACCTAATCAGATTATCAAGAAGACATGTGCTATCCTAATAAAGACTCGTGAGATTAAGAAAGACACCCGTTCTTCATTGCGAGATATTCTAACTCGATTACACCATGTATCCGATATCAGATTACATCGATCTTCTTTTTCAAGAATTCGATTAAATCGAAATGATGCTCATTACCACTTTGTCTTAAAAGTCTGTCGTCTGATCATGGATAATATCAGACTTCATCAGTCATCCGGCACCTATGAGTTTATGGACTTTATCCGTAATGAGAAAAAGATGGCAAGAATATTCGAGTCCTTCTTATTGCAGTTTTACAGACATAAAAGCTCATTTAAAAAAGTGAAAAGCGAGAAGCTACATTGGAATGCCCAAGTGCTTGAAGGCACCTTTCAGCTACCTCAGATGCTGACCGACATCAGTCTTATATCTAATGACAGGAAGATCATTATAGATGCCAAGTACTATAAAGAAGCACTTCAAAAATACTATGACAAGCAAAAGATCAAGTCTTCTCACTTATATCAGTTATATGCCTATCTCAAGAATGATGTAGCTCATGAAGGAAGGAAAAGCGAAGGCATACTACTCTACCCTTCAGTTCATACAGAGCTCTCTGAGAGATTCTTGATCGACGGTCATGCTGTAACAATTGCTACGATTAACCTTGATCAAGATTGGAGGATCGTAGAATCGGATTTGTTAGACCTAATTAAGTAAAGTGAAAATCAAGAAATGAACCTACAAGGCCTACTCATAGAATACTTAATCAACGGAGCCATTACCTTATCATGGCTATTTTTGCTATTCGCACCAATAGTAGGTATTGATGCAAATGGTTCAGAGATCCTTCTAATCCCTATCGCCTATGTGATTGGAATGTTTGTCGATTACATCGCTTTGATAGCAATCTTACCTGCTAAGCAGTGGATCAGAAATAGAGCAAGAATGGAATTATCCGAAGAGCTGTCATTTGAGAAAGACGATTACAAAGATATGTGGAATGAAAAGCTGATGATTGAAAAGGATTATCCAGATCTCAAAAGAGAATCGAGAAGCCGAAGTAGTCGTGATCGAATTGCCCGCGGCACCATTATTAATTTACTGTTAATCACTGTCTTTTTTTAGTCATCGATTCATATATATGGCTTGATACTGATTGTAGTCGCTTGCTTGATGTGGCATAGATTCGAGAAGCAAAGCTATAGTTACGAAGTCAGAGCCGCTCATTCATTGAGGACTCAGAGAGATAAAGAACACCATTCAATTGCTTGACAAAATGAAAAAATATTTGGCACTGCGATATGATAAGACCTTTAAAAAAGGAGCTAATGCGCCGATGCTTATCGGAGTTACTGACAATGAAGGCTATAAGGAAGATGTTGTTGTAAAGTTGATGAGTGGTGAATCGATGAGTACAGTCGCTTTTATGAAAGAGACAATGGGTTCTTTCATAGCCCACGAATTAGAGCTGAATACGCCAAAAGCTTGTACAGTCATTATCGAAGATGAATTCATTAATTCACAAAATGGAGCAGTCGGCTTTCAAAATATTAAACAGAGTAAAGGACTCAATTACGGCACTCACTATGTACTAGACTTATTACTCTTTACACATCATAGTGAGTTGAATAAGCAGTCCATACCAATGGCACTAAAATATTCTACTTTGACATGATGATTGAGAATATTGATAGATCAGTTCTGGTAGGAAAGCCAAACCTCTTTACGAAAGGAATAGACTTATGGGTATTAGATCATGAGAAAGCATTCGCTTTTCTAACACCATTTATTGGAATGTCAACATCAGGTCTATGGGTGCTTGACCAGCATTTAGCGGCAAATCACATCTTATACCATAAACTCAAAGGCAAAAAGTTGAATATTGGAGAATTGGAAGGCTTTTTGGACGTTCTAAATGAAGGATTCTGGCCAAATTAAAAAACCTAATGCCTGAGGACTGGATTTTACCAGAATTTGATAACATTCTAGAGCACATTGATGCCATACGGGCTCACCAAGCTGAATTCTTAGTTAATATCAAAAGTATTTTGTCATGAAACAGTACAGTTACCAAGTATTGCGCTATATGCCAGATCAAGTATCTGGTGAGTTTGCCAATGTCGGACTTGTTATGTTTAATCAAGAAGAAAAATTCTTTAAGATGGCAGCAATTGAACATATTGGCAGGATAAAGCAACTATTCCGCAAAGTCGAGTCACGGATATTTATTGCTAAATTGACTAACTTAACTCAAGCGCTGAAGTCGGCAAGCCAAGAATTATTCGGAGAATTGAATTATGATAAAATAGACAAGTTAGATAGTCTAACCACTAAAGTCTTACCTAAGGATAATAGCTCTCTCTATTTTACAGAAGTCAAGAAAGCGATAGATGTATCACTTGACAAGGCCTTTAGTGATCTATACAGTCGACTGATTCCCCAAGAGCAGCAAGATGATAACGGTACACTAAAAGATAGGGATGTCTGGAGTCAGATTTATAAAAATTATTTTGATTCCAAAGAATTGAATCATTTGATTATAAAACGCTCAATTAAAACAAAGGGAGACGACATACACTTTGATCATGCCATCAAAAATGGAAGGTGGAATTATTTAGAACCTGTCACTTTTGATCTATCCAGAGAGATTAGCATAAAAGATAAAGTCTACCGCTGGGTAGGACGATTTAAAGAGTTAGACTCAAGTGATGAGCAATTCAAACTATACTTACTTTCTAAACTTCCATCTGATCCTCAAATGAAAACATTCATTAGAGAAAGATTAGACAACAAGAAACATGATAATTTTGAAGTAGTATTAGTTAAACCCAATGAAATTGATGAGGTTGTAGAACAGTTAAAAACAGAAGTTGAACATTGATTCCACATTCTTAACAATAGCTTAGTGCGGCCTCATATTCTTGATAATAAGGCAAGTCCAGGGTATCAAAATACTCTATTTAGTTTTAACTCTATTCCTTGATTTCATTTTAAATAATATGGTTGTATTCGAAATCAGCTATT
>ENA-ORXT01004749-ORXT01004749.1-marine-metagenome-genome-assembly--contig:-NODE-4749-length-13828-cov-8.154316_pt1 | contig 13828 bp, 15 predicted proteins | sample MGYA00237868_ERZ511482 | MGnify/ENA metagenome assembly ERZ511482 | reverse complement strand
GCCGGGGCCGAGCGGCGGCGCGCCGCCCGGCAACCTACCGGCGAGCCCGCCGAGGCCGAGCGGCGGCGCGCCGCCCGGCAACCTACCGGCGAGCCCGCCGGGGCCGAGCGGCGTCGCGCCGCCCGGCAACCTACCGGCGAGCCTGCCGGGGCCGAGCGGCGGCGCGCCGCCCGGCAACCTATCGGCGAGCCCGCAGAGACCGAGCGGCGGCGCGCCGCCCCGCAACTAAGCGGCGGGCAGGCCGCTGCAGCAGCTTTAGTTCGTGGTAAGTCGCTTTTCGGAACTGGCGACTTGTCCCCCGTGCCTACCTCTTCAATCTCGCTCTTCGGCGTGTGGCCGCCGCGCAAGGAGTGGGCCCAGCTTGCAGTGAGGAGGCGGAAGCGTGCGCGCCCTCGCTGCCCGGAGCGTCTCGCGGCGGAGCGTCGCGCGGCAGCCGCAAAGGCAGTTAAGACTGCGGCTGCCGCCGCTTCTAAGGCGGCCGCGGCTGCCGCCACGGCTGCAGCAGTGGCGGCGGCCGCTCAGGCGTCGTACCAAGAGGCGGAAGCTATTTCAGCAGCGGCCAAGCGCACGGCGCGGAGTGCCCAGGCGACCGCGACAAGGGCGGCGGCAGTCTCCCTCACCGCGGCGGCGGCCGTGTCTCGCCTGTCTGGGAGGTACGTGCTGCCGCCGGCCGAGCCGTGCGCCGGCGTTGCCCCTGCTGCCGGTGCACGTGCTCAACCTCCTGCCAAGCGGCTAAGACGGGGCTGCAGCGGCGGCCGACCACCACTTTACGCGGCGTCGTGCCGCCGTGGCGGTGCCGCCGCCGAGCAGGACACGAGCGTTGGTGCCGGCACCGACGCGGACAACGATGGGGCGCGGTACAGCTTGGCTCGTCGTCGAGAACATGGCGTTGATCAAGGCATGGCTCATTGAGGCCAACAACCCGATTCGGGGGACGGACCAGTCGGGGGAGGAGTTTTGGGGGCGGGTGCTGAAGGGGTGGACGAACGCGCTGCGCAACGAGACGGACGCGAACGTCACGGCGGCGCGGGACCAGCGTGGACTCGACGCGCTGCGTAAGCAGTGGGCTAAGATGGTTGCGGGCGTCATGGAGTGTTCGAGCTGCATTGTCCAGGCGCGCAAGGCGAAGCCGAAGGGCATCACGACGCACGCGGATCTTGTCAACTGCGCTGAAGGACTTTACTGCGGGAAGAACATCTACGGGCGTATTCGTGGAGACCACGCCGATGACGTGGCCACTGGCAAGAAGACCAAGCGCCGCATCAAGCGGGTGACGTGCCCATGGGCTCAGTACTGGGAGCAGCTCAAGGACCAGGATCGCTTTAAGTCGGCCGCCGCCGAATTCGCGGCCTTGCAGAAGAAGTCGGCCAACGCGCACGTGCGTTCCGCGGCAAGGGCGGCGGCGGCGGCCGAGACGGCCGGGGGCGGGCCAGCCGCTGAGCAGGCGGCTGCTGAGGGTGATCCCGCGCCAGCGGCCGCCGCCAACGCGGCGGCCGCCAGCACTGCTGGTGACGGCGCCCCGCCGAAGGACGCCGACGAGAGCAATGACGACGACGACCAAGGCCCATGGGCGGGTCGCCCGATTGGCAGCAAGGCGGCCAAGCGCGCGCGCGCCGAGAGCATTGCGGACGACCGTACACTCGGGCGCGTCGCCAGCGCGGTAGAGAAGTTGGGCGACGCGACGGCGCAGCGGACCAGCATGATGGCGTTCAGCCTTCCTTTTATGCGCGAAACGCCTATGGGCGCCGCCTTTTGGGCACACCAAGCCAAGAAGATGCTCGCCAAGGAGGGCATCAAGGTTCCATCACCCAAGCAGGCGGCCGACGCATCGGCTGCCTCGGACGGGGCGGGCACGGTCGCTAACAAGGACAAGGTGGCCGCGCCTGAGAAGGCCGCTCAAGACGACATTTCGGGGACGCAAAACGTTGCGGCGGAAGACGACGTCACCATCGTTGGCGACAATACGTCGTCGGCGCCGCCGCCGCCGCCACCGGCGACTCCGGCGTCCGTGGAGCAGACTTCCGGGGCGGCGTCGGCTGACGCAACGACGCCGACGTCGCGAGCGGGCTTGAGGGGCGGGGCTTCCGCTGTGACAATGCCAGAGGCGGCTGCCGACGCGACGGCGGGCGCGTCGCAGCCTGCGGCATCGCCGTCGGCCGCCGCTCCTCCGGCGCCAGCGGCACCAGCCTCTACTCCGACGTCTGAAGCGGCGGCGGCGGCGATGGCGGCGGCAGCCGCTGCAGCTGCTGCACTGCCCGCGCGGGCGGCCGCCAAAGACGTGCAAAAGCAGCGCGGTGGCCGCGCGCAGTCGACCAAGCGCAAGAAAGCCGCCGCCGCCATGGACGCGCCGCTCAAGACAACCGTCGACCTGACGGTCTCAGCGGCGGCGCCGAATGGAACGCGACCTCCCCCGGCGGCCGCCGCGGAGGCAGAAGCGGCGGCCGCCCCAGTGATCCCGCAGAGCGCGCCACCTTCGGCGGGCCGCAAGCGTCGCGCGCCGCCGCCGGAGTCGTCTTCGGACGACTCGGTGTCCGACGGCGGCGGTTTCGACGGCTTCGACAGTGATCTTATCGAGAGTTTTGCCCGCAACGGCGGGCGTTCGTCCAGTGAGTCTGAAGAGGAGTAGCTCGACCTGCCCATGCCCATTGTGTTGTTTTCTTTGCTGTTTGTCGCCGAGCCCCCGGATCATCAGTGCCGCTGTGGCGCACTGTAGGGGATTGTTCTTTCTGTCTTGCGATTGTGTTAGAGTGTGATTGTGGTGCCACGCGGTACCGTAGCGGATGTGGTAGCAATACAAGGTTTTTTTTCCCCGTTGGGCAGGGTTTTTTTTTTCCTACACGCATTATCTGTGCACTCTCGCATAGCGGTGGGATGCCACTTGGCGTCCCCCCCATCGGCGGCCGGCGCCCCGACAACATCCCGAAGTCCCCGTGCGTGCCGGCGGTCGACCGCGACGGGGCCGAAGGGCACTGACCGTTCTACGGGGACGGCGTGGTGGGCGGTGACGCGCCCGGCGCTCGCGCGTCGGAGACGTTTAGGGTATACGCCGCGGCGCCGCCCCCGTACGCGCCGCAGGGACACTAGCCCCAAGAGTATTGGGGCGCGTGCACGGCGGCGGGCCCGGCCGCATCCGCGGCCGCGGAGTGGGGTGGTGGCTTCCGTCACGGCGGCGGTCCCGCGCCGCCGCCCACAGTCGCCAACGTGCCGCCGCCGCGCGAGGCGGGCGGTGGGGGCCCGCCCACAGGCGCGGTGCGCCCATCGGGAGCGGGTAGGCAGCCGGCGGCCGCGGCGGCGGCGGGGCGGCGGGGGACGCGTGGGGACGGGCCGCCGGCGCGCCAGAGGGCGACGCGTGGTGGCAGCCCGTGGAGGCGACGCACGCGACGGCGCTGCGGCAGCGTCGGCAGGGGTGGGTGGGGAGGACGCAGGACCGCACTTGCGGCGGCCAGGCAGCACCGTCCGTGATTCGGCGGGGTGACGTGGCTGCGCCAGCGGGGCGGAAGGAGGGGGGGAGAGGCGGCGGGGGGGATAGTCGGCAACGGGCACACCACGCACCACCGCGAGGGGCGACAGCCCTTCGTCGTGCGGCTGCAACGGCTGGGTGGTGCCGGTGGTGGATACTGGTTGCCCTGTGCGCGCAGGGGGCGAAGAGCAGCGGCCCGGCGGGCTGGGCCACGCCGCGGCCCAGCCCGCCGCGCCCCTCCGTCCAGATGCGCGCCACGTTGACACCCTGGCTGCGACACCTCGTCAGTGGCGGACATCCGGATCGCGGGACGCGTTCGTGATTGGCCAATGTATAGTTCTGAACAGGGCCTTTCTGAATCCGGGATTTTCAGCAGAATCTGGGATATATCCAGATATATCCGGATGCATCCGTTGGAATCATCTCGCCATCCAATGTGAGAGAAAAACGGAAGACACTGCTGGAAAGCTCACCTCATGCTCAGTCTCCTCATGAAAAGACTGATGAACATAAGATGTTGCTGCGGGCAGGAAGCTGCTGCTTACAGAACGGTGCTTTATCCGAATCATCATTCCGAAGCCCCTGTCCGTCACTCCACGTTGACAGTCCCCATGCGCAGCTCTCGCACAAACTGCGTCAGCACGACAATATCAGGTAGAGCCTCGAGCCCCGACTCCCGCGCACACTGCACCAAATTCTCTTCGACCTCACCGCAGGTCAGAGCGCCCGACGTCATGCCTGCCCTGTTGAAAAATCGCTTGATGGCGAACAATGTCAGTGCGTCACGTACCTGTGTCAGAATAGCTGGGTCTAGCTGCTGCGTGTACCTGGTCGCGGCCGTACGCAGCTGCACCTCGCTCCGTTTGAAGAACGGGTTGGCGGACCCAGGAACATCTGTCGTCGCGCCGCCGCCCCGCGACACGCCGACCTTTTTCAGCACGCGACGCACCGCCGCGTTCAGCATAGGCGAGTAATTTCGTTTTGTCGACAGCGCCGCATCGATGAGCGTGTAGGTTGACGCCCGGTCTGCGGCAAGCACGCCGTCGGCAATAACACCCGGAAGGGGATTCACGGACGCTGCGGCGGAAGAGTGGGTCGTGTCGGACACGTAGGCACTCACAACGCGCGCCGCAGCGCGCGATGCATCCTCATCCATGGCCGCGGCGGCTCCCGCCTCCGCCGTCCGGGTGCTCGGGGACGACGACGCGCCGCCCAGCCCCGCCAGGTCCACTAGGTCGGCCTGTGCGGCGTGCGTCGCGAATTGCGTGCCGTTGGAGGTGCCAGAGGAGCGCATCGCCGCCAGACGCCGCTTGGCGGACGAGCGCAGGTTCTTTTGCTGCGCGGCTGTGAGCGGCAGCTCCTTCATGAGGACGCGCACATGAGCTTGCAGCTCGTCCATATCCAGCATTGGGCACGCAAAAGTCGGGGAGTCCTTCTCGGGGATGGGGGCCGTTACGGAAAACTCGGTGTGGCCTTTGTTGCCGCACTTGGAGCACTCTTTGCTGCACGTTGTGCAAATCGTCTGTTGCCACACGCACGGGTGCTCGGGACTCTTGATGTTGCGGCATCGCCGGGCGTCATGATCCGTCAACGCGCATCCACGACACTGACGAGACACCGACGCGTCAACTGAACGGCAAAAAAACGATTAGCATCCGAGAACACGAAGCCAGGTGACGGGCGAGAGAACAAACAAGGCACAGGACTGCTCAAGGTGACCGACGTGTCGGTACGGCAGATCGGGCCAGCCAGCCGCACAGTGAGAGAGTGCAATAGGATCCGCCGTCACACACCTTCGTGGGCTGGAGACTCCATCACAATAGGATGTGCTGGATACGTGCAAAAAGTGGTGGCAGTCGCTACGAGCACGCCTCGTGGTCGGGCATGGACGACGCATCGCGAACCGGGTCCTGGCATGTGCGGACGACGACGGATCGGCGTGGATCTCGTCGCTTCTGTCAGCGACCGCATTGCCTGTGGTGCAGGTTGAATAAGGCCCCATCGGAATTGGGATGCCATTGAGCTGACCAAGGCGGACTTGCGTGTGAATGCCTGCATTTGACGAGCCCGAAAAGACCTGAAAGCGATTCAACTTTCATTAGGAAATTCGTGTATCTCGATTACACTCTGCAACCGCTTACTCTGCAACCGCCATTTTGGAGGTCAGCAATATATCAAATACCTCGCTCTTTGCAGGCCTACCATCGTTGGTCTTCTTGAAGTCAAGCGCAACATCACGGCGTGCGGGCCTATATGCAGCTACTGGCAGTTTGTTATGGAACGAGACATTGGCACTCTTCCACCTCTGATCAAGTCCCACTCGTCCCCACATGCTGCTGTGATGAACAGCATTGCCAAAAAGTACCGGGCGGAGCTGATCGCGACCTATGAGTCTTCCTTTCGTCCGGAACTGCGGGTGTCGGTGTCGAGGACTGCTCCTGCGGGCACCCTCTCCTGTTTTACAAAGTCTTCACTGACGTTCCCATAGACAGAAGACCGGAAAGTTACCGCACTCTGTCGTCGCAAAATGGCGGAGGTGCTGGTCGGAGATAAACTGAGGCAATCACTAAGGTTTCTACGGAAAGGACGGGAGTCCGTGTATGCCAACAGATAGAGTACACCCGCCGTCGGCCGAGGCACGAAGGCGGGTGCCAAAGACCCGATCAAAACACAAAGGACCCTCGAGCGCGGCAGTGGGCAAGCCGTGGGCCGCGCAGGTTGGGACGCGAGGCCGCCGCGGCGTGTGGGTGAGGGCGGTGCCCACCCGCCCCCGACAACCGAGTGAGCCGCGCGCCCCGCTGAGCCACCGCGTCTGACCGCCGACGGCGGCGGGTGCTTGCCAAGGATGCGGCTCTATCCCCCGGCAGGCAAGGGGACAGGCCCGGCCCCCGGGGTGGCGAGGGGTTGGAGGCGCCGTTGGCCGCCTGCGCTAGGCCGCCCTGTTGCGCCTTCCCTGGCGCGGCCGGTCCGCCGTGTTCTTGCCCTTGTTTCGGTCCTCCTCGTTGCCCTCGCCCTCCACCGCCCCTTTCACGATGGAGGCGGCGCGCCGCGCACCGTGCCGCCAGACGGCGGTGCGGACGTGGCAGGTCGTTCAAGCCTCTTTGGGAGAGTCCCGCGCGCGGCACAGACCGTTGCGGTTCCATCGCCCCACACGTCGAGCAGTGCAGCAACGCGGCCGCCGACTTCTCGTAAGTGGCCAGGGTGAGCGCTTTGTACTTTGTGCTCACAAGCGTGACCAGTTGGTGCAAAGCCACCCGTGTGCGCATGTCAAAAGACGAGACGGCCCGCCCCGCCCTCTCGTCGACGCATTCGCGCGACCGCTGCCTGTTGTGCAACTGCTGCAACCAGGCGGCCAAGTTGTAGACAAAGGACAGCTCCGCCGACGCCGTGTCGCCGCAAAGCGCGACCATGCCCGCAAATCCAGTGTCCCCAACCACCTCAAAGGGAGCTAGGAAGGCCCAGTGCTAGGGCGGGAGCTAGCAGCCGAAGATGGCGAGCCTGGTGGCCCGCACGGCACGGATGGTGGCGGGTTGGAAGGCGTCCCGAAGGGCGGCGTGTCAGCGCCAACGCGACGACGGGCCCGTCGAGTCGTAGACCTCGACGTGCTCGCCGTCAACCGAGCCTACGCCGTCCATGGCCGTCGCGTCGCCCTCGCTCGTTCTCCCCCCCCCAAACGCCCCCCCTTCTGACCCTACGGCCTCTGTGATCTCGTTCGGTGCGTTTCGGGCGCGGGTGTTGGGCCGGGTGGCAGCCTTGTCGTCTTAGCGTGTGTCGATTTGGGCTGAGCTGGGGGCCGCTGCGACACTAATCGCGGCCACGAGGACGGCCTTGGCGGCGTCGCCGACGACGGGGGCGGGCGCACACCCCGCCGGCCATCCCCACTCCCCGACCACGGCGTGACGGCCGACGGTACTGGGGGGCACCTCGGCGCGGGCAGCGCCAGGCCCACACCAAGGAGCAGGAGAAAGAGCAGGAGGACAGGGGTTTGGGTGATCGCCCCAGTTGTAGCGGTAGCCTGAAAGGCCGGCGCGGCGAGACAAAACTCAAAGAAGCCGCTCGCCAAATGCGGTGTAGACCATAAGGTCCGAATCTTCGTCACGCCCACCCTGAGCGTGTGGACGCCGTTTTTCCGCCAGGGCGGAAAAACAGCAGACGTGCGGAGCCAGAGGAAGCAGGGGGTGACGCGGGCGCGTCGCCCTTACGCGGCTGTGAGGTCAGTCCGGACAGCCCGCCCGTGTGGCCACGGGTGGGGGGGCTGCTCGAGGCAGCTGGGCGCCGCCGGACACGGATCTCCGGCAGGATTCCGATTTTCTCCGACAATCCCCCGTGGGAATTGGGAACTAGCTCAATCCCGGGCACGTTGCTAATTTCTTCGCCCCAACCCGCGTAAGTCGACACCCGTGGTATAATAACCGTCGAGCAAGATAATACGGAGCGGTTCTTTGAAAAGAGCTCCAAGACGAGGGCGTACAAGGCCTTCTAACGATATTGTGGGCGAAGAAATATTTCCGTGCCGTGCTCAGCTGCAGGGCGACGGCCGGTACATGGCGTCTATCGTCCGACAACCGCAGCGCAGGACGCCGAGACTGCGTTCTAGTGTCTTTTCTACCGCAGAATCGCATCAAATGATGCGGTCCTGCGCATCCAATGATGCGGTGTCGGAATCGCGGTTTCCGGGGCTTCTGAGTGGGAAATCGGCCCTTTTGGAACCTATGAGCTCACGTTGTTGCTGTTCTCGTCGGCAATATTGAGGTTGGTGATCGCCTTGTCAGCCCAGCGTAAAGAAGACCAGTTGAGGATGACCCTCGTATGAAAAAAAAGTATGAAAGCCCACTCAGAGGGCATCTGCCGGCGGGGCCGAGCATCGCCCCCCCCCCCCCCCCCCCTCCAGAACCCCCAAATACGTCGATTTGGACTTGCAACAGCCACTGTGGGGGCCCCGCGTGCTCGTCTTGCTTGACGTGCGGAGGCTGTCCGAACGTGTTGCTTCTGCCTCGGGACACCTCCGTGTCACATAGAAAGAGTACGTGGAGTCTCCTGGAGCCGGACAACCCATGAAGAGCTCTGCTTCGTATGGGGCGGAGGGAGGGAGGGACATGACAGGATGGTCTGCTGAGTGGTTCAGCGACATCGCCTGTATGGGAAGGAAAAAATATGTTCTGGGCAGCCTCCTTCTACCCCAAGGATAAAAATCCTAAGCAGGACGCTTTCCTGCCGTCAGAACGGAAAACGGAGCAGCCATTCTCTCGTAGCAGAGGACAGAAAAACTGCATCAATTAATGCGAATCGCATCAAATGATGCGGTCGGTAGAATAGAAACTAGGGGTGTGCAGTATGGACCGAAGACGTGGCCGCGATCGCACGGAGGAGCATTTAGAAAATGTTGCTTTTCGTGGAGCACTACACTACGCTGTCCCCCCGTTTCCAGGAAGAGCATCTTGTATGCCTTCATGGAGTGCGTCAAGTGGGATGCGTATATGAGCAGCCGGTATCGCTTGAAGTCGCAGCAACGAGGCATGCTGAGATTTCGCAGCTTTTTTGGAGATTTCCGGTATGTTGACGTGTGCGCGCTGGACTGCGCGACCGAAACGCTGCAGTGAGGCACATGGCAAATTGTACTGTATTCGTGGATTCCATTCCCTCTGGTAGAAAGCTAGGGACGAGGAGGTGGGGGTGGAATTCGAAGGCGAGCCGTGTCGCATGTGGGTGTACGCGGGATGCGTCTCTGAGCCTTTATTGAGTGGATGTTAAGTAGGTTCTGAGCTGATGTGAAGTGGGTTGCATGACGGCGGGTAAGTGTACGCAGGGATGCGGAAGGCATGAAGGCGCGATGGTTTTACCTGCTCACAACGCTCTCCGCCGACCTCTTGGTTCTGCTCACTACGCTCTCCGAAGACCTCTTGGTATCGTGGCAAACTATGATAATATTGGTTTCGTGGCCAGCTTTCGTAGACCTAACGCGCCATTCTGCACGGACCATGTATGCCTTACCCACCCACAGCTTTCAAGTCAGCAGATACTATCAGCTGTCCGTCAGTAGCAGGAATAGACTCAGCCGGAACAGACAAACAAGATAGGCGAAAGACACAGAAACAATTATAGAGGGCAACTACACATCATGAAATGGAAAACCTGCCATGCAGTACCACAAAACGGTCTTTCGGAACTTAGAAGCTTACCTGAACCATTTTTACGACTATATTCAACAACAGGATATTTACTTTTTCGCTGGACAGCTGCCTCCTCGCGCAGACCATTCGCCTGCACATCCTCCTCGGACTGCATAACATGTTCCAAAGTAGCCGTCAATACATCACATTTTACGCATTTCAGCTCCATTTTGTAACCATCTTTCTGTTTTTCACTTCCAACGACGGCCCCCGCCCCGGCCACGCCGTCCGCTCGCCCAGTCCCTGCCACTGCCAACACGTCCACGTCTTTCTCTCCTACCAGCATACCTAATCTGCTCCGCTGTTCTACCGACGGCATCTCAATAGCGATACAACCTACTCCTCTGGAACTAATGCTTTCTATTTTTTGTTTGCCGTCCCCGTCACCTCCACTATCGCCCGTTTCCGCTTCCTCTCCACCCACCATGTCACCCGCAGCCAACACAACCACCCTTCCACCTACAACGGATGCCACGACATACGCTCGCGTCTTGGATGCTGCCCGCTGTGAAGCGGGTTCGTCTTCCCCGACGGGTCCCCCAGACACACGCCTACTTGGCTGCCACGCGGCCAGCCCACACCTACGATCCTGTTGGCTTGACCCCCCCCACATCACCCGCGTTTAGCCCCCCACCCCGCCACTGCTGCTCCTCCGCCTACGTCTTTGGCTCCGGCTACTTTCCTGGCTGCGTCTCTGACATTGGCTTCCTCTTTCTTTTCCCTCCCGCCTGCCCCACGCACTACTTCCACTCTGCCGGAGGTGATGGCTGCGAAGGTGCAGGCAGCCGCCGACGGCGTGTTGGCAACCTGTTCTTAGGCCCCCCGCATCCCGTCGAAGGACAACGGTTTTCGCGCTGGCACTACACTGCTGCAATTGGCCCACGATCATGTCGCTACCGCCGGCCTAACCCGCACCCGCGCCACCCGAGGAGTAATCGATGACGTACCCGTCGTCAGTGGTGGCGCTCGTCGCTTCTGAAGGCCGCGCAAGCTCATCCTCGCGCACTTCAACGTGCTCGGGCCCGGCTTCTACGGCGTGTACTACAGGAACACGCAACAGATCCGATCTGTCGTGCGGCGCGTGGCGGTCAACCACTTCAACCTCGGCCAAACGTTTTGCCTCGAAGGCACTGGCGAGGTGGCCAAAGCCGTCGCCGACGTGGGGCGGGATGTGCGCTGCATCGCGCAAGCAAAGCACTGTTGGGCGGCGTGCGCTCTTCTGGCGCGCGCGGTTCCCAATCGCACTGCTGGAGCCCAACGCCGAACCAAGGCTGTGGAGATGGGCGCGGCAGCAGGGCGCAGGGAAGGAAGGGGGGAGAACAGCGACGTGGCCTACGGGGGGGGGAAGGGCAGGCTGACTTGGTCGCTGGAGTTCTGGGCGGAATCGGTGGGCTTGATGGGGGGGACGGGAAAGGCGCAATTGCGGAGGTGGCTGCGACAGAGAGATATTACACCCCCGCGGACGACAATGCCGACCACGCCGGCCTTTCGGACGCAGAGGAGAAGGATGACTGTGGCAAAAGCTTTGTTTTACGGCTATAGTGTCCGGCGTGGCCGCGGGGGGACCTAGGCCAGAGGTGCGCGGGAGGCGAGTGGGGGGGGAGGCGATGGGACGGGGAGGCGAGGGGTAGGGGGAGGCAGGGGGGGGGGGGGGGGGGGGGGGGGGGGGGGGGGGGGGGGGGGAAGGGGGGGGGGGGGGGGGGGGGGGGGGGGGGGGCGGGCGGCGGGGTGTGGGGGACTGAAACAGGGTAGGTAGGTTGACGTCGAGGTCGGGCCGCCAGCGGCGGGGTAGCCGAAAAAGCTGCAGGCACGCCACGAAAAACCGTTGAGAAGGCACTTAATTCCAACGAATATCAGGGCACCAGCGATTATAATTGTGCAGTTTATGGACCATGTGACACGTGTGTACCACGTATCTGTTTTGCATTCGAGCGACATCGTCCGGTTCTTCAGGAGTCTTATCGAAGCCGCCTTCTCGATGATTGGGTGACCTTCGTTGTTGTCGCATCAAGCGCAGGTCTCGATCAAGACACCATGCGGCGCAGGATGCGGGCCGCGAAGCCAGACGTGGTTGGAGCTAACTTGAATCCGCTAAACGACAAGCAGATTGGGTCAGGCTGTCGAAATTCCCGCCGTCCACGAGACGCCAACAACACCGGGTGGCACCGACCTGGCTCAAGGCTGCGTGCCGCTCGTTGAGCTCTGGCATTGTCACCTCTCCTGATCCGTCGCGCCGAAAGACCGACCCCTCTCGGGATGTCACGGCCGGCAGCCCGCGTGCACGTCTCTTTCCTTCCCGGCGCCACACGGAGTCACAGCGCTTGTTGAAACCCACTGGCCTCCCGAACTAGCAGCTCTGCGCATCCGCCGCACGCGCCGCCAATGGGGGCTCGCTTCCGCAACTCTTATGGTTCCCGCGCTGCGCGCTGGCCATTGCACACCCCACTCGGCACATGCGCGGGCACCCTCACTGCTAGTCGTCATGTTCACACTGCTCGCGTCGCCCCCATCTCCCCTCTCTGCTGACTACCTCACTGCTCGCTGCCATTGCGACCCAAAAACATGTCCTCTGCCACGTTACTGGCTGTGCTAGTTGATGACAGGCGGCAGCTCCCAGTCGCCATCGACGCGCGTTTCTCGCTCTGGTCGCACTGCCCTCCACCGCAGCCATGTTGATGCGCAGTGGGGATAGGGGATGGGCGACCACGGTGAAGTGGTTGAGCGGCTTGAGCTTTTGTGTATGTGTGCGAACGTCCTGTGTTGGTTGTCTCTCCGAAGTGCCCCTCCTCCCATCAAGGGCCCTCCTCCAGTGGTCCAATTCGGACCACTCAAGCCCGCCACTCAGCCCGAGCAGCTCACCCGCGCACGCACCCGCCCACACTCTAAATAAAAACGCTCACCAAATCAAAGCATCGGGGATCGAAGCAAAGAGTACGCACAAACTATCAGAAGCGCAAGAACAGAAAAAGTGAAATCTCTAAGGTTTCACTCAAAATAGCACGGGTACGAATCTCGCATGCCCCAGCGGGCACAAAACCGCGAGGGAGTCGCATGGGTGGCCCAGTGGGAAGAAGACTTCCACTCTCATTGGGCGAGACCTACAGGTTATTGTGCCCCGGGAAAGGTTGGGCTTGAAGGATTAGGCAAAAATAGTTAAGAGGTGCCCTAACGACCTTAATCGCGCAGGTCTCCAATTTCGGGCCCGACCGCGACCTTTCCCAAGCCCGAACCGCGGATCAAGTTACGGAAGCCTCTTTGGCCAATCACATGCCCATGTCCAACATTAGCCAACGATCGAGCGCTAGCGCGCCCTAGGAGCGCCGAGCGCCATTTCGCGCGCCGAGATGGTCAGTCGCCAATATCGGGTGGGGGGAGGGCGCCGGGAGGCGCGCCAGCGCCAAAAATGGACCTCCCGGCGCCCTCCCCCCACCCGTTATCGGTGACAGACCATCGCGGTGCGTGAAGTGGCGCTCGGTGCACCTAGAGCGCGCTTGCGCTCGATCACGCACGCGTATCCAGACAGCCGTTGTCTCAGGCAGCCATCAAATCTAATATTGTCGACGATTCCAATTTGAATTTACCGGGGAGCGCGAAACGTGGGCTTCCGCATTGCTAGAGAACCCATCTGCTGCAGGCCACTGCCGGTTGAGAAGCATCAGGTATGTTATGGGCAGACGACCTTACCCAGGGGGGTTGGTGGGACCTTTCACGCCGTGGTTCCTACCAGTAATTGTCTTCGGGGAAAGGTTCCCCGGGGAGACTGAGAGAGAGCACTAATGGCGCACGTGTTCCTGAGAATCCCCCCTCAGAGGCACTTGGAGTGGGTTCGGTTGGTTAGGACTAACTACGGGGCCTAATTGGAACCAGGGGGGACCTTTCCGGAGAGGAAGAACTTTCGGGTCGCTTCCGGGAGTCGGGGGGTCGAACCCCTGCCCACACCTGGTTTGTAGAGATTTGTGCTTACAGTAGCAGGGCTGACAGCGGCGTTGAGCATGACGTTCCAACACGCCTCTTTGCTTGACGCCGCACAGCAGTTCAAATTCCGGGCAAAAGAGCCGATACAAGATTTTTCTGGGAGCAGAGGCCAAAATAGCTTGTATGGCCTCTGGGTCCTATCTTGACAGGCCTTGTTTCAGACTACGCAGTCGCCAATGACAAACAATCTCTGGTGGACAGGCTCTGGTCAGTTTGTTGGATC
>ENA-ORXT01004748-ORXT01004748.1-marine-metagenome-genome-assembly--contig:-NODE-4748-length-13833-cov-31.655132_pt1 | contig 13833 bp, 10 predicted proteins | sample MGYA00237868_ERZ511482 | MGnify/ENA metagenome assembly ERZ511482 | reverse complement strand
GATAAGGATTTCAAAGGATTCTTAGACGGAAAAAAGACGAGTATAATGGCACATGTTATTTAATTTCTTTCACTTAAATGGTTTTATTGCCTGACTATCCATTTTTTTGCGAAGCAAAAAAACAATATAACAATTCAACAGTAAAACAATCCAACAATTAATTCTCTATGGATTTCAAGAAATTAAGCACGATAGTCGGCTGGGTCGTATTCGCGATAGCCGCAACAGTATATATCCTCACTGCCGAACCTACGGGCAGCCTTTGGGATTGTGGCGAATTTATCACAGGCGCGTACAAGCTCGAAGTCGTACACCCACCAGGAGCACCTATGTTTATGCTCGTTGGGCATATGTTTACGGTGGTTGCACAGGTATTGTCGGATGATCCGGCGATGATTGCCTATTCCGTCAATGTCATGTCGGGTATTTGTACGGCATTTGTTGCGATGTTTGTGTGTTGGGTGACGATGATATTGTCGAAAATGACGATGGTCGGACGCTCAAACGAGATGACAAGCGGACAGATGTACGCCGCACTCGGTAGCGGATTGGTGGCAGGTTTGGCAACTACTTTTACGACTTCTGTGTGGTTTTCTGCCGTAGAAGGCGAGGTCTACGCTATGGCGAGTTTCTTTACCGCAATCGTAGTATGGGCAGTCGTGAAGTGGTATCATCAGGATGATAGCCGCGAAAATGACCGCTGGTTGATATTTGCGATGTTTATGGCGGGGCTTTCTTTGGGCGTTCACTTGCTGAGTTTGCTGACTTTGCCCGCGATGGCTTTATTGTATTATTATAAAAAAACAGAAGAACCAAAACTGATAGGCGCAGGTATTTCGATGTTGGTTGGTGTAGCGATTTTTGGTTTGGTGATTCAAAAAGCCATCATGAGCAGTACGCTCAAAATGGGTAGCGCATTGGATTTTTTCTTTGTCAATAGCCTTGGATTACCCTTCAATAGTGGTTTATTATTTCTCGGTTTTCTGATGCTGGCAATGCTGGTTGGTGGCATGTGGTATTTGTCCAAAAAAGGAGAAACACCCATTGGAATCCCTTTGGCTGCCTTGTGTTTATTGGTTGTGCCTGCCCTTGGCGGAGCGGGCAAGTTATTGTTTATCATACTTGCCATTTTATCTGTTGTTTTAATCAAACGAAAAATTGATAATCACTATTTGCAAAAAATATTTGTGGCTTTTGGCATGTTGGTATTGAGTTTTTCGACCTACGCCATCATCCTCATTCGTGCCAATGCGAATACCCCGATTAACATGAACAACCCCTCAAATGCTTACTCATTGATGTCTTACCTCAATCGGGAGCAGTATGGCGATAGACCGCTACTTTACGGACCTCATTTTGCCGCAAAACCAACAGGTACGGAAGAAGAAGATAGAGTCGGCAGAGCAGGAGATAAATATGCCGTTATTGATAGAAAACTGTCTTATACTTATGACAAGCGCGATATGATGCTCTTTCCACGTATCGGGCATTATGACCGCGAAACCGAACACCGCCGTTGGATGGGTGATACAAGATCTACCAAAGACCCCGGTTTTGTAGACAATTGGAGTTTCCTGCTGCGCTACCAAATCGGTTGGATGTACGGCAGGTATTTTATGTGGAATTTTGTAGGACGACAAAACGGACAACAAGGGTATTATAATTGGGATCCGAAAACGGGCAACTGGTTGAGTGGAACATTTATCGACGATATTCGCCTGTACGACCAAAGTAATATTCCCGACACGATGAAAAATGACGAATCCAGAAATACCTATTTCTTCCTGCCATTTATTTTTGGTTTGTTAGGATTGTTTTATCATTTTAGTACCCGAAAATGGGATGCCTTTTCGATTTTCGTCTTATTTATCATGACGGGAATTGCGATTATTTTTTATTCCAATCAACCCCCAAATGAACCCCGCGAACGAGACTACGTGCTGGCGGGTTCGATGTTTACCTATTGTATCTGGATAGGCATGGGCGTGACGGCACTGTTTGATTTATTCAAACGCTATATGTCGGGCAATATCGCGGCTATCGTAGCTGCTGCATTGGTACTGACAGCGCCACTCATTATGGGCTTTCAGAACTGGGACGACCATACCCGCGCCAGACACACGGGTGCACGCGATTACGCATCCAATTTCCTCGAATCTTGTGATAAAAATGCCATCGTATTTACGCATGGCGACAATGATACTTATCCGCTTTGGTACGCACAGGAAGTCGAAAAAATTCGTACAGATGTGCGTGTGGTCAACTTGAGTCTTTTGGCAGTAGATTGGTATATCGACCAACTCCGTCGCAAGGTCAACGACTCCCCACTCATCAAGATGAGTATGCCGCCTGCTGCCTATCGCGGCAATAAGCGCAACGTCACCTACCTCAACCCTACGCAAGTGGCGAGCAATAAAAAAATGACCGTTCAGGAAGTCATGAAATTTGCGACAAAAGACCAACCCGGACTACCGCCCGAATCGCCGAGTTATATCCCGACGAGTAATATCGTCATTCCTGTCAATAAAAATCTCGTCATGCAAAACGGCACAGTTTCTGAACCGGATACAGGGCAGGTGGTGAGTGAAGTTCCTATTAGTTTTCCAAAAAATAAACAACGACTCATCAAAGATGAATTGGCGATGATGGATATTATTTCGAGCAATAACTGGGAACGTCCGATTTATTTCGCCGTCACTTGTCGTCCTGAAAAACTGTTGGGCCTGTCGGATTATCTTCAGTTAGAAGGTTTGGCTTCGCGCATCGTGCCTGTACGTACGAAAGGCGATGAAGAGTTTGGAAGAATGCCTATCGGACAAGGTCGCGTCGATTCGGATAAGATGTACGACAATATTATGAACAAATTCCGTTGGGGTAATTTCGATAAAATCGACGCTTACATCAACGAAAGTTATATGCCAAGTGTAGCCAGTAATCGTTTTGCGATGTTGCGCCTTGCGCGTACCCTCATCAAAGAAGGCGATAAAGAACGTGCGAAAAACATCCTCAATAAATATTTTGAAGTATTTCCGCACAAAAACTTTCCGTACGATTACAACGCCATGTACATGATTCGCCTCTATGAAGATGCAGGCGCAGAAGCAGACGGCAAAGAACACGTTCTAATACTCGCTCGTGAAGCTGCCGACCAACTTGATTTCTTGGATTCGCTGGATCTGAGTGTGGCGCAAACGGCTTTTGCTTCCGACTTTGAGCAGTGGGGACAAATGATGCGCGAAATTGAAGATATGGTCAAACGCAATCCGAATTATAGCGACATCAAAGACGAAGTGCAAGGTTTGTTCAAAGACTATTCAGTACCCGGAGAATTGAGAGACTAAGGAACGAATGAGTGAGTGAATAAGTGAATGAATGAATGAGTGAATGAATGAATGAATGAATGAATCACTATTTATCAGTTATTTTACATTTCAAATTCATATCTTTGATAATCTTACACAAGAACGCACCACATCCCATGTCGTGCGTTCTTGTTGTTTAAATGCTGTATTGTTTTACTGTTGTATTGTTAAAGAGGTTTTTTGCTTTGCAAAAAATAATACAGCAATACAGCAGTAAAACAATAAAACAATACAGCAGTAAAACACCACAACACAAATAAAATGAAAATAACCATAGGCTGCGACCATGCAGGATTTACTTACAAAAAGGCGGTGATAGATTTTTTGGAAAATAAAAACATCGCCGTACTCGACCACGGAACAAATTCTTTGGATTCGGTAGATTACCCTGATTTCGTGCATCCGGTAGCAAATGACGTAGAATCGGGAGCTGCCACTTTGGGCATTGTTATCTGCGGTAGTGGCAATGGCGTAGCTATCACAGCCAATAAACACGAAAATATTCGTGCTGCATTATGTTGGGAAACCGAATTGGCGATGCTCGCCCGACAGCATAATGACGCTAATATTATTGCCATTCCTGCCCGTTTTGTTTCGGAAAAAAAAGCAGTTGAAATGGTCGAAATGTTTTTAAAAACAGAATTTGAAGGCGGACGCCACGCTCGTCGCATTGGCAAAATTGCCTGTTAGACAAAATAAGTTTGAGTTTAATACACTGTTTCACAAATTTATTTACTTTTTTGAGTATTTCTTTTAAAATGACTCTTCACCAAAAAATCCTTAAATACAGTGAGTATTCGCGTCATTTTTGATTCGATTCATTTCAAAATAAACGTCAAAAAATGTAAATAAATTTATAAAACAGTGTATTTAAGTCCAAGTTTAAAAATGAATGAATGATTTGGCTGTGCCAAATCCGTTATTTTAGACTTAAACTTAGCCTTAAACTTCAAGCGGAAACTATGAAAAACTTTACTATAATTCTCCTCCTCCTATCCACGTTTGCCTACGGGCAATCGGATACCCTCGTGATGGAAAGCGTCACTTATGATACTTTGATTACCATTAGCGTAGTCAAAAAAATAGCTGTCGAAAAGACGGTAGACGGGCGTGAAATAAGCAACACGAAAAAAGAGGAAATGGTCGCTTCCGAAGAGCTACTTTTTAAAGATAAAAAAGCTCCTCGTAAGAGTGAACGACGTATCGCCGCCAAATCCGGTTTGGGTTTGGGCGTATCCGTTGTGTCGAGGGAAGACGAAGATGTCATAGTCCCGGAAGCCCCAAAAATGGGTGATTATTACTTTCCGGTTATTGACGAACCCAGTCGTTTTGCTTATACGATTAAGGCAGACGATTTGAAAAAACACGCAATGATATTGGCTTCGGATGAATACGAAGGGCGCGAAACGGGCAAAGCAGGACAACGCAAAGCCGCCGAGTACATCGCCAATCATTTCAAAACATTGGGCTTGCCGAACTTGGGCGAAGAACAAACGTATTTCCAGACCTACCCCTTAAAAGGTGAGACCTGGGAAGTCGATGGCATCAAAATCAAAGTGAACGGTCAGCAATATAAATATCTTGAAGATTTTTACGCCTTTCCATCCACCAATCGTAGCCGTTCCAAATTGGATAGTAAAGAAGTTATTTTTCTTGGTTATGGTATTGATGATCCGGCATATAGCGATTATGAAGGGCAAGATGTCAACGGAAAAATCGTGATGGTATACCCTGGCGAACCACAAAATGAAAATGGAATTTTTTATATTAATGGCAACCAAAAAGCCTCGGAATGGACGACTAATTGGCGAGCGAAATTGCAGGCAGCCCGTAAGCATGGCGTCAAAACACTCCTTCTCATAGAGCCAAACGTGCGTATCAAAGCGACTCAATCTATGTACCAATTGACCGAAGCCAACCTTGTTTTGGACAATAATTCGGCACGAAAATACGCGAATAGTTGCTATATTTCTACAGATATAGCGCGAGCTATTATGGGCAAAAAATTTGAAAAAGTAACGAAAGCACGCGACAAAATGCGCGAAACCGGCAAGCCGCAAGCCATAAAATTGAAAACGAAAATTGTCATTCGTCAGAAAAAAAATAGAGTTGATGTTTTAGCTGAAAATGTATTGGGTTTTATACGCGGTTCTGACCCTGAGGTGAACGACGAAATGGTCGTCATCACAGCGCATTACGACCATTTGGGCAAACGCGGAAAGGAAGTTTTTAATGGCGCGGACGATAATGGTTCGGGTACTTCAGCCGTACTCGACATCGCCGAAGCATTCGCCAAAGCCGCCGAAACTGGCGCGCAACCACGCCGCAGCATTCTCGTCATGGCGGTTTCGGGCGAAGAAAAAGGTTTGTTGGGTTCGGAGTATTATGCCAATAATCCAGTATTCCCAATCGAAAAAACGGTCGCAAACTTGAACGTTGATATGATTGGTAGAGTAGACGAAAATCACTTGAATCCCAACTACGTTTACGTCATCGGCGCAGACCGCATCAGTACAGAATTGGACGCCATCAATAAGGCGATGAACGAAAAATACACCAAAATAGACTTGGATTATAAGTTCAATGAGAAGGATGACCCGAATCGCTTTTACTATCGTTCCGACCATTATAGTTTTGCGGAAAAAGGCGTTCCGGCAGCTTTCTTTTTTAGCGGCGTACACAGCGATTATCACCAAACGACCGATACGCCCGACAAGTTGGATTATAAAAAAATGGAACGTATCGCAAGGTTGGTTTTTATGACAGCATGGGAAATTGCAGAACGTGAGGCAAGGATAGTGTCGGATGTGCCGCAGAAGTAGATAAGTTTAAGTATCAAGTTCAAGTTCAAGTTCAAAAAAAATATTAAAAAACCTTCACGCAAGTCTGCGTGAAGGTTTTTTTATTGATTCTTTGATAGTTTTTGCAAAAAGACTGCTGCTGGACGCTCAAACCTATAAGGTTTTTAGAAACCTTATAGGTTTTTCATTGATTTTTAGACTACAAAAAAATAATTATAATTTGAAAGATGATTTTCTTTTTTGCAAAAATTGTCAAAGGGCTTTTTTTATCCGAAGATAGTGATTCGATAATTTGCTCAATTTGAACCTTTAGGTCGTTCATATATCAATACTTTTTCTTGTGCTATAATAGGTTTTATTTTGGCTAATTCCTGTCCTTTCTGCACCAAATCTACCTGCCTGCCGGTGAGTTCTTCGAGGTCTTGTTTGATGCCGACATAATCAAATAAATCAATTTGAGCAGGTTCGGAAAACTGCACTAATATATCAATATCGCTATCATAACTTTCTGTTTTTCTGGCAAATGAACCAAATAACCACGCTTTTTCTATGGGCTGCTTCTGGAAATAATTTTGAATGTTTTCAATGATTTTTTCTCTTTTTAGATTAAAATTAGTTCCGGTATGCTCCTGTTCGATTTTGCGTTGTGCAATTTCGAGGGCTTCTGCCGCATAATCCATCTGTTTAAACTGCCTTAAAATACGCTCACTCAAATATTTGATTTGTAAATTTTCATAATTCAAATCCAAACAACTAGCTAAAGCCGGAATCATTTTTTCGGAAATAATCACCTCATTACGCTCCACTTTACTTAGCGTCGATTGGTCTAAATCAATACGTGCCGCCACTTGCCGCAAGGGAAGCCCCAAGTCTTTCCTTTTATCTTTTATTAATTCTCCGAAAGTTATCGAATTCATTTAGAAATAATTTTTTAGAAAATTTATTCCAAATATAAACTAAAAAAAACCTTCACGCAAGTCTGCGTGAAGGTTTTTTATTTGAATAACGTTCTTTTTATTTTACAAAAAAATAAAAAACACGTCAATATTCTATCGTCTATGGACTATCGACTGATAGATTAAAACAGTCCTTCAATTATTGATTCTTCGGTCATACCGACGGCTTCCGCTTTATAGTTGCGGACGATGCGGTGGCGCAAGACATATTTGGCAATCGCTTGTACGTCTTCGATGTCGGGGGAATATTTGCCGCTGATGGCTGCATGGCATTTCGCGCCCAAAACAAGGTATTGGGAAGCACGCGGGCCTGCGCCCCACGAGATATAATCGCTGACCGCTTGGGTCGCTCTTTCTGTGCCGGGGCGTGTTTTCGATGCCAAACCTACGGCGTACTCGAGTACATTGTCTGCAATCGGTATCTTACGGACAAGTTTCTGAAAGCCCATGATTTGTTCGCCTGTAAGGATACTATTGAGTTCGGGTTTATAATCTGATGTTGTACTTCTTACGACGGCAATTTCTTCTTCGTAAGATGGATAATCCAAGGTAATATTGAACATAAAACGGTCCAACTGCGCTTCTGGCAATGGGTAGGTTCCTTCTTGCTCAATTGGGTTTTGGGTCGCCAATACGAGAAACGGGGCAGGCAATTTGTGCGTATCACCGCCGAAGGTGACGACGCGTTCTTGCATCGCTTCGAGCAGTGCTGCTTGTGTTTTTGGAGGGGTACGGTTGATCTCATCTGCTAAGAGGATATTCGTAAAGACAGGACCTTTATTGAAGTTAAATTTGCGGTCTTCGCCCAAAATCTCTGCACCCGTAATATCGGAAGGCATAAGGTCCGGCGTAAATTGAATCCGCTTAAAATCCAAATCCAACACCTGCGCTATCGTACTCACAAGCAAGGTTTTTGCCAAGCCCGGCACGCCTACTAAAAGACTGTGACCGTTGCTAAATAGCGAAATCAGGACGTTTTTGACCACCTCATCTTGTCCCACAATGACTTTTCCAATTTCGGCTTTGAGGTTTTTATACGCCTGCGCGAGTGCGTCAACGGCTTCTACATCTGATTTGTAACTCATAATTAAGTTCAAGTTCAAGCGAAAGTTCAAGTTCAACTCGTTTTTTTAGGAACTTCCCTTACGCTGGTTTTGTTTTTATTGTAACAAGAATGCAAATGTACGGTTTAAGACGGTGTATTGCAAGCGTATTTTTGAGGTAATTACCAATGAATGAATTACCAATGAATGAATTTTGAATGAATGAGTGAATGAATTACCAATGAATGAATTATTAGGGAATTTAAATACTTAGTAATCGTATTACGATTAAATGAAAAAGTATTCATTCATTCTCTCCCCGAATCAAGTACGGGATTTCGTTTTACTCAACATTCAAAATTCATTCATTAAAATTTTGTATGAGTTTTGTTACAAATTTGATTTTTGTTAAAAAATGACTTAACTTTGCCGCCCCATTAGAATTTCCTCTGATTTGTGAAAACAAATCTTTACATCAATTCGGGATGTGGCGCAGCCCGGTAGCGCACACGCCTGGGGGGCGTGGGGTCGCAGGTTCAAATCCTGTCATCCCGACTATTTTAAAGTCTTAATAATCAGCTTTTTACGGAAAGTTTATTGTTAAGACTTTTTTGTTGGTTAGAACGTAGTTAAAGCATTTGGGTGTTTTCCTCTGCTGCTTTTTATGTCCGTCCGAGCTTTACTCAATCCCTATTTTATCTATCTCATTCATTAGTCGTTCCGTTTCTGACAATGCCTTTATTATTTTTCGATAGTGCATAATGTCATCAAAACTCAATTCGCGCCCGTGACGGTCTTTTAACCATTTTTGTGCAGGTTGGTAGCCACCGATATAAAAATTGTATGCTGACAAGGGTACACCCTCAAAATACTGTTCATCGTTAATCCATACTTTGCCCGTTTGGTCGGCTTCGTTGGTGAGGTCAAAACCGATACTATTTTTTGTCATTTTTCGCGTAATGACATTATCCCCGTCCTGTGGGTAACTGACTGCTGACTGCTCCACTGTGGGCGATTCTAATAAATGGATTTGCCGTATTTGTCCGCCCAAATCGACCAAAGCCCAAAACGTGCGACTATCCTTTGGATAAGGCACTCGCGGAAAATCTATTTTTAAAAACTCTTTATACTTTTCACGATATGTCGGCGAGTGCAAGACCGCATAAATGTAGTCGAATATATCAATAGGCGCGAAGGTCGTTTTATCGCTTTCCTTTTCCGGTGTGAAAGTGAGGTTTAATTTACTCGCTATCTCTTTTATAATGTCGGGGTTTAGGTTGGGCTTTCTTTGGGCTTCGTTGAATAGGGTGTCGTTTGTTTCGTAAAGATAAAGAGGAAAAACGCTTGCCCGTTCTTTGGTTTGTATCGAAATAGAATTACCGTCAGAAATATAATTTGTGACAAATACGTGTTGAAAATCAAAAGTGCTTTGTTGTTTACAAATAATCATAGAGATATTATCTTTTTGGAATAAATTATCCATTATTTTACCTCTAGGATATGCCATAAAACCTTTTGACCTACCTGTATAATAAGTCATTCTTATATCAAATGGACGGTAGAACATACGCACATATTTACCTGCTTGCGTAATATCTTTTTTTGCAGTCTCTATTTTCCAATCTCGCCCGTCCTTTTTAATATTATATTTATTTCTAAGTTCATCTTGATTAAGCACTTTAAAATCAGCAACAATTTTTTCAATAGTAGACTTTTCAAATTGAACGCATATTGAGTCGCGTTGTGTTTCTACACCAACTGAAAGTATATTAAACAATTCACTAAGCCTAAAACTCTTATCATATTTTAATTTAGCACTAAAATCTTTTTCTACAAAAAAATAATATGGTGGTTTATAATCTAAATTTATCCAACTTATTTTATCAATTGTATTTGAAGCTAAGAAGTCATATTTTATGTTTCGTTTGCCAAATAAATCAAAATTAAAAACCCGTGCTAAATCATTTTTTCTTTTTTTATTGGTTTTGATGAATAAATTTATTGATACACCTGACATAATATCAAAAACGTTTTCATCTTTTCCACCGTCAATAGCTGTTTCATTTTTCTTTGCACTGCCATGTAAATCAAGTATATAAATTTTATCAAAAGTCTCCAATAAATGCTTTCTCATTTGACGGTGTGTAATACCGTCTATGAAACTATTATTTGAAATATACGCGAGTATTCCCTCGCCATTTTTTTCGATGAAATGTTGACCATATCGAATGAATTTAATGTAATCGTCATCAAGATTTATTTTACGCTCGTTAAGGTCTTTTTTGTAATCATCTATCAAATTACCAATCCATGTTTTTTTACCATCACTATCTTTTGAAGCATTGGAACTACTTACTGCATACGGCGGATTTCCCAAAATACACATCACGGGCGTATCACGTTTGATGCTGTTGGCTTCGCTTGCTTCCTGACTTAGCCACGAAGCAAATAGCGTTCCCGTAGCTGGGTGGCTTTCCTCTAAAGAGTTGGTGAGATAGACGCGAAAACGTTGGTCTTTTTCTTTTTTATAGCCCGTTTCGGTCAATAGCAAATCAAGTTGAAGGTGTGCCATTGCATACGAAGCCATTAGCAATTCAAAGCCATTCAAACGAGGTATAAGGTCGTTTTCTACGTAGCTGCTCCATATTCCTTGCATCGCTTTGAAGCGGCTTTCATAAATGTGTTTTACAATTTCCGCAAGAAAAGTTCCCGTTCCGGTGGCAGGGTCTAATATTTGTACTTTGTGGACTTCGATTTCTGTTTCTACTTCTTTGGTCTTGCTACGCCTGTCGGCTGTGGCTTTGGTGACGGCTTTTACCTTTATTTTGGTTTTGCTTTTGTCTGCTATGCCATCGGGCAAACCAAATTCCGTTTTTAGAATGTCATCGACTGCACGTATAATGAAATTCACAACGGGTGCGGGTGTGTACCACACGCCCCGTGCTTTGCGAAGTTTGGGGTCGTATTCTGCTAAAAAGTTTTCGTAAAAATGGATAATGGGGTCGGTCATTTGGGTTGCCTTACCGAAGTTATTTAAAATCGCTCGCACGTCCGTAGCACGGAAAATGTCGGCTAAATCATTGACTATCCATTCGATACGAGTGTCAATATCATAACCGGAAATGTATTGGAATAATTTACGTAAAAATGGGTTTGACTTTGGAATAAGGCTTGCGGCTTCCTGTCTTGAAAAGTCGTCTAAAGTGTCATCGTGCAGCCTTGCGGCAAACATTCCATAGGCGATGGTTTGGGCGTAAATGTCGGCAAATTGTTTGGGCGTAATGTCATTGATTAGGATTTGTTTAAATGCCGTCATTTGCTCGTTTAGGGTGCTGTTTTGGTGGGTGGCTTCGTCACTTTCTAACGCCTTTTGAATGACTTGTGCCAACATTTTTGCCTTACCTGCCATCATTTTTGATAGCTTCGCAGACGATTTGATGCTTTGCCCGATATGCGTTACAAAGTCTTGAATGAGACTGGTAAACGTTTCGTGTTCGCTTTTAACGGCTACGATTTGCCCGTTTTCTATGGTAGCAATTTCAATGGTTTTCACCAATTCACCATTTTTGAAAAATAGAAATTTTAGGTAATCCGTAAAAATGAGATTATCCAATGAAGCCTTATATCGGTTAAATTGTTCTTTGTTGGCTTTCTTACCTATCAAATCGGTATCGGCTATGTCTTTGGCTTCGATATAGCCTATGGGAATATCTTTTTTGGTGAGTACGTAATCAGGTGCGCCACATTTGACCCGTGCAGGTTCGTTGGTGACAATGACATCGGGGCAAAGGGTTTTGATTAGGGTTTGCAAATCGCCCCGATAGCTATGTTCACGGGCGATACCTGTTTTGTATTGGATGTTAATGTTTTGGATGTATTGGTCAATGGTCATGGTTTTCGTTTTTAGGCTTTTCAGCACGTTTTGTTTAATGGTTTGGTGTGTTTCGATTTGGTAAAATGTCTTTGTTTGAATAATAGACAAATGTACAAATATTGATAGATTAATTATCCATATTTAGAAACAAAAATACTAACTTTACAAGTATGATAATAACAGGTAAGACAGTCAGATTAGCTCTTTATATTATCCTGATAAGCCTTTGTTTCTATTGATGAGTAATGCCCCTTTCAATAAACTTAAAAAAGCCTGTCAATCCAACGACTGACAGGCTTTTATATCTTAGAACAAGCACAAAAACTACGCTGCAAAACTCTCTGCAACAGGCGAAACAAGCACATAATAAGGCTTTTCAAATTCAATATCATTTTTCATATTGACCACACGAATGGCAAGCATAGATTTGAGAATAGATGTATCGGTACACTCGCGCATAGTAGCGTGTAGAAATTTGATAGCTTTGAGCATCGACATTTCATCTATCCAGTTGGCTTGCACTTCCAAAATAAAGGTACTTGGAAGCAATGGCTGAATATAAGCTGTATGGAGGGGTTTGTTGAGTTCCTCCAACTTGCTCAAAAAAGGTTGTAATCCTTCCTTAATTGCTAAAACTTTTCTTTTATCCATTGTAAAACTCCGTTTTGGTTATCTTCAATAGCGGTCAACAGTTCACTTGCATTAATCATATCGCACGTTCCGCATTTTTCGTATCTCAAATGCTCTGACCACCTTGATACTAATAACGACCAATAGCCGTAGAAAGTTTCATCTTCACTCTCGGCAACTTCTTTGTAAAGTCCCGAATATAGTAGTAAGTCCTCCAAATTATGAACTTTGAAAGGTCGAAGCACCCTGCTATCAAAGGTCACAAAGAGGTCGTCCACGTTCAAAAGTTGCGCTATTTTAGCTTTCAGCATTAACTCTACGCTATACCCTGCAAGATAAATACAGCCATCATAAAGCTGATTGTCGAACAAAACTTTGGCTTCTTTTAATCTTGTTTCAGCTAATTTGGCAATTTCGGTTACATTATCCATCTGTACAAATTTACAGTTTTTTTGTAAAAAACAAAGTATTCGCATTTCAACATAAAAAAAACATCGCCCACCGCCCCCCTACTTTATCATATTCAAAAACGTCCCCACAAACCATTTCTGGTCAGATTTGACCAAGCCTTCGAGGGTAGAATCTGCTTTTTGGGCAAACAGGCGAATATCCTGCACCACACGCACAAACTCTTCGGCTTCGGGGCTATTCTGTTCTACATCAGTGATTTCATTGAGGACTTTGATGACGGGTTCGAGTTCTTTCTTTTTGCGTTGAATGATGATTTTGCGAATCACTTCCCACATATCTTTTTCCGCCACAAAAAACTCTTTGCGTTCGCCGGGCTTCAGTTCTTTGAATACCAAACCCCAATCTATCAAAGCACGGATATTCATATTCGCATTACCGCTTGATATTTTCAAGGCGTCCATTATTTCCTGCGCCGCAAGCGGTTTGGCAGCTATCAATAATAAGGCGTGTACTTGCGCCATCGTGCGGTTGATGCCCCAGTGCGAACCAAGCGTTCCCCACGATTGTATGAATTTTTCTTGTGCTTCTTCTAATTGCATTTTATATGTCGTTACTCGTTGACTCGTGTATTCGTTGTCCGTTTTGCAGAATAATAATCTAATTTCTTTCACTAAGTAGAACGTAAGTTCTCAATGAATGAATTTTGAATGAAAGAATGAATGAATCAAGAGATTTTAATCTTGTGATTTTTAGATA